>Ga0316363_10000298_pt1 | contig 74612 bp, 65 predicted proteins | sample Sb_taG_3_FD_200459 | JGI IMG/M metagenome (GOLD analysis project Ga0316363, IMG submission 200459) | Peat soil microbial communities from Weissenstadt, Germany - Sb_50d_a_PC metaG (v2) (version 2) | ecosystem: Environmental > Terrestrial > Soil > Wetlands > Peat | place: Germany: Weissenstadt...
CTTGATAGAGTGAGGTTTTCCCGGAAAAACCGGGAAATAATCGCCAGTGCGGCATTTGTAGAAGTTCATTCTATGAACAAGAAAGTTCTCCGCAAGTGGCATAGAACTTCAGCGGAAAGACACTAAAGGTTTCTATTCTATCCCTGCCCGGCTTGCGCAGCCCACTCCTGTCTCTACCATGAAGAGTCCAGTGAAGGTAAAGAGGTCACGGCGGGCGCGGCCAATCCGTTATGGCCGTCCCGAAGGGGGTCATTATCGCCAGGAGTAGCGCGCACGCAAGCAGGAAGCACCTCCGGCTCATGAACTTCGCCATGCCGATCATCTGCTACCTCGTTTCGTCCGCAGTTTGCTACTGAGCTTCTCTCCACGCTCCACAGGCTTGGGAACCCGGCGGCGGTTGCCGAGTGATTCCCAGACGGCCCGGAACTTGAGAAGCGGATAAATGGTGTCAGGGCTAAATGGTGCCAGTTCACTTTTCTGCTTGCAGGGCTGAGCGGCAGAATGCAATAAAATGAACCTATTTCCCCTGTGAGTGAAGGTGCAGTGTTCTTTGCGGGGGGCCGTCCCAGGCAATATCATTTGACGGCGATTCAGGGCGTGCCGGGTTGCGGCAGGGCAAGGGCGCGCAACTCGCGGAGAAGATCCACCTCGTTGAAGATGCGGAGACCGTATGCGGCACAGCCAGCCTTGATCGACGGATGAAATAGGTGTCGATCACGTGTGCAGATCGCGTCGCCCTGTCCCGCGACTGCCGTCGCGATGACCAGGTCATCGTCCGGATCCTGTGTCTGGATTGGTGCGGGCGAGGCCGGAGCCACGATCAGGGCACCCGTTTGGACGGAGTGAAGGAATCCCTGAATGCCCGCGTCGTCGAGGCCGTGCAACGCGCGGAGGCGCGGGTACTGAAGGATGCGGGCCAACTCCGTAAGGAGGGCGATTGCAGTAATGAGGGTGTGGGGCGCGGATGTGAGCAGGAGCAGCACTTCCCGCGCAGCGCTCGATTTGCCGGGGGTGGCGCGTGCAAGTACGTTACTGTCGATAACGACGCGCATTAGTCCTTTCGGGGACGGACATGCTCCATGGCCTCTTCAATCGCAGCGTCGATCTCTTCGTCGGCAATGCCATGCGCGCGGGCGTAGGCTTCCGTCTTCTGAAAGGTGGCTTCAAGTCCTGTGCGCGCCTTCTGCCGGGCCGCCTCGTCCGGCTCCATGCCGGGCGAAAGCACCATGATAAAGACCTGCTGGTCTTCCTGGAGCTTTTGGCCGAGGAGGTCTTCAAGCAAGCGTTTGCCGCTGGCCTGCAAGTTTCTTACGCTCTCGACGGCGATAGGAGATTGTTCCATGTCCCTATTGTACCCCTAGGTCGCGCAAGAAGGAACGGGGTTTGCCGCCTTTTCAGAAAATCGCTTAGCTGTCTGCAATACACCGGCAGGCTGGCTGGTGTTCTTGGCCGCGCGGAGCACCAGAGGCGGCGGCGTTGGCAGAAGTGGACTACGGAGATGACAAGGAACTTACGGGCTTTGACGCGTTCAGTGAGGAAGAAGGCGATGACTAATAAGGCGAGCGGCAGGTCATAATCTCCCCTCGCCCCGCCTCGGGGGAGAGGGGTTAGGGGACGAACGATCCCCGGCCAGGGCCCCTCACCCCCGACCCCTCTCCCCGGAGTACCGGGGCGAGGGGAGAACAATTGCTGCCGTTCGCCTTACAATTTGTCAGCCGGTTTCCTGACGCGTCTTGCCGGGCACCAAGCCCAGAAGTGACTGAGGACTTTCGAAGAGCACCGCGCGCGCAATAGCCAGTGCCTCATCCTGGCTGTACTGCCCCTGTTCCATTCTTTGGGCCAAAACGCTCGCCAGTTGCTTGCGGACCAGGATCGATTTCGCGTAGGTCCACTCGACGCAGTAAGCATCCGAGAAGAAACCGATTTGCTTGTTCACGGGCAGCATGTCGAGGCGTTCCGCAATGACCTGGCGAATCACATCGGGGAAGAAGTTGTGCCACCAATATCCTGCGAGACTGAAGTTGGGCAACTCGCGTGCTAGCGTGCAGAGCGATTGATTCGCATGCCGGCTCGAAAGGAAACACTGGAAGCGAAGTTTCGGATGGCGTTCGATCATTGCCGCCACATGGGCGATCGTCTGCTGAGTTAGCCGGCTGCCGGTTTCGTAGGGCAAGGGCTCGGCTCCGAAACTGAACTGGAAGACGATTTCGGCGGCGTGCTTTTCCAGGGCGGTCAGGAAAGCTTCATTGATATAGGAGGCGTAAATGTCCCGTTCCGCGGTACCGGCCTGCGAACGTCGCGCCAGGGCTGCCTCCATTTCCGCTGCGCTGGCCGGGCGAAAGTCGATGTCGGTCGAAATGTGGGTGGCGGTGGACAAGACACTCTTGTAGGGGATGCTATTGACATAATGAGCTATGGCCGCGTGCACGTCCTCCAGCGTGCGAATCGTGCGCTCCGTGGCTGGCCGGCCTCCACTTCCAATGGGAGAGGGGCTTTCCGGCGTGCGTCCCCAGCAGCGCTCCAGCTCATAAAGTGCGGTGTCGAATTCGCCCCACTGGCAGCGCGTGAAGAAGCCCCACTCCAGGGCGTATTGCAGCCGATCATCGTCCGCGCCGCTGCCGCGCCGCGCGATTTCCGTTCCGGTTCGCCGGATCTTCAGGCGGTCAAGAATCGCGTGCTGGCGTGCGCGATCGTCGGCCCGTTCACGAACGATGGCATCCAAGCGCCGCCAATTCTCCTCGGTGATCGGCTCATGCCAGTCGTAGAGATCCGCGAGGATGAGCCGGACGCCCCAGAATGAGCTGGTGTTGCGAATAAAGGGCAAGAAAGGGATGGCCTCGCGAATACGGGACTGGGCTTCCTGCTGGCTCGGCCAGTTGGGGTACTGCGTGAGGCGTGCTCCGCTGGGACAGCCCGCAGCGTAGAGATCGCTGACGACCATGTGATAGAGGAGGATGTCGTGCAGGCCCCGGGCGCCCAACTTCCCTCCGACAAGGTGCGTGTGCACGTCGAGGACGGGCACTTCAGCCAGGGCTTCTTCCAGTTCGCAAGCCAGAGTTGTCGTCTTCATCAGTCTTGTTCCTGCAAAAACGCCTCGACGGCCGCGCGCGTCGGGATGCCGCTCTGTCCGCCGCGCTGCGTCGCCTTGAGCGCGGCGGCCGCGGAGGCGAAACGCACGCGCGCTTCCATGTCGAGTCCTCGAGCAAGGGCGGACGCGTAAGCTCCATGAAATACATCGCCGCAGCCGGTTGTATCTACCGCGGCTACGGCATAAGCCGGCCGTTGCCTCGTCAGTGTAGGTTCATCCTTCGACAGAAACCAACAGCCGTCGCTGCCGCATGTGACAATGGTGGCCGGCCGGCCTCTCCAGAGCTGTTTTGCTGCGACGGCAGGGCGCGACTCGCCCGTTAGTTTCTCGGCGAATTCCTGCGAGACGATGAGGTGATCAACCAACGCGAGCAGCTCGCCAAATCCTGGCATTTGATCACTCTCGAAATCTGCGACTACCGGAATGCCGGCCGCGTGAGCAATTTGAGCGGCACGGGTCATCCCTTCGACGCCGAAATGATCCACGAACAGCACGCGCGAAGACAGGATGATTTCTTCGTCAGGCCAATCCGCCTGAGCACCGAAGACATTCTCCAGATCGTAGAAAATCGTTCTTGTTCTTCGTGCCTCGTCAACCACCACGATGGAGTGAATCGGACGCGCTCCGGCCTGGCGCCGAACCAGTCGGGTGTCGATCCCCTCCGCATGAAGACGGTCCACGACAAATTGCGAAAGATCGTCCTCGCCAAGGATGCCCGCATAGACGCACTTGGAGCCGAGCCGGGCGGCCGCAACCAGGGCGGTCGCGGTCAGCCCGCCGCACTGCCGTTCGCGCCGTTGCACGCGCACCTTCGCATCTGCGGCCGGGTAGGCGTCGACATAGAGCAGATCGTCGATCGCGACACAGCCAAGGCCAAGGATGTCAAAGGACTGCTTCATGATTTACAAAGACGCAAGCCAGCGGCGCATGGCCGGCGGATCCTCCTTGAACATCAGCGAACCCGGCACGATGTAATCTGCCCCAGCCGCATGGAGCAACGGTACGGTCTCGCGCCGGATGCCTCCATCTGCCTCGACCTCCGTCTGCAGGCCTCGTTCGCGGATTGTCTTGCGCGCAGCGCGGATCTTGCCCGGGACCGAGGCGTCCATCGACGCTCCCTTGATGCCCATGGCCGTGCCGACGATCGTGAGCACATCGAGGGCCTGCCAATGCGGCTCCAACAGATCGAGTGATTCCGTGAGCAGGAGGGACACGCCGGCTTTCAGGCCCTTGGCCTTGATGGCGGCGAGAACTTTGGCCGGGTCCTTGGCCGCATCGAAACAAAAGATGATCCCGTTCGCTCCGACCTCCGCGAACGGCTCGATCCAGGCGAGCGGATCGGTAGTCATCAAATGGATCTCGAACGGCACCTTCGTGTGCGGCCGGAGGGCCTTCACCAGATCGGGAAAGAACAGCATCGTCCGGACGTAGTGGCCGTCGGCCACGTCGAGATGAAATCGCTCCGAATACGGTTCTACGCGTTTCATCTCCGCCGCCAGGTTGGCCAGGTCGGCAGACCACAGGGATGTCGAGCACTTCAACATAATGCTTGCCGTTCTATGTAAAATGGCGAATCAAGAATGCGCTGATGAAATTTTGCACGTCGGCGGCATGTCGTTCCTTGCTCACCGACTTGGCGGTCAATTCCCGGAATTCTGCTCCGGCGATGCCGTTTGCCAGGATCTCGCCAAAGGCGAAGGGATGGATCGGATCGCGGCGATTGGCAAGCACCAGCGTCGGCACGATGATGGCTTTCCATTCCTCGCGGCTCCGGCAGGGTGCATCCTGGGGGACACGTTCGAGTTTTGCGACCGTCTCCTCTGCCCGCGGATTGTCGAACTGCCCGAGAAGCGAATTGGCGGCATCGGGCGATTCTTCCAAAACCCTCCGGTATTCGCCAGACTCTTCGAAGGCCTTGCGTCCCGCGCGAGCGCCCCGTTCTCGAATCAACCTGGCAATTTGGGCGTAGAGCCTGGCATTGTCAAGCATGGGCCCGTCTAGCCAGGCTGGCCTCGACAGTACGATTCCAAGCACGCGCTCGGGGAAACGCAAGGCAAAATTGAGGGCGACGGCAGCTCCCAGGGAGATGCCGCCAACCACCACGCGCTCGATGGCCAGATTATCGAGTAAAGCGAGCAAATCATCCGCGAAGCTGGCAATGCCGAGCTTTGCAGGGTCGCCCAGCGGCCTGGTTTCGCCATGCCCTCGACAGTCAAACGCGAGCAGCCGAAAACCATGTGGCGGCTGGAAGAGCCCGAACGGCTGTTGTACATCGCCCCCTAGGCCGTGCTGGAAGACGAAAGGGACTCCTTCTCCCAGATCGCGGTAGTGGAAGCTCAGCCTATCGCGCTGGAAAGAAGGCATCAGAGCTGCCTTTCCTTTTGGTCAGCCGGAGCCGTCGGATGCACACGCTCTAGCTTGCGGCGCAAGAATGATAGGGACTCCGCGACCTGCGTCTCGGCCAGACCGTGCAAGATCAGCGGACCATCGAAGCCGGCGGCATCGAGCAACGACAGGTAATAATCGTAATCGAGCACTCCCTTCCCCGCCGCCTCGTGGCCAGCTTCACCATCATGGCTTAGATCCTTCGCATGCGCCAAAACGATGTCTCGCCCCAGCAACTCAAACGCTTCTTCCAGGATTTCTCGCATCCGCGCTAGCTCGCCGGCGTGAAACAAATTGGCGGCATCCATCACGACCTTCAGCCGAGGCGAGCCCATCTCGTCCAGCAGCCGGCGGCCCTTCCGTGCCGAGTCCACCACGTTGGCCACTTCCGGTTCAAAGGCGAGCACGACCCCGGTATCGTCGGCAATCGCTAGCGCTTCTCGGAGCGAGGCCGCCAGGTCCGTCCAGGCATCAACCGAATCATTCTCCGGATGGCGCCGCCACATATCGTTCGCATCGCGCGTGCCGGTGGAAAGCGTGATAATCTCGGTGCCGAGCCGTTGGCAACTGCCTGCCAGCACACGCAGGCGGCGCAGGCCGTCGCGGCGTTTCACAAGATCCGGGTGGATCATATTGAACGTGCCGGAGACCGCCGCCATCGTGATTCCGCGCCTGGCCGTCTGCTGGCGGATCTGATCGGCGAGACCACCGTCGATTCTCTCCGGCAAGGAAGGCAGGCCGGCACACGCCATGTTGAATTGCACGCAATCGAAGCCGTGGGCCCAGACGGCATCGAGCGTCTCTTCCAGCGTGGGGCGCACGAATGTCTTGGCAAAGATCCCAAGACGCATCACACACCCCCTGAAATCTCGGCCAGTCGAACCTTGGCTCCGCTCTCCGCGCTGCGGGCGACCGCTACCATGGCGCGCATGGCGGCCACGCCGTCATCGATGCCGGCGCCGCGGTGCGGTTTGCCATGCAGGATCGTGTCCGCGAAGCCTTCGATCTGCAGTTTGTACGAGAATGCATCTTCGCCGAGGGGACGATGGAATTGCCGGTCCTTCGTGGAAAAGCACTCCACGTGGCTCGCCTTGTGGAACCAGGGCAGGTAGACCTTGCCGATGACACTGCCATATTCGCCGTAGATTTGAAATCCTTCCTCGAAGTCGCCGCGCACGGCGATGGTGAGGTCGAGATGACCGAGGCTGCCGTCGGCAAAATCGACGCTGATAAACCAGCAATAAGCGCCAAACCGTTCCAGAAACCGAGCATGAACTGCGCTGATTTCACCGCCCAAGAAACGCGCGCTATCCAGCAAATGGCTGCCGTGAGTGAGCATGAAGTAGCGGCGCTTGTCAGCCTTGGGATTTGCACCCGGCTTGCGGGACTGCTGGCTTGTCACTGGGATCGGCTGCAGATTATCGGTCATTGTGTAGCGATAGGTCGAATCGTAGTACCAGGCCTTCATACCCATGCGTTGGCCCATTTCTTGCTCGATGAACTGGCGCGCAAAGGCAATACCCGGATCAAACCGGCGGTTGTTGCCGATCTGCAAGACCAGGCGAGAATCCCGCAAGCGCTCTCGAAGCTGCTCGCATTCCTCCACGTTGACGCCCAGCGGTTTCTCGACGAGCACATGCTTTCCCGTCGCGATCGCCTTGAGAGCCAGCGGCACATGATAGGCATCCGCGGTGGCGAGAATGACCGCCTCCACTTGCGGGTCGGCCAGCATTTGATCGTAGTCGCGGTAGGTGACGCGTGGCCCATGAACCGCGGCCATGCGCGCCAGCAAATCGTCGGCCACATCGCAAATGGCGTACAGCTCCGCATTGCGGGCCTTGCGGCAAGCGTCGAAGTGTGCGAATTGCGCGATTGGACCGCAGCCTAGAACGCCTACGCGCAGCAGCCGGGCTTCCTTGTTCATGGCACCAATCCCGGATAGCGTTGCCGAAGAGCTTCACGCAGGGCCCGCAGTTGTTTCTTCTCGGCATGAGCGGCCAAGGCGCGAACGTGCTCATCCATTGGGATACTGCCCAGCTCTCCGGAGCGATGCACCTCGAGTGCCTGTTGCATCGCCAGGGCCCCGAGCTGCGGATCCGGTTTGCCCTTGGTGTTCTTAATGGAATTTATTGCCGAGCCTGCCAGGAACAGGATGTTGCCGCTTGTGCCCTGTTTTTCCGCATCGGCAAGGTTCAGGATGATGTTGCCCTGGTCCAAACCGCCCGCGCGGGCAATCATTGTTGGCTTGATCCCGGGTAGCGGCTTCGTGAGAACATTCTCGGAGGCGCGCCACTCATCTCCATAAGGTCGAATGAAAGGCGGCCCCATGCGCACGGGAGCAGTTTGCCGAAAGTCGATCCCATCCAACCGTGCGAACAGATCGATGACCTCGCGCCAGATGGCACGGGTCTTGACGCCGATGCCCGCATTATGACCATAGATCGCCGGCGGGTTGGCACGCTGCTTCGTGGCTTCGCGGACCATGCGCACGGTTCCCCCAGCGAACGTTTCGCTGAACATCAGGCCCGTCGCCCCCTCGTCGAGCACGGCGTGCACGCTGTCGAGAATCTCGTGCGGACTGCCGGTGATGTGCGGCGCAAAAATTGGGCCGGCACCGCCCCGCTTTTCCCTCGCTCGCCCGATGGCCGCCACGGCCTGTCGGGCCCGTTCTCGTACTGGCGAATAGTCGAGGTTCGGATAGAGATTCTCATCCTCCTTGATAAAGAGAAACATGGGGCATTGTGCGGCCTCTTCCACCAAGTCGCCAACTTCCTTGGGAACAATCCCCGCGGTGGGTTTCAGAATGGTGCCGAAAGCAGGCTGGTCCGGAGTGAAACCGGTGCGCTGGCGAACCCCCTGCGGTCCATAGGCGGGTCCAGGGAAGCTGCGAAGCACGCGCTCCGGCATTTGAATGGCGATCAGGCGTGCATCCTGGTTTTCATAAATATCGAAGATGATGGCGCCTGCGGCCGTGTGCAGCACGTCGCAAGAAGTTAGATGGCCGTCCGGCTGGAGCATCATCTTGAGCGGATAGGCCATGTGCAACAAGCCAATCCGCTCGCCGGCATCAAAAGCATCGATGCCCACTGCCTTGCCGGTGCATTCCTCCAGCAGCGATCCCGGGGGCGGGTGCTTGATGCCGCTCGTGGCGTGGTAGCTGATCTCGGCGACGGCATCTCTCAATTTCAGGGTGCGCAGGGCGAAGAAATACGTTGCCACGATTTGATCGTCGATCGTGGGCGGAGGCTTCTCCGCAAGTCGATCTTCGATGACGGCACGCAGCCGTACTTCGCGGGCGTCTTCGTCGTGCCAGAGTGACTTCAGGGTTTCGGAGTCTAAGGGTTTCACGCTTGCAACCGGTTTCGCTAGATTTCGATGTAACTTCTCCGCTACTTAGGCGAGCGGCAGCAATTGTTCTCCCCTCGCCCCGGTACTCCGGGGAGAGGGGTAGGGGTCTTGGCCGGGGATCGCTCGTCCCCCTCACCCCCGACCCCTCTCCCCCGAAGCGGGGGAGAGGGGAGATTACTACCTGCCCCTCGCCTCACAAGCAAGCACTGACAGATTGCGCTTGAGTGACTTACGTGCGTAGCATTACCCAGAGAATATTCCGCACAGGAGGAATTGCAAGTTGTCTGACGTGCACAACTGCAGATGCGGACCCGAGACGTCGATCAGGGGCCCGGTTGGATATCCACGTTGGTCTCCGCGACCACCGGCTCTCCCCTATCCATGATCGTTGCCCGGAGGACAACCGGTGCATTAAAGGGGCCCGGCAAGTGCGCAGGAAAGTGGATGGGCAGACTCCCGTCGTCCTGATTAGCCGGAACGATGATGGGGTCCGTGCTGAGACTTCGGAGGTGCGCAGCCGGAACAAGCTCCACCTTCACAGGACCGCGCAAGGATTTGCCGCGGGTGACGTGGACCGGGATGGTCAGCGTCTTTCCCGGGGCCGCAAGGAACGACGTGCGCCCGGTCTGGATGTCGAGCCGACCCGGCTCGACGACCGCAATGATCTGCTCGTTCTGCGCCACAGACGTGAAGCTGACCGTGTGTTTGCTGCCGTCGAAATCCGTGATGGCGCCTTCGGCCACTACGCATGCGCGCGAGGTTCGTCCTGTTTCCATCCACGGCGGGAGGGAGACAGCGAACTCGAAGGAACTCGCCCCTGGCGGCACGGTGATCGCCGGCCCGCTCACGCCTTGCAAGTGGCGCATTTGCCGGTCGGCAAGGCGCACTTCCAGCGCACCTTCGTAGCCGCCGCGCTCGATGCGGTAGCGACGATGATAGACGGTGCCGCGCGGCGCCCAGCGCATGTCGAAGTCACCAACTACCTTAAACGGCGTGGGCACGGTCACCGCCAGCAAAACGCTATCCACCTCAGGCAGTCCACGGGCCGCGACAAGCGCGGCGACGCGCGTGGTGCCGCGACCGCCAATCACTGCGGAACCACGAATAGTCAGTCGCGATCCACGCAACAGGGCTGTCGTGTCGGCACGGAGGGAAATTTCAGCCACAGTCTGCTGGGCTGGAATCGTGGTCGCTGCGGCAGTCACGCCCTTCGGCAGCCCTTCAGCGGCCAAGCGGACGGGACCGGTGAAACCACCCAATCTCTCTACGAGGACCTTGATTTTCGCCTCGCTTCCGCGGTTGACGGCCAGCACGTCGGTCACAATCCGCAATCGAAAATCGGGCTCACCGCGCTGCCCCAGGCGCAGCCGATAAGCAAACGTGGCTCCGCCGCGGCCATGAAATCGTTCCTCGACACGCACGAAGTAATTCCCGTCTGCCGGGGCCGTGAACCGAAGGAACGGGTCCGTGGCACTGTCCACAGCTTCCACATTGGCCAGTGATTTTCCTTTTCCATCGAAGACCGTCAGCACGCCTGCCAGCGGCGATCCCAGGCGCCGCGCCCGCAGATCTATTTCCACGGATTGATTCTTGCGGGCCTGAAATGCCCAGTAATCGACGTCGCCTGATTTATCAATGCGCCCATTCGCGATCGCCGGCAGGGACAGCAGTTTAGCCTGCTCGGGTCGATCGTTGGGCTCGGTTTCGAGGTATTCAGGGAGGTCGTCCAGGTCCAGAAGAACCGGGTTTGTGAGTTTTCCGTTCGCGGAGAACCGGTGCCAATAGTTTTCGGATGAAGTTGCCGGGAGGTGGGTCTCAATAGGATCGTTCGGCACGCCTTGCCCGGTCAGCTCGAACCTGGCCGCACTGCCGCGACGGCCACCCAGCGGATAGATGCGTTCGACGTAGGGGTCGGCCGTCAACATAAGACGGTAGACATAAGCTTGCCCGCCGCGAAAGCCTGCATCCTGGATGCGGACCTGGTACTTACCGTCCTCGAGGGCGATGAAACGCACCCGTGAATCGGCTCCCAGGGAATCGTCGTTTTCGGCAATCTTTCGACCATGAGGATCGAAAACTTCGAGCCGGGAATCAAGCGGCGATCCCAACCGGCCCGCGAACACCTCCGCGGTGATCGACTGTCCCTTGCTCGCTCGGAAAGACCAGACATCGACATCTTCGCGAGGGAAAATCCGTCCATTGATCGTCACGGGCAAGCTGACTTCGACCGGTACCGCGTCCCCATCGATTTCCTGCTCGACGACCTCGGGCAAGTCCCCAACCATGAATTTCATGGCCGGCGTTGCCCCCTGGGCGTTCCAAAGCCGCCAATTGCGAATACCCAGCGGTGCGTCTTTCTCGATATGCACCTGTCCTGCGAGATCCTTGGGATACTCCTCTGCTAGCTGCGAGTCGGGCAACGGGATGAACGGTCCTTCGAACCAAACTGTGTCGGTACGCCGCAGGCGCGGATGGGCGTGCAGCCCGGGGCCGAGCATCTCGAAGGCGCAGCTCTTGCCCAGGAACAGGCCACCGACCTTGAAATCGACCGTTTTGCCGCGCTGGCCGCCCGCCGGGAAGATGTACGAGGCGACCGGCGGCTCAGCATGGACCGCATCCATGAAAGTGCAGAGGAAGAGGGCAATGGCGGCAAACGAATTCCGCTTCATCGGCAGGTCCTGCTTACAAAAGCTCGTGGATCACCCGCCCATTGTTGACGATCTTCACCGGTCTGCCTTCGGGAGTGTAAAATTCCTCTTGCGGATCGATGCCAAGCAGGTGGTACATCGTGGCGGCCAGGTCCTCGGGCCCGTGCGGCTCAACGGCTGGCTTTTCCGCGCGGGCGTCCGATTTGCCCACGACTATGCCGCCCTGGATGCCGCCGCCGCCCAGGGCCACGGTGAAGCCAGGCCCCCAGTGATCGCGGCCCGCGTCTTTGTTGATCCGCGGTGTCCGTCCAAATTCCCCCGTAACGATGACCAAGGTGCTCTCCAGAAGGCCTCGGCCGGAGAGGTCACGGAAGAGCGTCGACAGCCCGCCGTCCATGGCCGGAAGAAGGCTGTTCTTGAGGACCTTGAAATTGTCAGCGTGCGTATCCCAGTTACTGTGGTCGATGGCGACGCAGCGCACGCCTGCTTCCACTAGCCGGCGGGCCATCAGACATGATTGACCGAAGGAGTTTCGGCCATATTCATCGCGGAGCTTGTCCTGTTCCGCATGAATATCGAATGCCTTCTTCGCTGCCGGCGACGTCATCAGGTCGAACGCTTTCTGCTGGAAGACCTCGACCGCCTGGGCGTCTCTGTTGGAGCGCGCCTCCGCAGTCCCCTGAAAGCGATCGACCTGAGACAGGAGATGCTGTCGCGCCTCCAGCCTGTCCGCTGCCAGAGAAAGCGGCGGCACGATGTCCGGAACCGAGAAATTGGGCGCGTTGGGATCTGCCTCGATCACGAAAGGCGCGGCGGAGGCACCCAGGTATGCGGAACCGGCGCTTGGGTGCATTTTCGGGAGACAGACGTAGGGCGGGATCGAGCCGCGCGGCCCAAGCTTGCGCGCAATCACTGAACCATACGATGGCTTTTGGTTATTGGGCCTCAAGCTTGGATTGAAGCCCGCCGTTGCGGGATAGGCCGTGAAAATGTAGTGATCCGCCGGACCATGGTCCGAACTCGTGTGCCGGAAAGAGCGAATCAGTGAGAACTTGTCCATTTGCCGGGCGGCACGAGGCAGATGTTCGCTGATCTGGATGCCGGGAACATTGGTCGCGACCGGCTTGAATTCACCTCGAAATTCAGCGGGTGCATCGGGCTTGAGATCCCAGGTGTCAATGGTGCTGCAGCCTCCGTGGAGGAAGACAAAGATGAGGGAAACATCCTTCGTCGAGCGACTCGTTTGAGCGGCTCGAGCTTGCCGTGCAAGCATGTCGGGCAGGGTGAGACCGAAACCGAACAAGCTCGCGGCGCCGACGCGCAAAAAATCACGCCGCTCGATGCCATCGCAGTAACTGCTCTTCCGCCCCATGACATTGCTCCTGCAATCGTGCGCTCGGCGTTCAGTGATTGAAAACAAACTCCAAGGAATTCATCACGCTCCAGGCCAGGTCTTCCGCCGCTTGCCGGCGCTCGCTTGGGTTGCGGGCGAAATAATCGAGTGCCACTCGTTTTTCTTTCTCGGTCGGATAGCGGCTGTAGAACGTGAGGTAGAACTCATCGACAATTGTGGCGTTCTCTTTTCGGAGCCGCACAGTGCGTGCGACGAAGCCTGCCTCATGGGCAAGTTTGGCATGGATGTCCGGCGCGTTCAGCAAGTGGAGGACCTGCGAGACGCTTGGCTCATGATTGCGCTCACACTCGCAGACGCTGATGCGCTCCGGCCGGCCGAACAATTTCAGAAAGTAATGCGGCACATGACTATCCCAGAGCTGAACAGCACGGTAGCCGGCCGGCACGCCGGGGAATTTCTCGCCGACGCCGGTCGTTTGGCAGACCATGTCGAGCAGCACTTCTGCGTCGAGCCGTTTGAAGAGTGCGCGCGAGTAGTTTTGTTCATCCCGTTCGTTCGTCGCATTCGGACGCGAGGAAAGTTGGTAGACCAGCGAGCTGGTGATGAGGCGGACCAGGCTGCGAAAATCGTAATGATGCTCGACAAGATGACTGGCCAAGGCATCCAGAAGCTCTGGGTTTGTCGCCGGGTTGGTCGCGCGCACGTCATCGACCGGCTCGACGAGCCCGCGGCCCAGGAAGTGGGCCCAGGTGCGGTTGGCGAGGTTTCGTGCGAACCAGGGATTATCCGGTGCAGTTAGCCACTGGGCCAGAGCGGCGCGGCAATCGCCGTTAGGAGCAGCCCGTGGCGCTATCATTCCCAGCGGGTGCGCTGTCACCGTCTCGCCCGTGCGCGGATTCTTTGCCTGGGCGGCCCCGCTTGCCATCAGCGCTTCGCCTTGTGCCTGGCCGCGCAGGCCGACCGGCGTAAAGAACGCCTGCATGCCGTAGTAATCCGTTTGGCTCCAGCAGTCGAAGGGGTGATGGTGGCACTCGGCACAGGCCAACCGGACGCCCATGAATACCTGGGCCACCGTGCTGGCCTCATCCCCGGGCCGGCCAACCACCTTGTAGAAGTTTGCCGGGCCGACCTCGTCGAGAGGACCGTCGGCCGCAACCAGCTCCCGCACAAATTGATCGAGCGGCTTGTTGCCGGCCAAGCTCTTGCGGATCCAACTGTAGTAGTTGTAAGCGCGCTTGCGGCCCAGGGCCTGCCGGTCAACGCGCAGCAGATCGGCCCATTTGAGCGCCCAGTAATCGGCGAACTCGGGACGCTCCATCAAATCGTTCACAAGGCGAAAGCGACGGTCCGGCGACGGATCGTGCAGGAACTGCTTCGCCTCGTCAGCCGTCGGCAGCGTGCCGATGACGTCGAGGTAGACGCGGCGCAAGAATGCCGCGTCGTCAACGGGTTCTGAGGGCAGCAAGTTCAGCTTGCGCAGTTTGCCAAACACCAAACTATCGATGACGTTGTTCGGCGTTGGCTGTGGGTAGCTTTCCATATGACCCGGGCGTGGGATCAACGCCCGGAATACATCGACGGCATTCATGAACCCGGCCATGATGGCGACGTCGCCGGGGGCCTCGCCCGCTGTGACCAGTCCAGTGCCGGTGACCGAGGCGAGCGCTTCGTTGTTCGATTGGAAGCGGGCGTGCCAGGTGACGTCGGCCTCCCGGCCGTCGGAATAGCGCGCAATGACGCGCAATTGTTGCTGCGCTCGCATCGGCAGGAGCCGCTCTGAAGGTTCGACCCGGATGCTGACGACCTTCGGGTCTGATGCGTCCCCAAACGGGGTTCCCGCTGCGATCCAGCCGCGGAGCGTCTCGTACTCGCTGGAATCGGCCTTGAGCCGAAGTCCGCCGCCGTGCGGTACAGCCCCGCTTGCCTTCAGCAACACCAGGCTATGCTCCGGCGCCGCCGGGAAGATGCGCCTTCCCCGAGCTTCCATCGTCAACGCGGCGAAATCGGCTGGCGGATCAAAACCGAAGACCGAGAGCTTGAACCCGTTCTGTCCCTCGGCCTTACCATGGCAGCCGGAAGAATTGCAACCGAACTTGCTCAGAAGCGGCACGATGTCGTTCTCGAAGTTGTAGCGCCGCGGCTCGGAGGCACCCGTGACGTGCACAGGAACGGTTAGCGTGCGCCCGTCGGCCTCGACGATCACTTGTGTCGTGCCGTCCGCAACGGTGTGAACGATTCCATGTGCGGTGACGGTCGCGATGCTCGGATTCAGGGATCGATACCGTGCGCGGCGCGTGCAATCGATAGGCTGGCCTTCTGAGCTCGTAGCCTGCACCAAGAGAGAATATGCAGCACCTGGACCGTGAAGCTGGATGATTGCCGGGTCGGCGCGAACGCCCAACGCAGCACTCTCTGCCCTGCTCCTGGGGCAAGGGATGCTTGCGAGGATTAGCAACGCCGACAGGTATTTTCCAAGCTTCATGGCAAGCACGAATCGCCAGGCGGCCGGCGATCTCTAGGCAGGGGCGTGGCTGGGGACTCGTAGCAGTTACCTCGTGGCAGTGAGCGCGACCAAACTGTGGAACAGGCTGGCCGATGCTAGCTCAAGTCTACCACCCTAAGACTCGGATACAAGCGCCCTTGCGAGCATTTGCTGTGCAGCCAGCCGGACGATTTCTTCCGGCAGGGGCATCTGACGAAATCGATGGATGCTTGCCGGCAATTCCTCCAGGAGGGATTCTTCCACATGCAGTTGATCCGACACGGCCAGCAGGAATGGCTCCCTGGCATGTTTGCGCAGGCGCTCGAGATGGCGCTCCGCGCTGGAACGGCGCCAGAAGCCCAGCACTTCGAGCAGGATTCCCTGGCCGGTTGCACGCTGCGTCAGGCGAAAGTCGGGTACCCAGAATCCATCTCCCAGGGGATAGATGTTCGGGTCTTCGACAATGTCCCAGTCCGCGATCTTCTTGCGAAAGAGATCGACAAACATTGCCAGCTCGGGCGGCACATAGACGCCGGTATCGGGATGATGCGAGACCAACCCCTCGGCCGGTGAAAGATTGAAGGTTTTGGGTTTGCGCTGCGGTCCCCAGCGTAGCTCCGCACGCAACTCGAAATCGCGACACCGTATCACCGCCGGCAAGAAGAGAGCCAACTGCAAGCCATATTTTTGCGTGGCCGAGAAGAGGCTGAGTGGGCCGTCGAGGTGGAGCAAGTAGCTGTCGGCGTCGCCCTTCTCGATTTCACATACCAGCCGATGAAATTTGACGAGGCGCAGGAGCTGGCGGTAACGCTGCGGTGTTTCGCCGCGGATCGTAACGTGCACGCATGTAGAGCGCAGCAAGACCGCCTGGGCCAGGCTGACGTTGTAGCGCTGCAACAAATGCTCGGCAGTGATGTCCTTGAAGCGGATCAGGCGCTGCTCGCTTTTCAAGTCGGCGAACATCCCCTGGTCCACGGCCTCCTGAGTCATGCTCAAGGGCGTTGCAACATCGCGCAAGACGGCGTTTCGATCGAACGCGGGCGCCGGCATCTCGGTCACCGAGGCACGTTTCCTTGCGGCTGCCAGAAAAACAGCCTCACGCAACTCCTCCGGTGGATGTCCTGAAACGACTTCGAACTCGCAGCGATCCTCTAACAACTTGGCCAACCCTTGATGGACGAGCTGCGCAGGGTCGCTGCCAAATGTTTCGCGTAGCTCCTCCTCCAGAGAACCGCGCGTCACGTCTTGTGCGCTTCGGAAGAGTTCGAGCAGGCGCTCCGCGGCTTCGTGCCAGTTCGGCTCGTTCACGTTCAGGTAGTTTGGAATGATTTTGTCTCGGGCGAACCGAACCCGGACCAACCTACCTGTAAGCATGGTGTTGTCTCCGCCGGTCGCTGGTGAATTCTTCTGCCGTTCCCTTGCTGACAATCTCATAGAGGAGGGCTTGCTTGTCGCCGTGCTTGCGCAGCAATCGACCGAGACGTTGAACGTGCTCCCGCACGCTGCCCGTACCGGAAAGGATAATGCCGACGCTGGCGGCCGGCACATCCACGCCTTCGTTGAGCACCTGGCTGGTCACGATGATGGGATATTCGCCGCTATGAAAACGCAGCAGGATCTGCCGGCGTTCCTTCGTTTTGGTCTGATGCGTGATGGCCGGGACGAGGAAGCGGCGCGCGATCTGGTAAACCGTGGCGTTGTCGTAGGTGAAGATGAGGGTCCGGTCGGCGCGGTGTTGCTCCAGGAGCCGTTCCAGCAAGTGCAGCTTGGCCGGGGCGGCCATGGCGAGGCGCCTCTGCTCGCGGTAGGCCTGGAAAGCGGCGCGGCCTTCCGACGAGCGGCAGGTTTCGCGGAGGAAACGCTGCCAGCCATGCGGCCCTCCCATGCCAATGCCACGCTCTTCCACGAAGCGGCGATAGTGCTCGCGCGCCCGCTGGTAGGCTTGCTGGTCCTCGGCCGACAATTCGATATATCTCCGTTCGACGCGGTAGTCGGCAAGGAATTCGCCAGCCAGTTGTTTGATCTCGCGGCGGTAGATGATTGGCCCGACTAACTCGGTCAGGAGCACTTCCTGGCCATCGGCGCGCTCCGGCGTGGCAGTCAGGCCCAGTCGGTAGGGGGCGATACTTCCTATGGCCGCTGTCAGATAAGTGGGACTGGGGAGGTGGTGGCACTCGTCGAAAACTATGAGGCCGAAGCGATTGCCCCAGCGCTCGACGTGGATGTAGGCGGAGTCATACGTGGTTACCGTCAGTGGCTGCAGGTCGTAGTATCCTCCACCCAGGAGGCCGATGGGGACATCGAACGCAGTGACGAGTTCGCCGTACCATTGATTGAGCAGGTCGATTGTTGGCGTTACGACGAGAGTCGGCCGAGCGGCACGCTCGATGGCCATCAGCGCGACTTGCGTCTTGCCTGTTCCCGTGGGAAGCACGACGATGCCTTGGCCGCTGGCCTGCCACCAGGCTTCCAGGGCTTCGCTCTGATGGGGGAATGGCTCCCGGCGTGTTCGCATTGGCCAGGGGATCGGATCGTACTTGCGCGCTTCATCGCGATAAGGGAGGCGCTGCCGCCGTATCAACTCGACAATCGCCCTGTAATGGCATGCCTCGGCGCGAACCGCACCGGAACGAGTGTCGACCCGGCAACCTGGGAGCCCGAGTAGCTGTTCCGCAGACGCTCCCGAAACGATGATGGTGCCGCCGTCAAACGCCAAGTGAATGGTACTGACTTCCATGGAAAGGCATTATGACGGATCAATGGCCGCCTGCCCATGCCTTATCATGGGACGCAAATCGACAGCTACGAATCCTGAGCGGCGAGAGGAACCGCGGACTTGCTGAAGCCGGATTACCCGCGCACGTGAACTATGCCGCTCTTGCGCTGACCCGTGCGGCAGACGTCCATCACCCTGCCGAACTCATCCATTGCGAGATGAAAGCGCTCCGCGCCCTGAATGCGGTGCAGGGACAGGTGGTAGTCTTTGCTGGTAACTGCCAGGTAGGCCAGCTCCTCGGGGGTGTGCGGCCTGCGCAGTCGCCCCCAGGACCCGTCCCCGAGGTAAAGCACGCCATTTTCATGCGCAACGCCGTCCAGCAATGGCTTCGTTCGTTTGAAGGTGTGGTCGTGGTGTTCGAGAACGACGGGCACGCGATACTTTTGGAAAAGCGGCACCCAGTGCTTGCGGTTGCCTTCGCCTGTGCCTTCTTTGCCGTCCGTACCTTCGCTATTGCGGAAGGACGGATAGGCCGGCACGTGATTGACGACCATGACATGCGGGTGATCGGCGCGTGCCTTGAGGGTCTTCTCCAACCAGTCTGCCTGATCGCCGCCAATGGGGGAAGTGTGGCCGGTGTCAAGCAGCACCAAGCTCAGATAATCGCCAAAATCAAGCGTGGCGTAGCCTGTGTCACGGAAGAGGCCGTCGAACAGTGCATAGAAAAACGGCGCCTGGGCGCGGGGCTTGCCGTACCCACCGTCCACTTCGTGGTTGCCGATGCACGTGACCATGGGGATCAATCTGCCGTCGCGTCCGATCATATGCTTGCTGTAGTTACGCAAAAACGCCAGACTCACGTCGACGGAACGACCATTGTCGTAACCCAGATCTCCGCCAATGATCGCAAACATCGGATCCTGGCGAGCTGCCTGAATGTTGTTCGCAACCGTGTGGACATTGACCCCGCAATCGCCGCCCGAGATGAAGGGGATTGGATTGGTGGCCTTGACGGGCATCGTGCGAAAACGATAGGTGGGCGAATGCTTGCCAATCCGGAAGCGATAGTCGGTCCCGGGCGTCAGGCCAGTCAGTTCCGCACGGAAGACCTTGAAGTCGGTGGTGGGATACGGCTTGGCGCAGGTCTGCAGCGTCTGCCAGTGATCGTTGCGGAGGGTCGCATAAGAGATCTTGGTATCGCTTGTTTCACCAGCTGTGCCGACCCATTGCACGGTCATCGTCGTGGTCGGGTCGCGCTGCCAGGTGAGAAACAATGTGCTTGGTTGGAAAGCAGGATCCTCGGGCGTCTTTGCACTGTCCTTAGCAGTTGGCTCGTCTGCCCAAAGAAACCCACCCGCGGCCAAGCCGGCAAACGAAGCCCCGAGAAACTCCCTGCGCGACGAAGCAAACATAGGTAAGCCTCCAAACGATTCTTTGTGTAATCCTGCTCATTGTGCGACTGGCCTCTTGGCATGGCAAATGAAATCCACATGAATGTTTGGGGAGGGACCCTGGCGCTCGCGATTACGCAAAACTTGCATTGCGTGCCGCGGCACATGAGCGTATAGGCCCATTTAGAATCATCCAAATCCAATGCGCTTAGGGGGTGGGGCCATGAGAAGTCTCTGGGTGGCAGTTTGCGCCGCCGTATTTTGTCTCGGATGCGAGCTTGATGGCGACAAGGGCAGCTGGGAAGAAGCCATGAAGGACGCGCGCGGCGACAACATGCAGATGAGAAGCAGCTTCGCAGGGCTAGGCGGATTCGACGACCGACCCGTCCAATCAAAACCATCGAACTGAGATCTGCATTCCTGGAGTAGCCGCTCTAGTGGTTCGGCATAGCGATGAACAGCGCCAGGCAGTCAATCCGCAGGATACTCTAGCTGGCCAAGTCTCGTAGGAAATGCAACACGAGGATCAGGCACCAATAGAGGAGAAACGCGCCGCACACAAAAAGGATCAGCGCGAAAGCCAGTACGGCCACTTCCCATTGGCGAGGCGACATCCCGCTTGGCGGCTCCTGTCGGCCTGCCCATAGCGCTCCAATCACTTCCAGCACTTGCATGCAGCGCTCCTCCCCGGCGTCATCTTAGCTCAGTGCCTGCACATGGCGCAGCGCCCGAAGCGGAAATGTCCCACTGTTCCGTGGCCATACTACTCCGGCAGGCACGACCCAAAAAAGTGTGACCAGAAAGATTGCGCATCCTGCTGGCGGAAGCCAGAGATCCTTGAAATTTACTTAGACTCCGAAGTATTTCGTAAATCTTCCAATCCTTCCCACTGAGCCAGTCAGTGAGATCCCGCCTATGGTCGTATTCGCCCCCCCGCGAACTTGTAATTGGGGAGAATGGAGATGTTAGGGTAGCACTCTTGACAGGGCGGCAACGGGAACGGCTGCTTGGTACTAAATTTGCACTCAACCGGCGGGGTACCACACTCACATACGCGTGTCACCGAGAGACGCTACGGAGATGTTAGAGCACTCCGCCGAAGTTACCAGTTTGGACAGAATAGCGAATAAGCAGGGGCTCGCTCTGCGCCTAGCGGTGGTCAGCACGCCCCGCTCGGGAAATACCTGGCTGCGCCGCATGCTGGCCGTGCTCTACGGATTGCACGAGTGTGCGGCCCACGCTCCGGAGGAGGTGGAATGGGGAAGGCTTCCCGCCCGCTGCGTACTGCAAATCCATTGGCACCGCAGCCCCGCGTTCGTGAAATTGCTGGAGCAACACGGCTTCCAGGTCGTGGTTCTGGCCAGACATCCGCTGGACGTACTCCTTTCCATTCTCCATTTTGCCCCGCATGATCCCTCGACGGTACATTGGTTGCAAGGGGAGGGCGGACACGAGCGTTGTATTTATGGATCGATGCCGTGTAGCCCCTCCTTCCTGGAATACGCATCCGGCACAAGGGCTGCTGCTCTCTTGTCGGTAAGCCGGGAATGGTGGACGGCGCCCGGTGTGCAAAAAGTTCAATACGAAAACCTGGTGGCGGTCCCGCACGATGAACTCCGACGCCTTGTGCTTGCCTTGGACCGGGAAACGGAACTTTCGATTACCGAAGCTGTGGCAGTCACGACCATGGCAAATCTCCGGGTCATAACGCAGGCCGCGCATCACTTCTGGCAGGGCCGGCCGGGGCTTTGGAGACATCTGCTTCCAGCTGCCGAGGCACACGCAATCGCCACAGCCCACCAAACCATTTTCATGGACCTTGGCTATACATGCGACCCCGACCCCAACCTGACGCGCAACCGGGCGGATGCCAACTGGGTGGAAATGGTGGGACCGGAACTTGCCGCGGAGCTTCAGGACCTTACGCCGTTGAAGCAAAAAGTCAGTGCGCTTGAGGCGCTGCTTCGCAAAGCGGAAATCCATTTGGCGATAGCGGAAGAGGCCAGGCGGAAACTTTCAGCAGAGTTGGCCGCCGCGCACACTCGGCTTGCATCCTAAGACGCGCTCGATCCATTCGCGGTTGGTGTGGCCCGGATCCTCAGCAGGTTGTCGGCGCGGCATCCGCGCGTCGCCATGCTTTTCAAGAAGTCCCTGGCCCCGACACAGTTGGTTACCCGGCACGAAAATCATCCTTCCACCGCCGTCAAAGCCAGGTTGCATGACCAGAAACGCTCCACTCCCGCGGCCTAGCGCATCGAGGCAGAGGGCATGACCTCAAGAGAAGAATTCAGTGAGCGACCGGGGCCGAGGGATGTTGACTGATTCCCAAACTTCTTGTTCGGGAACCAGAAAAAAGAGTTTCCGCAACCTGAAGAGCCGGCTGCCTCATGCATGATTACCTGCCGCCTGTCTGAGACGGCGGAGGAGTTTGATAACGCACCGGCGCGGGCGGCGGCGTGGAGAGTTCATAACCTGGCGCAGTTGTCGCAGTCATGCCGCTCGGGCTTAGATCCTGATAGGTAGCGATGGAAGGCGGCATGGATACGGGCGGCGCGGTCCCGTAATAAGATCCGCCATCCAGGGCACCCGGATCTACGTACACCTGGTAGGGATAACGGGGCCGCCGGTTCCAAGGTCTGCCCATGCCGCGCCCCAACGGCCCGCCGGCTTCGGCCGGGGCCGACGCGGCTGCCAGGAGCAGCAGGATACTCACGGTTAATGCTCGTTTCCCGTTCATTCTCATTTCTCCTGAGTTGAAATGCGGGGAGATGATTCTGCGGCTGGGTGACTCTCGAAAATCGCTTCTCGCAGCATGCCCGGCAATTTATACTGAACGCGGTCAAGAATGAGACATCGCCCTGTAGCCGCATTCGCCAGAATGCGGGGGAAACTGAGAGATAGCCCGCATTCTGGCGAATGCGGCTACGGCCTATTGGGATCAGTATTGACCGCACGCAGTATAACCGCCGGCTGCGCCCCCCGGAGCATTAGGCGGATTGTTTCCTTACGAAGTGCGACAAGCCCTCTCAAATGAGGGCGGCGATCTCGTCGTCCGTAAGACTTCTAGAAAGCGAGCAACCCAGCGACCAGTTCCCGGGGGGTTGCTCGGTCGCATGCTTCACGGTTGCGGTGAGAATTCCGGAAATGCCGACCTCGCGGTGGCGCAGTTGAATCGCCAGCAGCGATCCCGGCTCAAATCGTTGACCGATGAGCAGCCCGATGCCGCGCCGGGAAATATTGAGAATGACCGCATTGTGGCTTTGCAGGCTTGGTCGTGCCAACACGCGAACGCTTGGCCGCCGACTGCAGATGAATCGCTCGAGCGTTGCGCTGTCATCGGCGATTGGCTGATTGCCGGGCTGCATCGCAGAAAAGCTGGTGAATTGCGACACGGTAGCCTCCTCGTTCCATCGCGCAGTGTGATTCGTTCCGCAAGAAGCATAGGTCACTTCTCCAATCCGATCAACCTATGAGAACAATCCTTGAAGGATGAACCGGTGCAGCGCAGGCTCGCAGGGAAACATCGGTCCGAGCTCGCGATGCTGTAGCCGGTGAACATGTTGCTATCGCCGACTGAGTCGGAGCCGATCACCCGCGCTGTCGCGCCCCGTGCTCAAGTTTCCGCCCGCAGCCGAAAGGGAAAGTGCTCAAAGGAGCATCTGTTCTTGAGCTCGAGCTACGGCGCTAAGACCTGGCTCGTCGCCACGAACTTCTTCGCCTTGGCCCCCTCCCACTCTCTCTTTCGTGGTGGGATTGCATAGGGGTGCTCTCCGGTGCGGTGCAGACTTCGCTGCTTCAATATGATGACTATTCTCCAATCTTGTGGAAGACCCACCGTGGCCAGAGTCAGATGAGAGCAGGAGTAGGCATTATGGATCGCACGCGTCGCTCATCTGAGAAAGGTGCCGCACAGTCGGGCAGTAAGCCAGGCGACCCCGGCGTACCGGGCCGGCGTATCTTGCTGGTGGAAGATGATACACCGGCTGCCGAATCCATGGCGCGTTTGCTTCGAGCGGATGGCTATGAAGTCCGCGTTGCCACGAGCGGCCAGGAGGCCCTCGAAGCAGCGGCGAATGAGTTGCCGCACATCGTTTTGCTCGACCTCGGCTTACCGGACATGGAGGGTCACGAGGTGGCAAGACGGCTGCGGGAGCGCAAAGGGCCTGCTCGTCCGCTGGTAATTGCGATCACCGGCCACGGAAAGGATGCCGACCGTCTCCAGTCCTATGAGGTCGGCATCGACTTGCATCTGACCAAGCCGGTGAGCATCCAAGAACTCAAGCAGTTCTTGACGCGCTTCCAAGAAATCAGCGAGCGTTCACGGGATTGATCCATGTGACCCATCACCAAGGGGAGGCCGACGGATGGTAACGCACGAAATCTGGATGGAAGGCGGAGCGGTTCCAGTGATCCTCGATTTGGACGACGATCAGCTCTTCCAGCAGTTCAGGCACTGGGTCGATCAGGACGCGGAGGTTATGGGCAACGGCTGGACCGGCACTAGCGAGAACAAGACCTGGGTAATCAGCTTTCAGCGGGTTGCCTGCATTGCCATCGCGACCAAGGAAGCACGGCGGGGCATGGGTTTTGGCAGTGGTTCTGTTCCAACTGCAAGAAAGAAAGTCGAGCGCGGGGACTGAAGTTCCAGGCCGCTCCAGGCGAGGCTGCCCGCCGTGAAGCTCGCGGTCTCCAGCGAAGCGGGCAGACGCCGTTTCACTTTTCCATCGAGAGGATGGAGAATGCCACATCAAAGCGACCTGGATGATGAGTGGGACGACAACGAGGTGCAGGGATTCCAAGTGCCTGAAGAAGAGGAGGAGGAGACGGTACCGTGCCCCCACTGCCGTCGGCAGATCTATGAAGACGCTGAACGCTGTCCCAATTGCGGCCATTACCTCTCGATCGAGGATGGTTCTTTCCGAGCACGGCCCTGGTGGTTCATCAGTGGTTTTGTGATTTGCGTGGTGATTGTGGTCGGATGGATTTTGCGGGGCTGAACCGAAGGCGGATCTTCACGTCCGCGAGCGCGGATGCCGGTGCGTTTGGCGAAATGGTTGGCTTCGAGTGCCCTGGGGCAACCTGGCCAACCTTCTGGGCACAGCCAGACGCGTTTGAGCTTGCCCAGCGAGCTTTGGTCGATTCCATTTTTGTTGGAAGGAGTTCCTAGCCCATGATTGGTCCTGTCAAAACCGTGGGCATCTATGTGGAAGACCAAAAGAAAGCGGTCGACTTCTACACCCAAAAATTGGGCTTCGAAGTCCGGCGCAGCTTGCCAATGGGACCACACGCCAACTGGGTGGAGCTGGCAGCTCCCGGTGCCCAAACTTGCTTGGTGCTCTACCCCAGAGCCATGATGGCGAACTGGGCGGAACACAAACCATCGATCGTCTTTCACTGTCCGGACGTTGAAGCATTCTGTCAGCGCCTGCAGTTTGCCGACGTGGCAATTACCATGGTGCCGACGCAACTGCCCTGGGGAAAGTTCGCCAAGTTTGCCGACCCGGATGGCAACGAATTTGGACTCACATCGCAGGAACTGGCCTGAAGCTTTCCGTCGCAAGTGAAAACTAAAAATGCTTGACAGCGACGATTGCTTGTATTATACAAACGTACACGTATCGGCGAGTGGACCCGACAATAATGGGCTGGGCGGCGCCGGTCCGCGTGGGGCCGGCCCAAGTGACAGCCTGCTTTCAAGGAGATGCATCATGCGTATCAAGTTGCTAGCGCTAGTTTGTTGCTGCCTGGTGTTCCGGGCTCTACCGGCGGCTGCGCAGCCGAAGCCGGGGCCGGAACATGACGCTCTCAAGAAATTCGACGGCACCTGGGATGCAACCGTGGCATTCATGGGCCAGGAGTCCAAAGGCACCGCGGTCTACAAGCTGAGCCTGGGAGGCCTCTGGCTGACGTTGGATTTTCACGGCGATTTCGGCGGACAGAAATTTGAAGGAAGAGGAGTGACTGGTTACGATGCGGCCAAGAAGAAGTACGTCAGCTGCTGGGTTGATTCAATGAGTCCCTCCCTGACCTTAATGGAAGGTGAGTTCGGCAAGGACGACAAGACATACACTGAGACCGGCGAGAGCCCAGGCCCAGATGGAAAGCCAATGAAGATGAAGTCTGTTTATGATTTCAAGGATGACAATACGATTATCTTCACGATGAATGGGGTCGTCGACGGCAAGGATCAGGAGATGATGAAGATCACCTACAAACGAAAGAAGTAAGCAGGCAGTGGGATTTTGCCTGAAGCCCAATCGGGACGTGGCGGCCGGCCGGGAGCCGTTCGCCGCGTCCTTTGCTTTTTCGGGCGGTTTGATTTCCCATCAGTTTTTCAGGCCGTTCGCCGTAACTTTCGATTTTGCAAGCATGCGGCTCTCTCTGCAAAAAGCAACTTCGCATTGACATCTGCGTGCTTTTTCTCGATACGTCGCCATTCCCTTTGGCAGACACTAGAGACTAGACAAAGTAGCTGAACCGTGTTGCGGGCATCGGTCCAGGTAGGCGCATGACTCCATGAAGAGCTTCCCGGTCGCGTGGAGACCGGTTTACCGTCCCGATACAAACTCACGCACGTCGTTCAATCAAGGGCATCTCGCCATGATGCGGCTCCTTCTTGGATCCCTATTCATTGGGGCCTTCCTGGTCACGGGCTGCCAGACCGTGAATTCGGAAAACCTGCGGGCGCACGACCAGTCTGGAAGTCGCCCAGACGGATCTCCTTCGTCTCCCCCGTCCGCCAGGGCCCCGTGCGCTGTTGGCATGAGCGATAGAGAGAGAGCCATCAAGACTTTTCTAGAAGAGCGAATTCTTGGGTTGACTCCCGTGAAGGCGAAGGAGTTCATGCAGGCGCAGGGCTACTACTGTGTCTACACGCCCGAGAGCCTGACAAACAAGGTCATCAATCGATTTACGTCGAAGCCAGATTCCGAACAGCTCAACTGCACCAGGACGAGATTGCTTGGCGGCAAATTTGTGAACGAGAATGTGACCATCCTGGCAAGTTCGGGAAGGGTTGTTTCCGTCGCGGTAATCGAAGGGGATAACCCTCAGCCTATTATTCCAATTTCCGCCTCATTTCCAGCGCCGCCACGTCCTTGAGAGAATGCCTGGCAACGATGCGCTCATCGGGTAATGAGGCGACTTCGCTAGCTCACTTCAATGGCAAAAGCTTGATGTTCTTGAACCAGCAATTCGCCCCATGATCCTGCAGGCCGATGTAGCCTTTGCGCGGATGATCCTTGAAAGCAATGTCGAACTTGTGCGGTGTCCCGTCCGGTCGTTTGTTCGGCTGGGTCCATTCGTCCAGATCCATGTGGTTGACCTTCTCCCCATTCAGTTCCACGTCGATCACGTTCTTGTTGCACGTGACCACCATGTGATTCCACTCGCCTACCGGCTTCATGGTGTTCTTCGTGGGTTTGACCAGGTCGTAAATCGCTCCCGTGTCGTGAAAATCGGCGGTGGTGCTGTCAAGGATCTGGACCTCGATGCCGTTATAGCCGACGTCTTTGCCTGGCCGGACGGTTAGCGGAAATGTGCGCACGAACACACCGCTATTGCAGTCCTTGCTGATCTTGAAATCGAGCGCAAGGATGAAATCGCCCCACAGCTTGTCGTGGATCATCATGTAACCGCCGCTCTTGTGCGGATTGATGCTGTGATCCTCGACCGGCCGTTTGCTTGGTTTCTGGCTGCTTGTCTGCCAACCATTCAGCGACTTGCCGTCGAAGAGCAGGATCCAACCTTGGTCTTGCTCCACTTTCGTCAATTGATTGTCCTCGGCCTGCGCGGCCCCACCAAGCAGGACGGCGGCCGTCGTCATCAGCATGAAGCGCATCTCAGATTACCAGCCTTTCTTTCTGCGGGTTCCAAGACATGGCATTTCCATGGCGCTACGATTCCGCCGCGAGTTTGATGGCCACTATCTTGGTAGCGCTCAGTCTTGCGTTGCAATTCAACGGCTTTTTGGGAGCGCGCGTGCTCGGGGGCGGCGGGAGATCCCATTGATAAATTCCGTGGTCAACCTCCTGCAAGTGTATCCGGCGGATACCGGTACGGCCGCAGATGACAGGAAAAAGAAGTGAAAGCACAGCTGTCCTCGGTATGGGCCTTCACACCTCAAACGATCTTCCTCAGCGGAGCGAAGCAACTTTCTCATTTTGTCGTCACGACCCGCGTTCCTGGCAAAAATGACGGAACTTGCCTTCGTGGAACATCCGATAATACCGGTAAGAGCGCTACCTCGGGACGCGGCCAAATTGCCCATTTGACCCAGGTTAAGCGAGTTTCGTCTTCGTCGACTGACTGCGTGGTTGAAGAGGCGTGCCAATTCGTTGGGAGACATCTCCATGAGCCACCGTTTCATGGTTTCTCTGGTTGCTACGGCGCTGCTGGCGCTGCCTGCCTTTTCGCAGGATCCAGGCGCAAGCAAGGCGGTGACTCTGCCCCCGGCCAACTCAGGCGCAAGCAAGCCGGACACCGCTGCACCCGCCAACGCGGACACTGCCACCGGAGTCAATCCGATCGAATCACCGCTCCTGGCGAACATCGAGCATGAGAATCAAGTCCCCGGTTTCGGAGCAGGTCTTTGGTTTTCTGCGGATTATGAGTTTGCATGGATCAAGGGCACGCCTCTGCCGCCGCTTGTGACCACGAGCCCCGCCGGCACCGCCCAAGCCAACGCCGGTGTTCTTGGGAAATCCACGACCACGATTCTGCTGGGCGACGAACAAGTCGATTCGGGCATACGCGCCGGCATGAGTCTTGATGCCGGCTACTGGTTCAATCCGGAACAAACCCTAGGAATTCAAACGGGCTTTCGCATGCTCGAAAGTCAAAGCCAGCCATTTGGCTTCACTTCCAACGGCACCACGATCCTGGCTCGCCCATTCACCGATGCCAATACAAGTCAGCCGGTGGCGCTGCTCATCGGCTACCCTGGTGTAAGCTCCGGGTCGGTAACCGTCGTGCCAACTTCGCATAACTTCCAGGGGTTTCACATCGACATGGAGGAACAATTCAACTGTAGCAAGTTCGTTCGTCTCGAAGGAATCGTTGGCTACCGCTACTACCGCTATGACGAGGACCTCGATATCAACGAGACGATGAACCCAACCTCCGGCGCGTTCGTGCCGGGGACGGTGATCCAGGTCAATGATCATTTTGGCACCAAGAACGAGTTCAACGGCGGCGAGTTCGGCTTGCGCACCAAGATCTTCTTCCTCGACCGCCTGTCGCTGGAAGTACTGACCCAGGTGGATGCCGGTCAAATGACCCGCGAGGTGACCATTGCGGGCCGAACGACAGTGAGCGTGCCTGGTGCTACTCCTACGGTCAGCTCCGGCGGTCTGCTGGCCCTCTCCAGCAACATTGGCAACTACACGAGTGACAAGTGGGTTGCCATCCCGGAGATTGGCGCAATACTGGGCTGGCAGATAACTCCGAACGTGAAGTTTAAATTCGGTTATTCGTTCTTGTCTCTCTCGCAAGTGGCGCGCCCCGGAGATCAGATCGACCTGACGGTCAACCAGACCTTGCTGCCCAACAACGGCCCCGCGTCAGGTCCCAGCCGTCCGGCCTTCACGCTGCATACGAGCGACGTGTGGGTGCAGAGCCTGAACCTTGGTTTGGAATTCTCCTTCTGACCGATGCTTGGGACGGCAAAGTCAGGAATGCTGGCGGCGAATCGCGAAAGCTCTTGGGAGGGATACCTCTGGGATAGCCATACGGAGAAGCGCCGATTCCCACCAAGCAAAAAAGAATTTTGGATTTCCCTGATGAAATTGCCGAATTGGCATGATAACATTTAACGTTAAGAATTGGACCATTTTTGGAGTTCTCCCTCTTGTCTCCAAAGTGCCGATGACCGCGGTTTGATCGTCGGCACGTCTAGGCTGGCTCGAGTCCACGGAACACTCGGGCGCCTCCATTAACCACACGGCACCACTGCCGGTAATCAACCATTCAATCTCCATTTGCGAGGCTTGCGATGCACCGCCACTCCACGAAACTTTGGAAACTTCTAGGCAACTTCGTTCGTCCACGAGCAAAGCGTCGACAGGCGACTTGGTACCGGCGTCCTTGCCTCGAAGCCTTCGAAGATCGGCTCGTTCCCAGCGGCGTCACTAACACCAGTTTGGGCGTCGTATCCGGACTGGTTTTCGTGGATTCGAACGGCAACGGCCAGCACGATGCCGGCGAGGTCGGTCTGCCCGGTGTGCAAATCACTCTGAGCGGCGCTTCGACCAGCAATCAGCAAGTGAACTTGACGACGACCACCGACACCAACGGCGATTACACCTTCTTTCAGGTTCAACCTGGAACTTACCAGTTGAGCCGCGGCAGCCTCACCACCGTTCTGGCCAACCCGGCTTTCTCCGGGACGCTGGGCGGCACTCCGGTCGGCCAGACAATCACGACCATCACGGTGGCCCCCGGCCAGGTCGGTCTCAACTACAACTTCACCGTGCGAGGCCTGGCTCCGCAGGGTATTTCGCTCGCGAAATTCGTCACGAGTTTCACGGGCTCTCTGTTCACGACCCAGGCCGCGGGCACCGGCACGGCATTTGGCGACGGCTTGAATCAATACGCATCCACGACGCCCACCGGCAGCGCGACGTTGGGCGGGTCTGTTTACAATTCCTCCACGTTCACCAGCCAGAGCAACATTGCAGCAGCTGGGATCGCAGGCGTCGAAGTAACGCTGAGCGGTGTCGACAGCACCGGCAATGCCATCTTGCTGACGACCACGACCGCGACCAATGGCTCCTATCAGTTCAGCAATCTGAACCCGGGTAACTACGCGCTTTCTGTGCCGCAGCAACCGGCAGGTTTCCGCGCCGGCCCGGCAAGCATAGGCACACTGGCAGGAATCAGTACTCACAATAATCAGGTCACGGGAATCCAGGTTGCCAGTGGTTCAAAGGACACGACCTATAACTTCAGTGAAATCCCCTTGGGGTCTGCCACTGCAGGTCCGGGGCCGGCCCTCATCGGCGTATTGGCCGATGACACCGGTGCCAGCGCCACGGACGGCGTTACCTCCGACCCCAGCATTCAGGGCAGCGTGACCAGCGGCAACACACTGACGAGTTTTGTCGCGAGCATCGACGGCAAATCGCCGACGAGCATACTTGGCCAGGTGACCTCAAACGGCAACTTCCTGCTCAACCAAGCCCTGGTTAACCAGATTGCAGGCGGCACGCTGGCCGACGGCAGCCACACGCTGGAGCTGACCGCTACCGACTCGAAGGGCAACACCAGCACGGTCACGGTTTCCTTCACGTTGCTTACGTCAACGCCCACCCAGCCGACGTTTGATTTTGCCACCAGTCAGAGTCTTGGCGACCTGGCCACCAATATCCACGTGGCGAAGCTCGATTCATCTGGAACCTACACGATCACCGGAATCGCCACGGCTGGAAACACGGTCGAGATCCAGGGGTTGGGAGCGGCGCTGACGACGACAGCTGACTCCCTGGGCAACTTTACGTTCACTGGGGTGCCGCTCGCTGCCAGCATCAACGGACTCACCGTCCTGTCCGTTGACAAGGCGGGCAATTTCAACTCGCTCTCGGCCCTGTTCCTTATTGATACCACACCCACAACCACAGGGATCGCGAACCAGACGGCGACGATAGGCCAAACCAGTGCAGCGCTCAATCTCTCCTCCTTCTTCTCGACTCCGATTACTACCAACACCACGGTGCAATTCAACACCTCCGTAGGGCCAATCGACATTCAGCTTGACGACAGCATCGCGCCAAACACGGTGGCGAATTTCCTCAGCTACGCGAACTCCCCCACTGCCAACGGCAGCTACACGAATTCCATTTTTGATCGACTGATCGCCGGCTTTGTGCTTCAGGGCGGCAGCTTCAATTTCAATGCCACAACCAGTTCACTCACTTCAATCACCGCGGGTTTGCCAATCAACAGCGAACACACGCTGCCGGGTGCCAAGAGCAATGTCACGGGCAGCATCGCCATGGCCTTGCCGAACAACTCCGACGGCACGACCAACGTCAACGGCGCGACCGACGCCTACTACATCAACCTGGTTAACAACCCCAATCTTGACACGCAGGGATTCACTGTCTTCGGACAGGTTGCCAACGGGCAGAGCATGCGCGCCGTCAACGCCTTGGCCGCCCTCCCCACCCAGAACGAGACCTCATTTAACGCAGCTCTGGCAAATCTGCCCCTGCAAAACTACACGGGGTCGAGCTTCCCCTCCGGTCTCACCACGAGCAACCTGGCGTTCATCAGCTCGGTGAGCACCGTGCAGGCATCGGCCAGCGAGGCCTACACGTTCGCCGCCAGCGGGTACGATTCGTCCATTGCCACTGTCGCCATCACGAACAATCAGCTCACGATCACACCGGTCAAGGCCGGCATCACCAACGTAACCGTGACCGCAACGGACAAGTCCGGCCTGTCCGTGCAGACCACCTTCCAAGTGACGGTGAGCTAGGCACGAGCAGCTCGAAAACAAGCACGGCGCTGATGTGCCTGAATCAGATTCACGCACCTCCGCGTCGTTGTTATTTCTCGAGTGCTGCTCGGGCCGCCAACTTGATCCCAGATTCGAAAACTCTGGCCGCGCCGGCAGATCTATGTGACAATAATCTGGCTAAAGAGTCCCGAATGTTGCACGGGATCGATGCTCGATGTTCATTTGGAAGCCGGGGTACCAGGCATTCCGAAGTGAGTGTTCATTTCACCAGGAGGCTGTGATGCCTGCCATGTTCCGTTGGACGCTGCTTCTTGGCTTGTTCCCGGTATCGGTCCCGGTTTCGGGTCAAACGGATATCATTCCCTCGCAGAAGGGGCCAGTTTCTTCTGCAGCGATTCAGGCCGATAAGGAGTCACGCGGCAGCGTGGAGTTGCGGTTCGTGGACGGTAGCAAGGTGCGCATGGCCGTACTGCAGCAGACCCTGGATATCGTGACCAAGTACGGCAAGCTTACTGTACCGGTGCGTGACATCCGTAAGATCGAATTCGGCCTGCACGTGTCGGAAGAAGTAGCAAAGCAGGTTGAACATGACGTTCAGTCATTGGCGAGCAATGTGCATGCCGAGCGCGAAGCGGCGGGCCGGCAGTTGGTGGAGCTTGGCTATCGCGCTTACCCGGCAATCCATGCCGCCCTGAAAAGCAAGGACCCCGAAGTCGCCCGGCGCGCTGAGCTACTCGTAAGACAGGTTCGCGAAACGGTGCCGGCGCACTTGCTGCGGCTCGATGCCAACGATCGCATCGACACCGCTGAGTTTCCCATCGTCGGGCGCATCGATTCGCCAACGATGAAGACCCGCTCGCTTTACTTCGGCGAGAAAGACATCAAGATAGAAGACCTTCTCGCTCTGCACATATCCAGGCCGAATAGCTCACTGGAATTGACGGTGGATGCAGCGAAGTATGGCAGCGGCTCTAACCAGTGGCTGGACACGGGGGTGGAAGTCGAGGCCGACATGGATCTGAATATATCCGCCTCGGGCCAAGTGGACCTTACGGATGGCAAGGGAGGACAGGTTGCGGGACCTGCTGGAGCTCAAGGCATGGGGGCCGTTGGAGGCGGGGGCGGTCGGGGTGGAAGAAGCCCAGGAATACGCCCTGGAGCGCTAGTGGCCCGAATCGGCGACGCTGGCGAGACCTTCTTCATTGGGGAACAGCACAAGAGCAAATCCCCCCGCGAAGGCAAGCTCTACCTGCAGATAATCCCCGGCCCATTTGGCGTGCCTTCATCTGGGACCTACAGTGTGAAGATCAGCACGGGAGGCCTGCCGTGATACACTCCTGCCGCCCCATCGCGATTCCCCACAAATCCAGAATCGGTATTATTCATCTGTTTCTTGCATTCCTGCCTCTCGCCACGAAACTTCTGCAGATTTCAGGGGTTTGATAAGCACGGCCCCAGCACCTGGAGAGGTTTTCGGTGAGTCATGTTCACGCACTTTCTCGTCCTACCTGACTGGCAACTTTACATCGTTCCTGCCACAGGCATCGTGTGCGCCGTGGTAGCCCTGAGTCTGGGCCATGCCATTGTCAGGCGCACGCAGAGAAACACGCCTGAAATCCTCAGCGTGAGCGGCTGGATGCGGCGCATGTGCCCGGACCAGACCGTGCGGCCGGGATTCAAGGAGCAGGTCGAGGAATGGTTGAAGTGACACCCCCGTAGTGACGAGGGGCTGAATAGGTCCAATAAGTCCTATGAGTCCCATGGGACCCGGTCCGGCGAGCCGGCTCAAAGGTGATGCGCAAGAGCGCGAGACGGAGCTGGGCCGGCCGGCAGTGTTACGGCCGGATCAGGAATCTCCGAATCCATGCTCCTCGTCCGCAAGTCATTGACCCATTGGATGACGTAATAGAACACTGGCGTGAGGAAGATGCCGAAGAGCGTCACGCCCAGCATGCCGCCAAACACCGCTGTGCCTAGCGTCCGCCGCATTTCCGCGCCAGCACCCTCGGAAATTACCAGTGGCACCACGCCCAGAATGAAGGCGAAGGAAGTCATTACGATTGGCCGCAAACGGAGCTTGCAGGCCTCCAACGTCGCTTGCCGGCGATCCGTCCCTGATTCGCGGCGGGCCTTGGCGAACTCCACGATCAAGATGGCGTTCTTGCAGGCGAGGCCCACGAGCACCACGAAGCCGACTTGCGTGAAGATGTTCACGTCCATGTGGGCCATCAGAACGCCGGCGATCGAACACAGCAAGCACATGGGTACGACCAGGATCACTGCCAGAGGCAACGACCAGCTCTCGTACTGCGCCGCCAGTACGAGAAAGACCAGCACAACCGCCAGCAGGAAGACCAGCATGGCCGTATTGCCCGTTTGTAGCTGGAGCAGCGCCAGCTCTGTCCACTCATAGCGCATCGAACGGCTGAATTCTTGTCGCACCAAACCGTCTGTCCGTTCAATGGCCTGTCCGGAGCTGATGCCGGGCTCCGGCGTGATGTTGACGGCCGCAGCCGGGTACATGTTGTAGCGCATGATCAACACGGGGCCGCTTCGGTCTTCCACGGTGGCCAGGGTGCCGAGGGGAACCATTTTACCCGTGTCGCTGCGGATACGAAGTTGCTTGAGATCTTCGATCTGCTTGCGGAAATCGGAAGCCGCCTGCACATTCACCTGCCAGGTGCGGCCGAAGCGATTGAAGTCGTTCACATATAAGGAGCCGAGGTACACCTGGAGCGTATTGAATAGCTCCCCCATCGATACACCCATGGTCTTGGTCTGCGTGCGATCGATGTTCAGATAAAGCCAAGGCGTATTGGCGCGGAAGCTGGTGAAGAGTCCCTGGAAGCCCGCCGTTTTCTTACCCGAGGCCACGATGTCGTCGGCGACGTCCTGCAGCGACATTAAGCCGGAATCGCCACGGTCCTCAACGACGATCTTGAAGCCGCCCGCCGTACCCAGACCGTCGAGCGGCGGCGCTCCGAAGACGTTGATCAGTCCATCTCTGATCTCCTGCTGAAACGCTTCCTGGAGCTTGTCGGCAATGGCGTCGCCGGACAGGTCGTGGGCGCTGCGCTTGTGGAAATCATCAAGCATCACGAACATCGCGCCAAAGTTGGGCGCGTTGGCGTTAAGCAAGATCGATTGCCCGGCGACGGCAACCGTATGCTTGACGCCCGGCGTTCTCAGGGCGATTCGCTCGATCTGCGCCATCACCTGCTCGGTGCGCTGCAGCGAGGAGGAATCGGGAAGCTGCACGTTTACCAGCAGGTAGCCTTTATCCTGCGAAGGGATAAAACCCTTAGGAGCGCGAGCAAAGCCAAGATAGGTTAGGAAGAGCAGGCCGCCATAAACCGCCAGGGCGATGACACTGACGCGCAGCAATCCGCCCACCATGCGTACATATGCTCCGGTCGCCCGGGTAAAAGCCGTGTTAAAACTCCGGAAGCAAGCGCCGAGAATTCGGTTCAGCGGCCCGGCGAGCACCCAGGCGACGATGGCCGCCACACATGCCGCGACTGCCGAGACTGCCTCGGGCGCTGCTCCGCGCACGAGGTCCGCGGCCGACGGAGGCAAGAAGTCCACGCCACGGACGAGCCAGGGAGTCAAAAAATCCCAGCCAAGCCAGGCGCCTAGCAGAGGGAATGCGAGACGCGGCAGCGGCGGTGCCGAGCCTTTGTCCCGTGGACGCAAGAGCAGCGCAGTGAGGGCAGGACTTAGCGTGAGCGAATTGAACGCGGAGATGATCGTCGACACGGCAATGGTCAGTGCAAACTGGCGGAAGAACTGACCTGTGATCCCCGATATGAAAGCACAGGGTACGAACACTGCGCTTAACACCAGTCCCACGGCAATGACAGGCCCCGAGACTTGGCGCATCGCCTCGACGGTCGCTTCCCGTGGCGTCAAACCACGCTCAACATGATGCTCGACCGCCTCGACAACCACGATGGCATCGTCCACGACGATGCCGATAGCCAGCACCAACCCGAACAGCGTCAGATTGTTCAGACTGAACCCCAGAATCGCCATGACGGCGAAGGTGCCGACAATGGCTACCGGCACGGCCACCAGGGGGATGAGCGCCGAGCGCCAATTCTGCAAGAACAAGAGCACGACGACGGCGACGAGGATGATTGCATCCCGCAGCGTCTTCACCACTTCGTAAATCGACTGGTTGATGAACGGCGTGGTGTCATAGACGATGGCGTAATCGACGCCGTCGGGAAAACGGCTTTTCAACTCCTCCATCTTGGTGCGCACCCGCGTGGCCGTTTCGAGGGCGTTCGAGCCGGGCAGCTGGTAGATAGAGAGCGCCACGGAAGGTTGGCCGTTCAGCGTGCAAGTTTGGTCGTAAGCCTGGGCGCCAAGTTCAATATTCGCCACGTCGGACAGGCGAACCAGACGGCCAAGGGCGTCCGTCTTGAGGATCATGTCCGCGAATTGCTCGACCTCGGTGAGGCGGCCCATGGTGCTCATGGTGAACTGGAAGACCTGGCCGTTGGCCACGGGCGGTTGGCCGAGCTGGCCGGCCGCGACTTGCGTATTCTGCTGCTGGATCGCTTGCACCACGTCGGAGGCGGTCAGGCTCCGTGTCGACATCTTCTCGGGGTCGAGCCAAAGGCGCATGCTGTAATCGCGCTGGCCCAGGAAAGTGATGTCGCCAACGCCGTTTTGCCGCGACAGCTCATCTTTGAGCTGGATGGTGGCGTAGTTGCTCAGGTATAGGTTGTCGCGACTGCGATCGGGCGAGAACAAATTGACGATCATGAGCACGCTGGGCGATTTCTTCTTCACCGTCACTCCGCGCCGCTTCACAAGGTCAGGCAGGATCGGCTGGGCCAACGACGCGCGATTTTGCACGAGCACCTGGGCCATGTTCAGATCGATACCGTTCTGAAACGTCACCGTGAGCGTATACGTGCCGTCGTTGGTGCACTGCGAGGACATGTACAACATGCCCTCGACGCCGTTGACCTGCTGTTCGATGGGTGCGGCCACTGTGTCGGCGACAACCTGGGCGTTCGCGCCGGGGTAGATTGCGGACACCTCCACTGTCGGCGGCGTGATCTCGGGGTATTGCGCGATGGGCAACGTGAAGACGGCGATGCCGCCGGCCAGAGTGACGATGATCGACAGCACCGAGGCGAAGATCGGACGATTGATGAAGAAACTCGAGAACACTTCTCGGCCTCACTTCTGCTCGACGGTTTCCGCTGGTTCAGTGACCTCGCGTTCAACGGAAGGCACTGGCCGGGGCCCTTCGGCCAGACGACGCAACGTCTGCACGCCGGCTTTACGCACATGGCGAAGCGTGAGAATCTCGAGGGCGCTCGTCCCGATGCGACGTGCCAGTCGGGAGCCAAACAGGCGCGATTCCCCTAGCCAATCAATCGTGAAGAAAAAGACCGGCGTCATCACGATGCCGAACAATGTGACCCCCACCATGCCGCTGAAGACTGCGGTGCCCAACGTCCTGCGCATCTCGGCTCCGGCACCTGTGGAAATAATCAAGGGCAGCACGCCGAGGATGAAAGCGAACGAAGTCATCACAATCGGCCGCAGTCGAAGCTTGCAGGCCTCGAGTGTCGCCTCTTTGCGCGACCTGCCTGCGTGCCGTTGCTGCTTGGCGAATTCGACGATGAGGATCGCATTCTTGCTGGCGAGCCCGACCAGCACGACGAAACCGATCTGCGTGAAGATATTGATGTCCATGTTGGCGATGTTCACACCAATGATGGCGCTGAGCAGGCACATGGGAACGACGAGGATCACAGCGAGGGGCAGCGACCAGCTTTCGTACTGAGCGGCCAACACGAGGAAGACCATGACTACTGCGCAGCCGAAGATGAACATGGCCGTGTTGCCGGCCAGCAGTTCCAGATAGGACATGTCGGTCCATTCATAGGACATGCCGCGCGGCAACTCCTGCTCGGCCAGGCGCTGCACCATGTTCAGCGCGTCGCCGGAGCTCATCCCAGGCGGGGCCATGCCGTTGATGGACGCTGCCGGGTACATGTTGTAGCGGGTCAGCACCAGGGGGCCATTGACCTCGTGCTGGGAGGCCAGCGATCCTAGCGGCACCATGGCACCGCGCGAATTGCGTACCTTTAGCTGGGGCAGGTCTTCCGGTTGGTCGCGGAATGCTGAGTCGGCTTGAACGATCACCTGCCAGGTGCGGCCAAACAAATTGAAATCGTTGACGTAGAGCGATCCTTCGTACACCTGCAGCGTGTCGGAGAAATCCTTGAGACTGACGCCCCGCATCATGCAGGCGCTGCGATCGGGGTGAATGTGCAACTGCGGCACGTTCGCTCGGAATACCGAGAACATCTGCGGCAGGCCGGGCTGGGACCTGGCCTTGCCTACCATGTTATCGATTTGTTCCTGCAAGGCGGCCGGACCAAAATCGCCGCGATCCTCGATCATGATGGCAAAGCCGCCTGCTCGACCGACGCCTCGTACCGGCGGTGGTCCGAAGACTGCAACCGCCGCGTCCGAGATCTCCTGGCTATATCGTTGGTTCAGTGTCATCGCGATGGCAGTGCTGGAGAGGCTCGGGTCGCGCCTCTCTGGATAATTGTTGAGGTTGATGAACACTGAGCCAAAATTGGACCCGGCGGCGCTGAGCACGAACGATTGGCCGCTGATTCCCGTGACATGCCTGATGCCGGGCGTCTCCAGGGCGATTTTCTCGATCTGCTGCATCACCTTCTCCGTTCGCTCCATCGATGCCGAATCAGGCAGTTGCACAGTCACGAGCAAGTAGCCCATGTCCTGTCCAGGGATGAAACCTTTGGGCGTGCGCTCGAATTCGAAGTAGGTGAGACCAAGGAGGCCGACATAGACAGCCAGGGCGACCGCACTGACGCGCACCAAGCCGCTTACGAGCCGCACGTACCCGTTGGTCGCTTTCTTGAAGCCCGCATTGAAAGCTCGGAAGAAGCCGAACAGCAGCCAGTTCAGCGGCCGGCACAGCAGCCATCCTGCTCCCGCCCCCGCCAGCGTGGCAATCAGCAAGGTTCCCCATTGTCCTTCGCGCAGCCATCCGGGACCTCCGGCCGGCAGCAGTTGCACACTTCTGGTGAGCCAGGGCGTCAGCATTTCCCAGCCCATCCAGGCTCCGATCAGGACGAAGGCGAGTCGCGGCAGTGGCGCCTTCACGCCCTTCTCGCGGGGTCGCAAGAGCACTGCCGTGAGCGCAGGACTCAGCGTGAGGGAATTGAACGCGGAGATGACGGTCGAGACCGCGATTGTCAGGGCGAACTGTCGGAAGAAGTGGCCTGTTATCCCGGAGATGAACGCGCATGGGACGAACACGGCGCTCAGCACTAGGCCCACCGCGATGACCGGTCCCGAAACTCGATCCATCGCCTTGATTGTCGCATCGCGCGGAGACAGCCCCTCTTCGATGAAGTGCTCGACCGCTTCAACCACCACGATGGCGTCATCCACGACGATGCCGATGGCGAGCACGAGTCCGAAAAGAGTCAGGTTATTGAGGCTGAAGCCGATGATTGCCATGGCAGCGAAGGTGCCCACAATGGCGACAGGCACCGCCATCAGGGGAATGAGCGCAGAGCGCCAGTTTTGCAGGAACAAGAGCACCACAACTGCCACGAGAATTACGGCGGCCCGCAGCGTTTTCACGACTTCGTAGATCGACTCGCTCGTGTAGGGCGTGGTGTCGAAGCCAATGTCATAGGACACTCCTTCGGGAAACGATCGTTGAAGGTCTTCCATTTTGGCGAGGACGCGCTCGTGAACTTCCAGCGCGTTGGCGTCGGACATCTGAAAGATGGCGAGGAATACCGTGTCGCGGCCGTCGAGGCGGACACCGGTGTCTTGGTTCTTGGCGCCCAATTCGACGCGGCCAATGTCCTTGATGCGCGTAATGCGTCCGTCACGCCCCCGCTTGAGGACGATATCCCCGAACTGCTCAGCGGTGGAAAGACGACCAAGGGTGCTCAACGTGATTTGGGACTCTTGCCGCCCGCGAATAGGCTCCTGGCCAATCGATCCGGTGGCCACCTGAGCGTTCTGCTCCTGGATCGCCTGGACCACGTCGCCTGCGGACAGCCGGCGGGCGGCCAACTTGGCGGGATCTACCCAGATGCGCATGCTGTAGTCGCGCTGGCCAAACAGGAAGACGTCGCCCACGCCCGGCAGGCGGGCAAGCTCGTCCTTTATTTGCATCAAGGCCAGATTGCTCAGGTAAAGCTGGTCGTAGCGGCCGTTGGGTGAGTTGATGGCCAAGCCCATGAGAATGTCGGGGGAACGCTTGATGGTCGTGACGCCGGTCTGCTTGATCACATCGGGCAGCAGCGGCACAGCCAGGTTGACGCGGTTCTGCACCAGCACCTGGGCCATGTTGACGTTGATGCCTTGCTGAAAGGTCACCGTCAAGTTGTAACTACCGTCATTGGCGCATTGCGAGGACATGTACATGATGCCCTCCACGCCGTTGACCTGCTGCTCGATCGGTGCTGCCACCGAGTCGGCGACTTCTTTGGCGCTCGCGCCGGGGTAGACACAGCTGACTTGAACCGTGGGCGGCGTGATCGCCGGAAACTGTGCCAACGGGAGCGTGAAAACAGAGACTCCTCCCGCCAGGGTGATGACAATCGACAGCACCGAGGCGAAGATCGGCCGATCAATGAAGAACCGGGAGATCACTGTGGAGGGTCTCGCCAGGAAATAGTGGAATCAGTCGATATCAGGTTCACTTTTGGGCTGTGGCTTTCGTCAATTCCTTGTCCTTCATGCCTGGGGAATCGTGGGCAGCTACGAGGGCAGGCATATCTATTTGTTTGGGGTCGACTTCCATGCCCGGCCGAACTCGCTGCAGGCCGCTCACGATCACCATCTCGTTCGGCGCGAGCCCCTCGGCGATAATGCGCAAGCCATCGTGCAAACGGCCGACCTTGACGCGGCGGTAGGCGACCTTGTTGGCGGCATCCACGACATACAGGTTTTTTTGTCCCTGGTCCCTGCTCAAGGCTTGTTCGGAAACGAGCATCGCCTTGTAAGGATTGCCGATGGGCAGGCGGATGCGAACGAACAGGCCGGGCGCGAGCGAATGGTCCGGATTGTCGAAGAGGCCGCGCAAGCGCCAGGTGCCGGTGTCGGCATCCACGCGGTTATCCGCAAAATTGACGGTGCCACCCTTGGAGAAACCTTCCTCGTCGGCGAGACCCAGTTGAACGGGGAGTCCGGTGTCTGGCGACCACCGGATGTTCTTGTCGCGCATCAGCCTTTGCAGCCGCAACGTCGTCCGCTCGTCCAGATCGAAATAGGCGTAAATGGGGTCCAGCGAGACGATCGTGGTGAGAGCTGTCTCGTCCGCCTTGACCATGTTTCCGGGGTCGATGAAACGGCGGCTGATGCGACCGCTCAAAGGCGCACGCACCTTGGTGAAGCTAAGATTCAGGCTGGCCGTATCCTTGCTGGCCTTGGCCACCGCGAGTGCACCGGAAGCCTCTGTGCGATCGCCGATGATTTTGTCATAGTCCTCGCGGCCCATGGCGCCTTTAGGGTAAAGATCCATGGCGCGCTTGTAATCGGATTCGAGGCGTCTTAGGTGACCTTCGCTCTGGAGCAGGTTTCCCTCGGCCCGAGCAAGGTCAGCCACGTAAGGACGATCGTCGATCTCGAAAAGCAGCTCGCCTTTCTTGATTTCGGCGCCTTCCTTGAAGTGGACCTTCTCAAGGTAACCGCCGACGCGCGCCCGAATCTCAACCGCATTGACCGCCTCTGTCCGCCCGGGAAAGTCTTCGTAATCGACGACCTGCCGCATGATGGGCAAACTGACAAGGACCTCCGGCGGCGGGGGTGGCTTCTGGGCCTCGGCCTGCGTGTGACCACAACCGGCAAGCGCTGCGCAGGAGATCAGGAGCATACCTAACCAGATCGATTTTTCAGGGAGTCTCACTGACTCCTCCTCTGTGGAAGGTGAAGCGCGAACCAAGGCGGCAACTTGGGGGCTTTGTTTCGTTAGCTCTGGCGTCGGCGACACCGCTCGGCATCGCTGAGAATTCCGTTGAACACGACGTCCAGAATGTCCTGGGCCTGTGCCTCAAAGGGTTTCCGCTGGCCGGCGAAGTAATTCGTGAACATGGTTCCGTACAGCAAATCGCTCACAACGTCGGTGATGCGCTCGACCGACATGTCCCGGACACGTCCTTCGCCAATCAAGGCGCGGTAAATAGCTCGCCAAGCTTCGACGTTGGCCTCGCGGTGCGCGAAATAAGTTGGCTTCTTGCGATCCTTGAACTGAGCCCGTTCCTGCATCAACAGCTCTACGAAGTCCGGGTTTTCGGCAAAGAAAGCAAGGTAGGTGCGAATCGCTGCAGCAATCCGGTCGAGCGGGTCTGTGATCCCTTCGATGCCAGTGTCAATCTGTTCGCGCAACTTGCGCATCGCGCGGTCGGCCGCCGCCAGGAAAACCTCCTCCTTGCTAGGGAAATAGCGATAAATAGTCCCCTTGCCGATGCCCAGCTCCTCGGCAAGAAGTTGCGTATCAGCCTTGGCGTATCCATGTTTGGCGAATAGCCTTGCGGCTGCTTCGAGAATCTGCTCGCAACGGCTCGCCCAAAGGGCTTCATCGCAGGGCCGACGAGGTTTTTGCTCAGCGAGATTGCTCATACCATTCCATCCGGGGGATGCGGACTGACCAGTCAGTCTATACTAAACTCTTCTTCTCGGGAAGCAAGAGCACATTCTGCCGGCGCTCCGCTCATGCGTTCTCAGGGATGGATTTGCTCTTTCAGGATTTCGATGGCCTTTAAGAGTTGCTTGTCTTCAATCTTCCCTGCGCTCCCCGCCGCGGCCAGATCGCCTTCCATCTCCGGCAACATGACACTTGCTCCGTCCGGCAAGTTCACGACAATATCCGGCGCAATCCCCTGTCGCCAAATTCGCCGGCCGTTGGGAGTCAGCCATTCCGCCACGGCTATTAGAACCGCGGAGTTATCAATCAAGACAAAGCGTTGCAGGAGGGTGCCGAAGCCTAAGGTGTGCGTTCCTATCAATTTGCCGCGGCCATGGTCCTGCAGCGCACCGGCCACGATTTCCGCGGAACTCGCCGTGCCGCCGTCGATCAGAAGACATACGGGAATGTCCGCTGCGCTCGCTCCTTCGCGCACCGGCACGGCGATCTGGTTGCCGTTCGCGTCTCGCTCGAGGAAGACGTTGCCGTCCTTGAGGAATTCGCTGCTGACGGTCACGGCCTGGTCCTTGATTCCTCCCTGATTGCCGCGCAGATCCAAAACAATTCCTTTGGCTCCCTTCTTGCGGATTTCTTCCAGGGCGGCTTTAAGTTGGTCATGGACCTTGTCGCCGAAGCTTTCGATCGCCAGGTGAGCAATCGGCAAACCAGGTAACATCGACCAGGCGACGTCGGGGACATCAACTTTGGCGCGTGCAATATCGAATGCGAGCGTTTGCGGTTGCCCCGGACGTAGGACCCGGATATGAACCTTGCCTTCCAACGGTCCACGAACCAGTGCCGCGATGCGATCGGGAGACATACCGCGGACGTCTTTACCATTGACTTCAAGGAGCTGGTCGCCCGAACGCAAGCCTGCGGCTCGGGCCGGCGAGCCGGCAACAGTGTACAGCACGGATGGCTTGCGCCCGGCAAAGTTCATGCGGATGCCGATGCCCTCTACACTTCCCGCCAAAGCGCTTTCGAGGGACTTGCGGTCTTCCGGTGGAAGGTATGTGGTGTGGCCAGGGTCGCCCAGGGAGGCAAGCATCCCTTCGATTGCGGCCCGTGTCATGCGCTCCGGGTTGACAGCCTCGCGGTCTACATAATGTCTCTGCACGGCATCCCAGGTCTGCCAGAAGGGGGCGAATGTCGATTCCATGCCAGCTGGCGTGTACTGGTAAGGCGCAAGAATCCGCCCAGATCTCTCCACTAAGATCCCTGCGGAAAAGGCAGCTGCCACGATCACAAACATGGCCAGCGGTCGACTGAGGAATCCTCGGCGATGAATCATACTCGTCTTTCTGCAAGGGTGTTCCGACGCGACGTTAGCCCCGTCAATTGTAGCAAGTGAAATGAAGAGAACGCCGGCGCGAAGCGCCAGGCCTGGCGAAGAGCTTTTGCTCCCATCGGGAGGGTTGGTCAGGACTGGCGAATGCCTTCGGCCCAGCAGATCGCGTACCACAATGCGGCATCAGGCCGGCGCGCCCAGGCGTCGAGGGTTTCGAGCGCACCATCGAAATAGGCGCGGTCGAGGATCCCCTGCGCCAGGATGGTCGCACGCGCACCCTGTAAGATACCGATCATGTTCTGGGCCACGGCGTCAAAACTCCGGCCGCTGGCGCAGTCTCCAAAGAATATCCAGGCGTTCCGGACAGGGACTGCTCCTGCCTCATGGAGAAGCGAGACCAGGCGACGGCCGACATAGGCGTCGTTCCCGAGGCGATCGTAAGTCCGGATGTACGCATGCCACAGCAGCGCAAACCCGGGCGGCTCCGGCCAAAGGCGGATGACTTCGTGATCGTCGTCCTCCAGGACGATGCGGCCGCCGAACTTCACCGCACGCACCATCGAACGAACTACACCGAGTGGATCACGCACATGCTCAAGCACGAAACGTGCATGGGCGACATCGAAATCACCCCATTCCTCGGTGCGCAGAGGCAGCGCGAGCGCGTCTCCTGAGCGCAGATCCACAAGACTTTCCTCGCCGGAGGCGCGCGCCTGGCGAACGGCCTCCGCAAGCTGCTGGGCATCCTTCTCGATGCCAACCACGCGCGCTCCCGGACCAGCAGCGCGGGCCAGCACACGCGTGAACTGCCCCAGCCCGCTGCCGACGTCAAGAATGTTTTCGCCTCCTCGAAGCCTCAACTCGCGCAACGATGCTTCGTTGATCAGGTCATTCAACTTCGAGAGCCGGTGCTGCTCTGTTGCCGCAGTCCCGTGGATATAGCTTGATGCCGGCACGTCCGTCGGGTCGCTCATGGTGGTGATCGTCGGTAGAAAGTTTGTGCTGCGCGCTAGTTTTAGATCCTGAACACCCGGTTGTTATATGAAGACAATCTGCGCGAGCGCCGCCCAACCCAGCGCAAGCAGTACACTTCTGGAGGAGATCCGGTTTCTAGTTTCGATCTTGGTTTATCACGGGCGCAGGTTTCGCCCTTGACTCTCCCCTTACAGGAGACTCTATCCTTTGCAAGGGTTTGATCGTTCATCCGTTGCCACTGCCCTTTTCTTTGTCGAGGGACACTCGTGTTCAGCATCGGGGAATTCTCCAAGATCACCGGCCTGACGATCAAGACACTCCGGTTCTATCACGAGAAAGGCATCCTCGTTCCCGCCTGGATCGATGAGCAGACCGGCTACCGTCACTACGGCAACCAGCAAATCGAGAAGGCACGCGTCGTCACGCAGCTGCGCGATCTGGAGTTCTCGCTCGAGCAAATCCACGACATGCTGGCCGACTACGCTGACGAGGATCGCATTCTCGATTACCTGGAGCAGCACAAAACGCTGATCGAGGCGAAGATTCGGCAGTACCGAACGATCGCTGGTTCCCTGGGAAAGATCATCATTTATGAAAGAGAGGCGCAGATAGCCATGCAGAATCCAACTTTCAAAGTGGAAGAGAAGACTCTTGCCCCAGTGCTTATCGCCGGCGTTCGGATGAAGGGTCGCTACAGCGAATGCGGCAAGGGCTTCGCCAAGGTGGGCAGGACTTTTGGGCGTCACATCGCTGGCAAGCCAATGCTGTTGCATTATGACAGCGAATACAGGGAGGAGGATGCTGAATTCGAGGCGTGCATGCCGATTCGTAAAGGCAAGAAGGCGGACGGGATTTCGACACGCGAACTCCCCGGCGGCCCGTGCGTGTCCTTACTTCATAAAGGGCCGTACGAGCAACTCGGCCGATCTTACGCCGCGATTCTCCAATATATCAAGGAGAAGGGGTACGAAATCGTCATGCCGACGCGCGAAGTCTACCTGAAAGGGCCGGGGATGATCTTCAAAGGCAACCCCAAGAACTACTTGACGGAGATTCAGATTCTCGTCAAAACAGGATAACGATGGCAAACAGTCAGCGGACGCTCATCCTGCTGGACGGCTCCTTCGCCGTCTGCAAATTGCCCAGCGACGCCGCGGTTCCTCCGTGGGCAACCGAGGGAAACTTCCTCTCGATCACCCGCACTCCGGGCGAACTCTCCGTCGTTTGCCAGCGGAGCGTCATTCCCGAAGGAATTCCCCGCGGGCCGGCTTGGCGCTGCTTGGGACTCGCCGGGCAGATCGAATTCTCCGCCGTAGGCGTCCTGGCCGCGCTCGTTGTGCCCCTGGCAAAGGAGGGCATGAGCGTGTTCGCCATTTCCACCTTCGACACCGACTACCTGTTGCTTGAGGAAGAGGACCTTGGGAAAGGGATGGATGCGCTGCAGCGCCACGGCTATGACATCCAGAGCCAGTAGAATAGCGCGAATTGTGACAAGTAGGCGATGATGGCAGCGAAGAGCTTGGTTCAGCCGCTTTTTGACGGGCCTGTGGACATCGTCGGAGATGTCCATGGGGAACTGGAGTGTTTGCTGCAAGTGCTGCGGCACCTTGGCTACAACAACTTGGGCATTCACCCCGAGGGAAGAAGGCTCGTATTTCTTGGCGATTTGACCGACCGCGGTCCAGACAGCCCGGGCGTCGTGGAGCTTGTGCGCTCCTTCGTTGACGCGGGGTACGCCCAGTGCGTGCTCGGCAATCACGATCTCAACATTCTGCTGGGTCAGGAGAAACTCGATAACGGTTGGTTTTTCGGCAAGCCCTTTTTCCATGATAGGGCACTTGTTCCCCAGGTATTGGCTACAGATGCGATTCGCCAAGGCGTCCTCGATTTCTTTAGCCGCCTGCCCCTTGCCTTGGAGCGCGCCGATTTGCGCGTGGTTCATGCCTGCTGGCAAACGGAAATGGTGGACCTGGCTCGACCAGCGCGCGCTACAGTCGACCTTTACAACCGGCATGCGGACCTGATCGAAAGAGACCTTCAACAGCGTTCGGACATTGACGCAGTCGCTCGCGAACTCGAGCATCAGAATCGGAATCCGGTCAAAGTCTTGACGTCGGGGCGGGAACGCCGGGCAGAAGCGCCTTTCGAATCGAGCGGCAAACTGCGATACGAGGAGCGTGTCCGCTGGTGGGAAAACTACGAGGATGTTGAGTTTTGCTTCTTTGGCCACTATGCCTCGCCCCTTGGACAGCCTCATGGCCGGGGGCGGGCGCTCTGCATCGATTATGCCGTGGGCAAGCGCTGGACCGAACGAGGCCAGGCAGCCCCGGGGACGGCCTTTAAGTTCAAGCTCGCCGCTGCCAGGTTTCCCGAAAAAACTTTGCTCTTCGATGACGGTTCGACCGCAAAACTCGGTCCGTGAAGTCTTCCCGACGTTGTTCCGACTGCCTTTGGCGGAGATAATGGGATGCGGGAAGATCAATCGCGATCTAGAGACAGCGGAGTTGTTAAGGCCCATTTCTCGAATTGTCCTGGGAGAGACGGATTAGCGTATGGCCCCCCGACGAGGCATCTTCGATCAGACGGCCGGCTGGCAGGAAACGATGGCGATCGTCCTGGACACGATGAAGGAGATGAGCCGGCAAACCGATCCCCAGGCGATGGTACGCGCCTATGCCAAGAGGATTCGCCAATTCTTGCCCAGCGATCGTCAGTTGTCGCTGAGTCGCCGGGATCTCACCAAGCCGCATGTCTGCATCACGCGCAGCAGCACCTGGAATGAGGATATCAACCCCTGGAAAGAGAGAGACCGCCTCCCGGTGCTCCAGGGCGGCTTGCTGAGTGAGCTGATCTGGGGCGACGAGCCAACCATCATCGATGTCCTGCAAGTAGCTCCGGATGACCCTGCCGCAGATTATCTCGCCGGGCAGCGCACCTTGATGGCGATACCCATCTATGACCAGGGCGTGGCGCTCAACATGGTCGTGCTGCTCCGTACGGAGGCCAGGACGTTCTCACGGGAGCAGTTCCCCGAATGGGTCTGGTTGAGCAATCTGTTCGGGCGGGCGACCCATAACCTGGTACTTTCGGAAGAGGTGCGGCGCGCATATAGCGACGTCGATCGCGAGCTGAAAATCGTCGGAGAGATCCAGCGATCGCTCTTGCCCGCAGAGCTTCCTCAAATCCCTACGCTGGAGCTGGCAGCTTACTACCATACCTCCAGGCGCGCGGGCGGAGACTATTACGATCTCTTTCCTTTGCCGGAAGGAAGATGGGGCATTTTCCTTGGGGATGTCAGCGGGCACGGGACACCGGCGGCGGTTTTGATGGCCGTCACGCATACCATTGCCCATACCTATCCCGGGCCGCCGACGCCGCCTGGCAAGATGCTGGAACATCTCAACTATCACCTGGCCACGCGCTACACCGCTACCTCCGACTCGTTTGTCACTGCATTCTACGCCGTCTACGACCCTGCGACGCGCGAATTGCGCTACGCCTCGGCCGGCCACAATCCGCCGCGGTTGAAGCGCTGCCGGGAGGGAACGCTTGCCTCCTTGAACGGGGTCAACGGCCTGCCTCTTGGGATTCGCATCCCGGGGGACTACGAGGAATGCCCGGTTTTGCTTGATCCTGGCGATCAGATCGTCTTTTACACCGACGGAGTCACGGAAGCTCATAACCCCAGTGGAGAGATGTTCGGACTGGCTCGTCTCGACCGGATTCTGGGCGATTGTTCCCAGGGAGCGGCCGGCCTGCTCGATGCCGTGCTGTGCGCCGTCGAGCAATTTACAGCCGGCCACCCTGCGGATGACGACCGGACTCTGCTCGTGGCCAGGATTGTTTGACGAAGATGCTTCTGCACGCATCTTCATATGCTTAGCGCGCTTAGTTCGTACCGCTGAGTTCGCCTTTAGGGCCCGATACTATATGGCCGTGCGTGAATCGGCTGCTGCGGTTTGTGGGGCACGTTTGTCACGTGCCCAGACGCCGGCCGGCACGTTGAAAACGTGCCCCACAAATGCTGCCGAATTACGCACCGTCATATAGACGCGAGGACCATGCGCATCGTTCCTCGCATTTCCTCCAGAGCCCATTCACGGAGGTCCCGTGGGACTGACGCACTATCACCGACTGGTGCTGCCTAGCGATGCCAACCATCACGGCACGCTCTACGCCGGCTCGCTTTTGCGGCTGGTGCTGGAAGCTGGCTATGCCGCTGCCTGGAAGCACGCCGGCACAGATGCCAACCTCGTGCTCCGGCGCGTGCTCAATCTGGAGTGCCTTCGACCCGTCCCGGTCGGCTCGGTGATTGACATCGAAGGTACGGTCCTTCATCGCAGCCAGGCGTATCTCGTGACGGGTCTCCGCGGCAGACCATTGGTCGAGGGCCAGGGGCCGTGGCTGGAGGCGCTCCTGGGATTCGCACAAATAGACGAGTCTGGGAAGGTCGATGCCTTGCCCGAAGCGGCGGGTGCAGGTGATGTACCGAACACCGACGATTGGCGGCGACTTCACGAACGACTGCAGAAGCTGCTTCACCTGCGCTGATCGACCGGACAGCTTGTAGAAGATGAGGCTAGCTCAGTCTGGCCCAGACCGACAAAGATCACGGTAGCGCCTCAGCCTTGCCCCAGACTTGCGCCAGTTCGACCAGCACCTTCACCGCCGTCTCCATTTCTTCGAGGCAGGTCCATTCCAAAGGGGAATGCAGGTTATGCTCACCGGTGGACAAATTTGGCGTCGGCAAGCCTAATTCGGTCAGGCGCGAGCCGTCGGTGCCGCCGCGAACGATGGTGCGTTTAGGTTGCAGGCCGACGCGTCGCATCGCTTCTTCGGCATAGTCCAGCGCCCGCGGCTCCCTGGTAAGCCCATCGGCCATGTTGCGATACTGCGGCGTGATCTTCACGTCGATTCGCGCACGCGGGTACTCCAGCGTCAGCATCCGGGCGGCCGCGCGCAGCAGTTCCGCCTTGTCTGCCAGCTTGCCCGTCTCGAAATCGCGAAGGAGGATTCGCAAAGTCACGGAGGGCACGCCTCCGTCGATCCGGTACGGGTGCAGGAAACCTGCGCGGTCGGCGGTCGTCTCCGGCGACAGCACTTGCTTCGGCAACCGCTCGAGGAACATCCCCGCCAGGCGCACCGCATTCACCATCTTCCCTTTCGCGATGGCAGGGTGAATGTTTACCCCCTCGATGGTGACGACGGCCAGGTCGGCCGAGAAAGTCTCGGCGTCGATCTCACCTTGCCCGCCGCCATCGAGCGTGTAGCCAACGTGCGCACCCAGCTCTTTGAGGTCGAGATGATCGACCCCCTTGCCGATTTCCTCATCGCAGGTGAAACAGATCCGGATGGGACCATGCGCCAACTCCGGATGCGCGATCAAAGTTGCCGCCGCCTCCATGATGACCGCGACACCGGACTTATCATCCGAGCCGAGCAGCGTCGTGCCGTCGGTCGTCACGATCGTCTTGCCTTGCATGCCGGCGAGGTCCTTATCCTCGGCCACCCGCAAGACTTTGGTCGTATCCCCAGGCAGGACGATGTCCTGACCATTGTAATTCTCATGAACAAGTGGCTTGACGTTGTGGCCGCTGGTTTCCGGAGAAGTGTCAACGTGGGCGACCCAGGCAATGGCGGGCGCCGTTCGGTTGAGCGTCGCGGGAATCGTAGCCAGTACAATGCCGTGCTTATCTTGCATTGCGTCCTTCAGTCCCAGCGTGCGCAGCTCTTTCGCCAGTAGCGCTCCAAGTTCCAATTGGCCCGGCGAACTGGGGTAAGCCGTAGTCGACTCGTTGGCCTGGGTGTCGATGCGGACATACCGACAAAAACGGTCGAGCAGCGCGTTCATGCAATCTCCGTATCAGCGTGAAGTCATTGGTGGCTTTCAACACCAACCTTCGGACACACCTTGTTCAGGGCGCAGCCCGAGCAATTCGGCTTGCGAGCAAAGCACACTTGTCGGCCGTGGAAGATCATGCGATGGCTGAACATCGTCCATTCCTTGCGTGGCAGGAGGCGCATCAGGTCCCGCTCGATTTTTTCCGGGTCGTTCTCCGAGGTGAGACCCATGCGCCGGCTCAAACGGCGGACGTGCGTATCCACGGTAATGCCGGGCACTTCGAAGGCATTGCCGAGGATCACGTTGGCGGTCTTGCGGCCGACGCCCGGCAAATGCACTAACTCCTCGATGGTTCCGGGCACGTCTCCGCCATGTTCGCTCATCAGCTGCTGGCAGCAGGCGATGATGTTGCGCGATTTGTTGCGAAAGAAGCCGGTGGACTGAATCGCGGCCTCTAACTCACGGGGGTCCGCCTTGGCAAAATCCTTGGCATCACGAAATTTCTTGAACAATGCGGGCGTGACCATGTTCACGCGGACATCGGTGCATTGCGCCGACAGGATTGTCGCAATGAGCAGTTGCAAAGCGTTTTCGTGGTGCAGGGCGCACTGCGCATCTGGGTATGCCTTGGCCAGCAAGCGGACGATGCTCCGCGCGCGGCTACGAACGGGATCTGAGGTTTTCATCAGTGAGTCCCTGGATGCAGTAACTTCGTCCCGCGATGTTTGTACCAAGGGATGGAAGAAGCGGTCCAGCAGATTTCCGGAACTCTCTGCCGCGTGGTTCGAGTCGTCGGTCGCCGTTCAATACGGAAAGGTTTCGTCCATCCGTGCCGCACTTAACTCAACCAGGAACTCCGACAGCCTCTCAACGATGACTTGCATGAGGCGCTGTCCCTTTTCCGCAGAGGCGGCCCGAGGATTTCCCAGTCCGGTGTTCGTCGTGACGAGGTGCCAGGGACGCGTCAGGTTGATCCAGCCGCGGTTGATGGCCTCGAAGCGCGAGGGCCGGGCGGCGCCGTCATCGGCCAGCTCCGGGTAGACGAGTTCCGGGAAGAACGCCAAGCCCAGGCTCGTCTCCCCTTCGCCGGCATGTTCGCCGGGCTGCTCGAAAATCTTGGAAGAGAGATCACTCACCATGCGAAACCAATCACACAGGCACATGAAGACACGGGTACGGTGATGCAACTCGCGCATGAGAGGCTTCAGCTCATTGCCGCCGTGGCCGTTCAAGAGGACCAACTTGTGCACGCCCTGCCGCTCCAGGGAATCGACAAGGTCGGTGAGGAGACGCAACAGGGTGGTGGGCGTCACGCTGCAAGCCAGGGCGCCAGGGACTTTCAGGTGATTCGTGTTGACGCCGAAGGGCATGGTCGGCAGCAGCAATACCTTGGCGCCGGCCTGGTACGCACGCTCACAGGCGCGCTGGCCGATTTCCTCGACCTGGTAATTATCGGTTCCGTAAGGCATGTGCAGGTTGTGCGGCTCCGTCGCCCCAAAAGGGAGGACCGCTACCTCCCACGTTTGCGAGCGGATGAATGCGTGATTCTGTTCCGCCAGGATCCATTCACGCGGCAGGCTGGTTGACATGATTCGTGATTGACCCTTTCTCCCAAGAGGTTTTGTCTCACGCGGTTGGCCGGGAATGAAGGCTTCGAAGGGACCTTGCGAGCAGTTTCATGGCTGGCTAGCGCCCGTCCGGCCCGGCGACTTTTAACAGCACAGATTTGGCAGCATATTCCGCCCCTTTACCTTCATGCCGAGCCAACACGACGAACGGATGAGTGGTCGGCTGCACCCACGGCTCAGCGTAAATGATAAACGTGCGCGCGCTGTCCTTTTCAGTCACCAGGATGCCGTTCAGGCCGATGTCGAGGACGTGCACGCCGTGAGGCAAGCCACGCACCTCGAGGGGGACGCGCCCTTTGAAGCCATGCCGGCGCTCGATCGTGGCCGTCACGGAAACCTGATGGCCTGGCCAGACGGTGACCTCGGTCTGCTCCGTGCTCGTGGCCAAATCCCCTGGTTCTTTCACAATTGGCTGTCCGCCGGTTGCCTCACGAACAACCTCCCGGCCATCGATCGTGGCCCGAGCAATCAGTTTTAGCGGGGGAGCTTTGGCCGGAACCTTGAAGCCGGCGTCAGCCCAGAGCGCGAACGTCGTGCTGTCCTCGCCGGCCGGGATACTGGTGCGCGGCGCACTGAAACCAGCGGGCAGATTCTCCAGGTGAATCTCAATTGGGCCTGCGAAACCGTCCAGCCTCTCGGCGGAAACCGTGACGGGGACCGCACTTCCTTGCGAAACCGTTGGTGCGGTCGGGCTGAAGCTTACCTGGAAGCCCGGCCGGGGCGGCCGAACGTCCAGGCGATAGGCGTAGTTGCTGCCCCCCAGTCCGCGCGCATCGCCGACGCGCACCTGGTACTCGCCGTCCTCAGGCGGATCGAAGAAGAGTCGCGAGTCTTTGCCGAATCCTGGGCCGCCGTCGTCGTTCCGGTAGCTCAGGCGGATCACCGGAAAACCATTGGGCGGAAAATTGGTTCCCGGAGGATGGATGCTCACCTTGTACATCGGCAAGCCCAGGCTGAGATACGTGGGCGTGGTACCGAGATAGCCAAGGCGCCGGCCGCCGGCACTATAGAACTGACAATCGTCATCGGGGTTCTTCGGTAGCGCGAAGATCCTCAACAGTTCGTTGCCGACCCAGACGTAGTCGTTCATTGCGAATGCGTCCCAGGTCTCGATGCGAATGCCGGAACCAAACGAATCGTGATCGCGGAAAGTTACATAGGTCTTGGCGACGCAGCGCAGCACGGCGCGAGGTACGGGCTGTGCCCTGGCATCGAGGATTTCGATGGTGGAATCAAGAGGCGAGCCGATCCGTCGTGCGTTGATTTCGAGTAGCAAATGCCGACCTTTTTTGGCAGCGAATTGCCAAGTGTCCGTCGCCCCAGGCTGGTCGATCCGGCCATTTGCAGTGCCCGGGACTGGGACTTTCAGCGCCTGGGACGAGTGTCCAGGATTCACCACCTCGGGGAATTCGCCCACCAGGACGGAGGCATCGCCCAGCGGCGGGCCCAAGGAAGTAACGATTGGAACAGGCAGCCGGGAAAACACCGGTGCCGCAGCTGGTGCCTTCAAGCGTACTGAATGACTGTCGCCGAGGTTCACACCTTCCAGGTGAACCTCCGTGTCCGTGCCGCGTTGCACACCCAGCGGAAAGACGCCGGTGACAATGGGGATATTGCCAATGTGCAGGCGATAGTGCATCTCGGGGCTGCCGCGGTACTCGCGGTCCCGAATGCCCAGCGCGTATACCCCCGGCTTGGCGCATGTGTAACCCAGGAGGCCGTTACTGCTCTCGGAAACGATTTGTCCGTTGGGGTCAACCAGCTCGAGAACCGGGTCGAGCTTGGAACCAAGCGCAGAGATCAACACCTGGACGCCGACCTGGTAACCCGGCGGCGCATCGAACTGATAGAAGTCGACGTTGCCGGCGCGCTGAATGGCGCCAACGATCGTTGCCGGCAGCGTCACGCGTTGACCAGTCTTGGGCGAATCATTCGGTTCTCTGGAGGCGATTGCGGGGAATAGATCGACCGTGAACGGCAACGTCGCGGTCTGACCGGACGGCGCTTTTAATGAGAGCTGGTAAAGGCCCGCTGGGGTATGAGCCGGGAAAGTGATGTCGGCCTGGATCGAATCGCCGGATTTGCCTTCCGGCAAGAGCCTGGCATTGATTCCAGGAAAGTTGCAGACAACCTCCGTGGCCTTGTCCAGATTCTTCCCCTGGAAGGTGACCCGAAGAACCTGGCCGCGCGGTCCGGCTGCCGGCGCCAGTTTTGTCAGGATGGGCGGCTTGGGTTTGACGGGCAGCGGCTCGGATTGCAGGCGGCCATTTTGCTCATGAAGGAGAGCAACAACTCCGTCGTAGCGTCCCAGGGCAAGCTGATGATGATCGGGCGCGACAGCAAACGATAGAACCGCCTCCGGCTGCTTGGCGTAAACCTTTTGCTCGACCATGCGCTCGGCATTCCAGGCCTTGAGCGTGCGATCCTCGCTTAACGAATAGAGAATCTTGCCGTCCGTGCTGTAGATCAGGCGCGTGACCGCGGCTTCATGGGCGAAGGCGGATTGAACGATCCTGCCGGCTTTCGCGGAAACCTCCCAGACCCGAATGCTCTTGTCGACTCCGCCTGCCGCGAGGTGCCGGCCATCGGGGCTCCAGGCGACGGCGTACACCCAGTCAGTCGCTTCGCCGAGCGTGTACAAGCGCGTGCCCGTGTGGAGGTCCCACACCTTGACGGCTCGATCTGCTGCAGCAGATGCGAGCAAGGAACTATCCGGACTGAAGGCCAGGCCGTAGATAGCGTCGCTGTGGTCCTTGAGAGTGCGGATCAGCTCGCCCTTGGCCACGTCCCAGATCTTGACGACGCGGTCGTAGCCGGCTGAGGCGAGGGTTTTGCCGTCTGGACTGAACGCTAGGTCAAGAATGGCGTCGGTGTGGCCGGCGAGCGTTCGCTCGGGGCTGGCTTTGTGTGAACTCGCGTCGAACTTAAGAAGCTGAACCGTACCCGCAATACCGGGTGAGCTTGTTGCAACGGCCAAGCGGTGGCCGTCCGGGCTAAATGCAAGACCCGTAATTTCGCCAGATTGCTGCGAGAAAGTGCCCACCACCTCGCCACGGACGGCGTCAATGAGAAAGACTTCACGCTGGGCGGCTGCCGCCAGAAGTCTGCCATGCGGGTGATACGCTAATGCGCGGATCGGCGGCGAGACAGGTTTCAGCGGTCGAATGTCGGGAAGATGAACGCTACTTCCTGCCCGGCCGTCGTTCTTGGCCCCCGCGGCGACCCATGCCCGCAGGATTGCAATTTCCTCTGCCTTGGGTTGCTTGGCTTTTCGAGGGGGCATGTTCGGCTTTGCCTTCCCCTCGGGCAGCAGCACGAATCGGCTTTCGTCCGGCTTGCCTGGGATGAGTACCGGTCCGTTTTTTCCTCCCTTCATCAATCCCTGAAATGTCTCCAGATCAAGATCGCCCTTCGCCGTGCCCGAGTCGTGGCATTCCAGGCAAAAGCGCGCGAGAAAGGGGCGCACCTCCTTGGAGTAGCTTGGCGGTTGCTGGGCCAGGATTGCACCTGGCGCGCTCACGAACAAGGTCAGCAACAGAGTTTCCCAGATGGCTTTGAGCTTCATGGTCTTCCCAGTTCTGGTCGTCATTGTTCTCGGCGGGAAAACGTGGAGCTAGCGATTGAACAAGAACTCGCGCCCCGTCAGCACGGCCCAGAAAAGATCCTCCAGTGTCTGGCGCCGGGTCATGGTCTTGTCTTTCGCGGACTCTGACATGATGTCCTTGAATTTCTTCATCTCGCCAGGCAGAGGCTGCCGGCACAGCGCGAGCGCGAACACTCGGCGGATAGCTTCCTCATCGTCGATTTTCTCCTGTAGCCAGTGCTCGACCCGCGAATTCTTCGAGCGCAGTTTGTCGTTGAGGGTTTGGCCGTTGTTCAGGTGCAGCGCCTGGCCGACGCTTGAATCCTGTTGCCGTTCGCAGGAGCAGGTCTGCGTCCGCTCAGGCCGGCCGAAGGCGTCCAGGAACGGCGAGGCGATCTGCACGTCCGGCAATTGCAGGGCCCGTGTTCCGGGAGCGAATTGAAAGACAGGGCGAGCGTCCGAGTAGATGGCGAAGGCACTGGGCGCGCCGGTCACCTGCGTATATGCGTCCAGGATCACTTCAGCCGGCAGCCGGCGAATGAGATAGTGCGAATAGAAGCGATCGTCCGCGGCATTTCCCGGCACCGGCTTCGATGAGCGTTGATACGTCGCCGAATTCAGAATTGTCCGGATCAGATGCTTGACGTGGTATTGGTGGGCGATGAAATCTCTTTCGAGTTCGGTCAGCAGTTCTTCGTTGGTCGGCGGATTGGTCTGGCGCAGATCGTCCTCAGCTTCCACGAGGCCGCGGCCCAGCAGGCTTCGCCACACGCGGTTGACGATGGCCTTGGCAAAGTACGGATTCTCGGGGGCTGTCAACCAATTTGCGAAATACTCGCGGCGATCCTGCGTGCTGTCGAGCGGCAGCGGTTTGGCGTCGAGAGGGGTCGGCTGCATCGGAACGCCACGGCGGGGATGGACAACGTCTCCCATGGGCAAATCCTGAACGGTGATTTCACCGCTGCGCTCGCCGTTCTTGAGCGCCGTGCGTGCGAACAGGTTGGCCATGGCCCAGTATTGGTCCTGGGTCCACTTTTCCATGGGATGGTTGTGGCAGCGGCAACAGGTGATCGACATGCCCAGGAACGTGACCGACGTCGATTCGGTCAGGTCGGTCACGTCTTTATGCAGGGCGTAATAGTTGGCGGCGCCGTTTTGCAGCGTGCTGCCGCTGGCTGTCAGGATGTCGCGGGCAAAGCGGTCCCAGGGTTTGTCATCCGCCACGCTTTGGCGGAGGAATTGGTAAAACGACCACATGGCCGGCTGGGCAAGCTTGTGCGTCGACAGCAAAAACAGGTCCGACCACTTGTAGGCCCAGTAGTCGATGTACTCGGGCCGCTCCAGCAGGGCATCGATGAGCCTGGCGCGCTTCACGGGAGCCCGGTCCGCGACAAACTTCTGCACCTCGTCGGCCGTGGGCAGGATTCCTGCCGTATCCAGGTAGACCCGGCGCATGAATTCCTGATCTGTGCAAAGCGACGACGGCGGAATGTGCAGGGTCTCGAGCTTCTTGAGGACCAGTTCGTCCAGCGCATTCGTCTTCTCAGCTTCCGCAAAGACGCGCGGCTCGAGCCGGTTAGGCAGCGGGGAGGTCACCCGGCAAATAGCGACGAGGTTGGAATACCACATGGTAATTGCTGCTTCGCCGTAGCCCGCGACGCGAACCTTGCCCTCTTGATCGACCGCGGCGACTAGATCCTCGGTGCTGCTGTATTTGACCCAACGCGTGACATCTTTTGCGTGGCCGTCCGAATACCAGGCGCGCACCGTCACTTGCAGCGAATCCTGTGGCTTCCCCACCGCCTGCCGAGGAGAAACCTCCAGACGCTGGATGCGCGCGTCGTCCGCGCGCGGGCCGGACGCTCCGGCAGCAATCCAGTTGGCAAGGATCAGGTAATCGGGCGAGCCAACCTCGATCCGCTGGCCGCCGCCGTGGCGCACAGCCATCGTCGGTTTGAGCAGCAAGAGGCTGTGTGCGGGCTCAACCGGATCGATGCGCCGCCCAAGCGCCTGGCGCGTCATCACGAAGTGATCGGTGGCCGGATCGTAGCCGCGGAGCGAAAGTTTGAACCCTCCCTTGCCGGCCAAGGCGCCATGGCAGGCTCCGGAATTGCATCCGACCTTCGTCATCATCGGGATGACCTGGTTGCGGAAGCTTGGGGTCGAATGATCTTCGGCTTCCGGAGCCTTTCCCGAATCTCCCGGAAGGAAACTGGCTATAAGGAGGACGCCTACAAACATTTCGACCTCTCTCAACTTTTGAGTGTGCGCTTTCAGTTGCAATGCAAATGTCGATTGCTCTAGCTTCGCAGTACAAGGCCCGATTGTAAGGAAACCGAGCCGATTGCAAGAAAACTTCCCGATCTGGGAAGAAAGGGTGTCGCAATGGAGTTGCCCTTCATGCGGATCATCGGTTCCTCGTCAGCGATTTAATGCCTGAGTAATGGGTGAAAGCATCACAGCCAATGACAAACGTGTCTTCCTCTTCGTAAAGCCTGTCCAAGCTCTCCGGCTTTTCTGGCTCGATTTCCGTGAACAGATGGCCGAAATCCTCATGCCTGAGTTTGCCAACGTACGGCAAGCGGCGTTCTTCCTTTCGAACAGGGCTGGCGGTGAACCAAAATTCGAGCTTGCCAAGTCGCAGGACGAGCGAATCTTTACCCTCCCGGACTAACTCATGGGACACCTTTTTTTTCCCTTTGCCTTCCGAGGTGATCGTTTCACAGGTGTATCGGGGCAAAAAGTCTCCCTGTGCATCTACGGGTATTACAAAGCTGATGTAGTGCGGTGCGGCCTCGCCAAGCTCCGCCGGCGCACACCATCCCGTCTTTCCACGCACTTCCGTTTTCACAAGACTGTGTACAAAGGCCATCTTCATGTCCTCGGGTCTATTTCACGGTTCTCTGGGTCAGTGGCCCATTTAATAGAGTCCGAGCATTTTGAGTTTGGAACTTCTGCTGTTCGATGCCGGGCATACCCACTAGTGGGCCGATGATGGCATCGTGGACGGTCGTGTAAGCATGCTGCATATGGCTGGCCCTAAGTTGCGCGTCCAACCTCCGTGCCATATTCAGATTTAGTCGCCTAAAATTCAAAGCGTGGTAAGCGAGGTTGTCAATATTCAGGATGAGAACCGCGCTGTTGTCGCCGTAGATACCCTGTCCGCGTCGAGCGGCATTGCCGGTGGAATCCTGCGTATAGAAGCCGCGACCAAATTCGCCTCTCCCCCGTGTCACATCGACAGTGCCCCCAGCAGCAGGCGTTCCAGCCATCGCAGTCGCGAACGCGCGGTTCGTGCCATGATAGAGGATGGGCATATCGTCTTGCTCTCCCCATCGAAAAGGTCGGACGCTGACTCCTGCCCATTTCTTCTTCTCTAGCAACGCCGGTGTCGTTATGTGGTGCGAGTCTAAGTTCGGCTCTTGCCGGTATCCGGCCGTAGGTGTACAAGCTCACAACAATTCCTTGATCGGCTGAAGACTGTAATCTACCAACGGTATCGGGCGATTTTGTGGTCCCGGCAGTTCCCGGTGCACGTCGAACCCGAGGCCCTGATAGATTGTCGCCGCCACTTCGCCGGGCGTCACGGGGCGAGTTTTGGGGATATATCCCAGCTCGTCCGACTCACCAACCACTCTCCCTCCCTTGATCGGTCCGCCTCCCATCAAGATCGTCCAGACTCCCGGGTGGTGGTCGCGACCGCCGGCTGGGTTGATCTTCGGCGTCCGGCCGAACTCACCCATGGCTGTGATCAGGGTGGACTTCAGCATGCCGCGTTCATGCAGGTCTTCCAAAAGGGTACTGAAAGCCCGGTCGAAATTGGGAGCCACCAGCTTGGCCATCTCGGTGATGTCGGTAAACGGCCGGGAGCCGTGGATATCCCAGGTGATCTCATCGAACACCGTCTCAAACATATTCACGGTCACGAAGCGAACGCCACGCTCGATCAGGCGGCGGGCAAGGAGACAGCATTGGCCGAAGCGCGTCCGGCCATAGCGATCGCGCACGGCCGCGGGCTCTTTTTCCAGGGCAAAGGCCTCCCGCGCCTGCGGGCTGGACATCAGCCGATAGGCAAGATTAAAGTTGTCGTCGAGCTGCTTGGCCCGGGCGTTGTTCTCGAATGCGGCTAGCGACCCCTCCACGGCATCACGCATTCTTTGGCGCCGCTCGGCGCGCACTGCGGAGATGTAATCCGGAGGCAGCAGGTCCGGCACCTTGAACTTCGGATCGGAAGGGTCCGCATTCAGGATGAAAGGATCGTACTGTTTGCCGAGGTAGCCGGCGTTTTGGCCGTGCGGCAGGTTGCCCCCGGTCCGGCCGATGGGATGAGGCATCAGGACGTGCGCGGGTACTTCGCCGCGCTGTCCTTTCAGGTAATTCACGACGCAGCCCGCGTGCGGATGCTCGATGCCGCCCGTGAAGAGCCTGCCCGTTTGCATCATCTGATGGCCTGTGTCGTGAACCGCGGTGGCCGTGTGGTACACGGAGCGGATCAGCGAAATCTTGTCCATGTGCCTGGCCATGTTCGGGAAGATCTCGCTGATTTGGATGCCTGGCACACTCGTGGCGATTGGCTGGAAGGGTCCGCGGATCTCCGCCGGAGCGTTCGGCTTCGGATCCCAGGTGTCAATCTGGCTGGGGCCGCCGACCAGGAACAGCATGATACAGTTCACGTCGCGGTCATTGACCGCGCCGGCAGCCTTTTGTGCCATCCAGCCAGGAAGGGTCAGGCCGAGCGTCGCCAAGCTCCCGGCGTGCAGGAAATCGCGCCGCGAAAATCCGTCGCAAAATGACACCGATCGGCTAGCGTCCAATCGCAACATCACCCGTCCTCCCAACTTGGTGCATGCAAGGCAGGCAGCAGCAATAACTTGGCTAGGATATTGAGGTTACTACTCCAGGAGGCAACATTCAATGAAAAACCTTGCCCGTGCGTTGCCCGAGGGGCATTTGCGGTTCTGGTTGAAAGGGAGACGGCCCACGATCGACCGAACAGTGCATGAAGCCTTGAGATTGGCTCGATTTTCAAGCGCCGCTCGGGGACCCGCGCGTGTATGATCACGAAGCGTGAATTCTTCAGCAACTTTGTGACGAAACGCTACCCGTTGTCTTGATTCGGAATTTACTCCCATGGCCGATCTCACTCGAATCAGCATCTCTCTTGAAAGTGCATTGCTGGAGGCATTTGACCAGCGCAATGCAACGAAAAGTTACGCCACGCGCAGCGAGGCGATTCGCGATCTCATTCGCGATCGGCTCATCCGCGAAGAAGGGGAGCGAGCCCAGGGCGAGCAAGTAGCGATAGTCATGCTCGTCTACGACCACCACGCGCGCGAGTTGGCCTCCCGGCTGATCGATAAGCAGCATCATCACCATGAACTCGTTGTCTCCAGCCTGCATGTCCATCTGGGCGAGCGGCATTGCCTGGAGGTAACCGTCCTGCGCGGGCCCGCGGGCAAGGTGCGCCACCTCGGTGATGAGCTAATGGCGGTGAAGGGAGTGCTCCACGGAGAACTGGTGCTGACGAGCGGCGAAGGCTCCCTCAACCGCTGGCGAGGCTAGGGAATTCTTTACCTATCAGCCCAACTTACGCAATCGAGTCACCCGGCCCCTGGCGGGGCTCGGCTCGCCTGCGAGCCGAGCCCCGCCAGGGGCCGGGTTTAGTAACCCCAAGTTCAAGCAGTGCAGCAGTGCTCGGCAGTGCACCCCGAAGGCTAGTTGCTCTTCCACCATGCTTGGCCGGTCGCTATAGTCGCCCCTCCTCATTTCGGAAAGCAATCGAAACCAGGAGAAGAAGTCATGGCGACCATTCGCGCAATGGTGTGCGCAGCCGGTCTCGCATCATTCGCGATTGCCGGCTGCGATTCCGCGCAACTTGCGGGGCTTCTCGAATTGCAAAGCAGTGCCGACGACCAGGATCATTTCATCGTGGCATCTCTTGATACCGTCTCCCAGTCTGCGCAGGACACTCTCAGCCAGATGGGCATGAAAGCGACGGCAACCAGGGAAGGCGAGACCGTTCGCCTGGTCAGCCAGACTGAAACTGGCCGAAGGTTCACGCTGGTGCTTACGCGCGAAATGCTGAACGGGGTGGAACGCACGCGGGCGCACATCGAATGGGCTGACGGGAAAGAGGATCAAGGCGTTGCCGAGTTGTGGCTCGCCCTGGAAGGCTTGGGCCACCGCTGAGAGCGCGCAAAAGTTAGCGGTGACGCAGCCGTGCGTCACCGCTACTCCTCAGGTTGGTCAACACGACAAGCAGAAGTCTCTTCAAAGGTGCTAACAGCGTCCGTGCCACACAGTTGGGTCGGACCACCCCTCGGCGGCATTACAGATATCGGCGCGCCGTTGCTGGTAACTTCATCCTCCTTGGTGCCATCCCTACAGAGGAGTGCACCGGCAGTCATGAGCGCTCCCTACGATCGACAATTCCGGCACAGCTGGCGGCTTTCATTGCTGTTGTCGTTGCTCCTTCACGCTGGGGTCGTCATCCCGGTTTTCCTCCACTGCTCGGCAGGCGATGCCGGTGCGGGCCAAGGTTTGCTCATCGATACGCGCGTCGCGGCCCTCGATCACGATGTAAACTTGAAGCTCGACGATGAGCCCATGCGCCAGCCGCAATCTGCCCACAAGTCCGAGCCGACTCCTCGTGCGCCTATCCCACCCACGATGGCAATCGGCCCGTCGACTGCATCCCAAGAGCATGTCACCCCGGCAGTTTTGCGTCCTGTCGTCGCTCAGAGTGAGACGAGACAAGGCTTCTCCGAGCAACAAGAGGATCCTCCAGTGCGAAGAAATGGCACTGGCTTGGGTAAGGCGGGAAGAGGCAATGGGTCCGGAGGAACGACCACTTCGTTCTTCGGTATTGCGACCGAGGGGCAGAAGATCGTCTATGTTATCGATCGCTCGGCGAGCATGGGATTGAACGGCTCGTTCGAGACTGCCAAGCGCGAGTTGCTAAGAAGCTTGGCATCCTTGCCGGTGAGCGTCCGGTTCCAGATCATCGCCTATAATCGCGACGCCGAGCCCTTGCTCATCGGCGGCAAAGCCGAGTTAGTCGATGCCACGCCAGAAAACAAAGCAAACGCTGCCGACCTTTTGAAGGAGTGCTACGCCGAAGGCGGCACGGACCACGTGCGGGCCCTGCGACGGGCCTTGCTGCTGCTCCCCGACAACATCTTCCTTTTGACCGACGCGGATGACTTGAAAGCCGAGCAGGTTCGCGACCTTACCGTGCGCAATCACGACCAATCGGCGATCCACGCAATCGAATTGAGCAACGGTCGGGCAAGGCGGGGAGATCAGGCTCTGCATGCACTGGCGGAGCAGAATCGGGGAATCTACCGCCGCGTATCTATGAGTCGCTAACTGCCCATCTACAGCCAGCCCTGCCCTTCTTCTGTCACTAGGGTGGCCAGCGCTTGCAGCCAGGCAGGGTGGTCGTTGAGGCAGCGGCAGCGATGCAACTCCTCCCCTCCAGCCTTCCGAAATATCTCAGTGGCCTCGTAGCCGATCTCGTCGATCGTTTCGAGGCAATCCGCCGTAAATCCCGGCATTGCGATGAACACGCGTTTGGCGCCGTGTTGCGCCAGGTCCTTCAGCGTTTCATCAGTATAGGGCTGCAGCCAAAGGTCCTTGCCGAATAGCGATTGAAACGATTGCGTCCAGCGCCCTTCCGGCCAGTCGAGCAATTCCAGGAGAAGCTGTGTGGTCCGCTCGACATGCTCGGGGTAGGGGTCGCCGCGCTCGGCATACTTGACGGGGATACCATGAAAGCTGAGCACGAAATGGTCCGGCTCCCAGGGCAGCTTCGCCTGTTCCTCGCGGATGACCGTCGCCACGGCGCCCATGTACGCCGGGTGATCGTAATAAGGCGGCACGATGCGCAGAGCGGGAACACAGCGCTCCTTCATGAGCGCCTGGAAGAGCACGTCGTAAGCTGAGGCTGTAGTCGTGGCCGAATATTGCGGATACATGGGGACGACGATCAGCCGATCGATGCCGGCCTCGATCATGTCTCGCACCGCGGAGGCGATAGAAGGATTGCCGACCTGCATCCCAAAGCAAACGGGAACGTTGGTCAGCAGTCGTTCGAGCCCGTGGGCTTGCACCCGGGTCCAGTGCAAGAGAGGCGAACCGGTTTGCGCGTCCCAGATGCGTTTGTACTTGGCAGCGGACTGCTTGGGCCGCGTGGGTAGGATTCGGAAATTCAGGATGAGCCACCATAGCAAGCGCGGCGCTTCAATGACGCGCGGATCCCCGAGGAATTGCCGCAGGTAACGGCGCAACGCGGGCGCCGTCGGAGCATCTGGGGTACCAAGCTGGATGAGAAGGACTCCCGTTGAAGATCGCATGCCTGCTTCATTGTAGGCGGCAGGCAAACGCCAGCGGGGTAGGAGACTGGCGCATGTCTACATCCGTGAGTACTCTTGCAGCAGACTTGTCTTGGGTGTCATGCCTTCGGACCCAGCTTACCGCCTGAGACAGCCATGTGGCAAGACCCGAAAGCATGGAGCAGTCGGCGAAGTAATCCCTTGCGTTGGGGCACGATATGCTTTCGCCGCCCCGGCAGATAGGCGTGCTGCCCTCGGCCAGGGCCAGGGCGGCGAAAGCATGGCACCCAGGTTCAATCTCCTGCTGCAGACTCTGGCACGCTGAGTTAAGCTTTCTTCTTGCACTCAGGGCCTTCTTTGGCGTCGGCCTTCTCGGTGATGTGGGCCTCGCCGCCTGCGGCCTTGAGCGGAGCTGCTTTGTCAGCGTTCAGTTGCGTGTAATGCGTCCACTGCGCGGGAACGTTGGCTTCCGCGAAGATGGCTTCCACGGGACATTCCGGGACGCATGCTTCACAGTCGATGCAGTCCACGGGATCGATGTAGAGCATCATGTCGTCTTGGTAGAAGCACTCAACCGGGCAAACGACGCAGCAATCGGTGTACTTGCAGTCGTAACAAGGTTCACAGACAGTGTGAGTCATGCGCGTTCGTTCCTTTCTCCTGACAGATCGCTGTGTCCCGCGATGGTCGACCCCGAACCGATCGCCCTGACACGCCCCGAATTTGCTCGGCGCTACAGAATTCAGTGACGCCCAATGCACGCGCCCGTTCGTCCGGGGCGGCGGGTCTTTACCAGATTCATGCTAGGGATACCAAGTTAACACCCTGTTGTCTAGGGCCTGACCCACGCGAATCTTGCGCCGTTGCGGACTCGCTTGCCCCTGCATTCGGCCCTAGCGGCGCCTTGCTCGCGGCCATACGCCGGAAGCGCGTCGACGCGGTGGGGCAGGACTTGCTGGCGGCAGCACAAGCAGGCCTGATCCTTACAGCATGTTCAGAGGGTCTACATCCAACGTAAACTCCACGCCCGAGGGCGTGCGCAAGGTGCCAGTGACGGCCCGCAAGACCTGGTGCAAGGCGGCCGCACTCGCAGATTGAAGTTGAAAATGAAAGCGATAATAGCCCTTCAGGCGGAAGACCGGGGCCTCAGCCGGGCCGAGGAGACGGACCGGAGCCGTGGGGGCGGAGGTATGGCCGAGCCCAGCAAGGGCAGTGCGGAACGCACCGGACAGCCGTTCCGCGAACTCATTGGCCGCATCCTTGTCCCGGCTGCGGACGATCAGCCGGACGAGCCGTTCGTAGGGCGGATAGCCGTGGGCCCGGCGCTGGCTCAATTCTGTGGCCACGAAGGCCTTATAATCGTGGGCCGCCGCCAGCGCGATGGACGGATGCTCCGGAGTGAATGTTTGGACGAGCACGCGCCCGCCAAGCGCCCCCCGGCCCGTACGGCCGGCTACCTGAGACAGAAGCTGGAAGGTCCGCTCGCCAGCTCGAAAGTCGGGAATGTGCAGTGCGGTGTCTGCGCTTACGACGCCGACCAGCGTGACGTTGGGGAAATCCAGACCCTTGGCAATCATTTGCGTGCCCAGGAGGATATGGATCAGACCCTTCCGGAACGCGGACAGCACGCGGGCATGGCTGCCGGGCCGGCGCATGCTGTCGCTGTCCATGCGGCGGACGACATAGCCGGAAAACTTCTCCTCGATCTCGGCCTGCAGCTTCTCGGTGCCCAGTCCCTGATAGCGCTCTTCGCCGACGCCACAACTGGGACATAGTCTCTGCGGAGCCTGCTCGTAACCGCAGTAATGACAGAGCATGACGTCCCGCTCCCGGTGGTGGATCAAAGCCAGGTCGCAGAAACGGCAAGTCTCCACGTGGCCGCACGAAGCGCAATGCACATAAGTGGAGAAACCCCGGCGGTTGAGCAGCAACATTACTTGGCCGCCGGCGCGCAGTGCATCGCGCATGGCACGCTCCAGGCTCGGGCTGAGCGCCCGAAACCGGCCCGGCCCGGCCCTTTCGTGCCGCATGTCGATCAGGGCCACCTTGGGCATGGGCCGGTCCAGCACACGGTTCGGCAAGCTCAGCAGGGTGTATTGGCCGCGCTCGGCATTGTGCCAGCTTTCCAGCGACGGTGTGGCCGAGCCCAGGATGATCGGGATATTCTCGAGTCGAGCCCGCATGACGGCCACGTCGCGGGCGTGGTAACGCGGCGTCGATTCCTGCTTAAACGTCCCCTCGTGTTCTTCGTCGATGACGATCAAGCCCAGCTTACGCGTGGGCGCGAAGACGGCACTGCGAGCGCCGACCACGACCTGCACCTGGCCTCCCGCCACGCGCCGCCAGTGTCCGCCACGCTCGGCATCGCCCAGATGGCTATGCAGCACTGCAACCTCGCCGCAGCGGCCGCGGAAACGCTGGATGGTCTGCGGCGTCAGGCTGATTTCCGGAACGAGGACGATCGCCTCCTTGCCTTGCCGGATGACTTCCTCGATCGCGCGCAAGTAGATTTCCGTCTTGCCGCTGCCCGTCACGCCGTACAGGAGAAACGCATGGAAGCCGCCTCCATGCAAGGCCTGCTCGATAGGTGCCCAGGCTTGCAACTGGTCGGCATTCAGCCTGAGCGACGGATCGGGGGAGATCCCCTCCTCCGTCGTTTGCGTGAAGCGATCCACGCGGCGAGTCGATTTGCGGACCAGCCCCTTGTCGACGAGCGCTTCGATCGGCCCCGATCCGCACCGCGCCAGCCGCGCCAGTTGCCGCGGTTCCATGGGTTTGTCTTCAGCCCGGAGATGCTGCAAAGCGATCTTCTGCTTTGCGGTAAGCTCGGGCATCTCGGCAGGCAGCTCCGCGGGCGGCACGGCTTCCAGAAGCGTTATCGTCCGCGACCCGGAACGCTCGCGGGCGCCGGCTGGCACGACAGCGTTCAGCACCTGTCCCCAGCCGCACAGATAATAGTCCGCCATCCAGCGCGTCAGGCGCAGCAAATCAGGCGTAAGCAAGATTTCATTGTCGAGTACCCTGTAGAGGGCCTTGAGTGCGCGAGTGGGGGCAGAATTGCTCAGACGCACGCAATAGCCGACCGTGGCCTTGTCGCCCCGGCCGAAAGGCGCCAGCACGCGTTTGCCGACGGCGATCGCCTCGCGAAGATTCTCGGGCACGGAGTAAGAATAGGCATGATCGAGCGGCCTGTCGAAGACGATGTCTGCAAACAACCCCGTTTCTGCCGGGGGCGCCGGCGGCGGTGTGTCTATTTGGCCGAACAGGTCGCGCTGCGGGGGTTGGGTCACGGCCGCTCCCCGGAGAAAACTAGGCAGATTAATCGCAGTGTTCATATTTATAGTATAACTGCGACCGATCCGAAGGGCTACGTTGGTTGCTCCGTTGTAAACTGAGCGCGGTCAAGAATGAGACATCGCCCTGTAGCCGCATTCGCCAGAATGCGGGCTATCTCACGCAGTTTCCCCCGCTACGGCCTATTGAGATCAGTATTGACCGCGCGCCGCATAAACACTGTGGCCGGTTTTAGGCCTCTACCCGGTATTTTTCGATGGCGTCCTCGCTGATTTCCAGTCCCAATCCCGCCCGCTTGGGCGGCACGATCTGGCCCTTGACGATTGCCGGCGGATCGACAAACGCTGGGTAAAGCCACGGCATGTATTCCACCGTGGTCACTTGCTGCAGGCCGCAAGCCAGATGCACCGCGATCTCCGGCAGGAGATGAGGCGCGAGGGGCCGATGATGGAGGGCGGCCAGGTTGGCCACCTTGAGCCACGGGGTGAGCCCCCCGAGGTGCGTCACGTCGGGCTGGAGGACATCGATGGCATCGCGGTCCAGGTAGGCGGCAAACTCGCCGATGTTAAACAGCGTTTCTCCCGCGGCAATCGGGATTTCCAGTTTCTGGGCCAGGCGAGCATGGCCCTCGATATTTTCGCAAGAAAGCGGCTCCTCGAACCAGTCCGCGCCGATTTCCTCCTCGAAGAAGTGGCCCATTGATAAGGCAGTGCCGTAGTCGTAGCGCTGGTTGGCATCGACAGCCAGCCAGATGTCCTCGCCCAGGGCTTCGCGGATGCGCGTCACGCGCTCTGCATCAAGTTCCGGGTCCGAGTTACCGACTCTCACCTTGACGCCCATCATGCCCTGTTCGAGGTACGGCTGCGATGCTTCGATGATTTCTTCAGGACTCATCCAGAGCCAACCAACGTCCGCCGCGTAAACAGGGGCCGATTCACGCGCGCCACCCAGGAGCTTGTAGAGCGGCAGCCCAGCGACTTTCCCCTTCAAGTCCCAGAGGGCGAGGTCGATGGCGGAGTAAGCCTGCGCGACCAGGCCCGTGCGTCCAATAGCCTGTAATCTCCAGTATGCCTTGGTGCCGAGCCTTTCGTGATCGAGCGGATCCTCACCCACGACAAGAGGAGCCAGATCGTCGTCGATGATGACCTTCAGCGCCCTTCCGCCCCCGTGCAAGGCGTACGCAAAACCGAGTCCACGATGTCCGGCATCCGTGTCCACGTATACGATCAACAAGAACACGCGATCGAGCCGCGTACCCTGCTCGCCGCCGGCAGGAGCGGTCACCGGGCGCGCCAGAGGAATACGCAGCAAATGGCTTTCGAGTTGCGTGATGCGCATGCGGGGCAAACCTTTGAGTTAGCGAGACTCTTCCAATCCTTTTCTCACTCTCTACGAGTCTACTGCCCCTTGGCATCGAGCGCCAACTGCTGTCCCAGGGCGCTGTGGCGGCGACCGTAGAAGAAATAGATGAATAAGCCAATCGCCAGCCAGCCGAAGAGTCGGATCCAGCTATCAAGGGATAGGAACAGCATCATTAGCAAATTGACGGCTACGCCAAGCGGCGCCAGCACGAATACGGCAGGACAACGGAAGGGCCGGTCCGCTTCCGGTCTTCTAATGCGGAGCAGCAAAACGGCCGCGCAAACGACGATGAAAGCAAGCAGCGTGCCAATGTTGACCATCTCGAAGAGTACACTAATGGGAGTTACCGCCGTGATCACGCACAGGATCCCCCCGGTCAGCATGGTCGAAACGTGGGGTGTGCGAAACGTGGGATGTACCGCGCCAAAAATACGCGCAGGCAGCAGACCATCGCGAGCCATGGCCAGGAAGATGCGCGCCTGGCTGAGCAGTGTAATCAGCAGGACGCTGGTCATGCCGGCGAGGGCACCCACGGCAATGACACCGGCGGAAATACGCAGAGGCAAACTGTCGTTCTTCTCGGATAATATTCGGAAGGCCGAGGCCACGGCAGCATCTTGATCAATCTCGGGATAGGGCTGAATTCCGGTAATCACCGCCGACACTCCAAGATAGAGCACGGTGCAAATTGCCAGCGAAGCCAGGATGCCGATGGGCACGTCACGTCGCGGCAGTTTGGCTTCCTCGGAGTGGGTGGAAATGGAATCGAAACCGATGTAGGCAAAGAAAACCGCAGCGGCCGCAACCAGGATCCCCGACATGCCGTAAGGCATGAAAGGGCTACGCGTGCGATTGTCGAGTGATTCAAGTGGTGCGTTCACGCCGAGCAAGCTCATCATGCCCCATTTCGAGGTGTCGCTCTTCAGTCCGCCAACAAGGTCTTGCTGATCCTGGGACAGAAAATCTGCGATCGGACGATCAACCTCGAACAACTCCTGTCCTTTCCCGACTTGGGCGCGCGCTGTCTCAGGATCGAGAAGGGCAATCTGGGGATGGTTTTCCAGCCAGTCAGCTAAACGCTCTCCCTTCAATCCTTCCAGTTCCTTTTTCTCGGACGGGGAGACCACGACAGCAAAGCGAGCCTGATGCTCCAGAAACTCCTTGCCATCCCCCAGGTGCCTGCGCTGGGCCTTGGGGATCATGGCGGCTATGGTCGGGTGGCCCTCCAACCACTCGCTGACAATGATGAGCTTTCGCTCCTGCGGCGGAATACTCGTCCAGTACGCTGGGTTCACATAGGACCATCCGACGGCGATCACGAAGATGACGACGCCGACTTTCGTGATGACGAGAAGGGCATTCATCGTGGCACTTTCGCGGATGCCGATCACGAGAACGACCGTGACCAGCGCCATGATGATGACGGCGGGCAAATTGATCCCCAGCCACGATTGCCCCTTAGTCAAATCGTGCAAGGTTCCCGGGTCGTTGGCTAACCAGTCAGGAATCTTCCGGTGGATAAAGACTTGAAGGAATTCATTGAAATATTTTGTCCAATCCGCCGCCACGACGCCGCAGCTCATGGCGTATTCCAGAACGAGGTCCCAGCCAATGATCCAGGCGAAAAGTTCGCCAAGCGTGGCGTAGGCATACGTGTAAGCGCTCCCCGCCACCGGCACCATGGAGGCGAATTCCGCGTAGCAGAGGGCCGCAAACGTGCACCCAAGGCCCGCCACTACGTACGAAAGCATCACCGACGGACCCGCCTTGGTCGCAGCCGTCTCGCCGGTCGTCACGAAGATGCCCGCGCCGATGATCGCGCCAACCCCCAGGGAAGTGAGCGAGATGGGGCCAAGGATTCGCCGCAAACGGTTCTCCCCGGCCATTTCGGCAAGGAGGGTTTCGAGCGATTTCCTGGCGAACAGTTGCTTGCCGAGCATTGCGATTCCTAATATGGGCGGAAGAGGAACTCTGTCCTCTGCTGAAGCGCAGTTCCCGCCGAGGTCCTTTAATCAGACCCCGTCTACGGGGACTCCGGCTGGCGAGATCCCGTGCGTGCTGATTTCTGCGCGCAGCTCCTTTCCAAGGTGGCTGTGCCATCGGCCGTAGGTGAAGTAAATGACAAGACCAATCGCCAGCCAGATGCCCAACCGAGCCCAATTCTGAACACCGAGCGAGAGCATAAGGATGAGGCAGCTCACGATCCCAGCGATAGGGACAAACGGCACGAAAGGTGCCCGGAACGGTCGGTGCGCACCGGGGTTCAACCTTCGCATGATCAATACGGCGGCACACACCATCAGGAATGCCAAAAGCGTGCCGATATTCACCATATCCGCGAGAATGTCGAGCGGGAGCAGCGCTGCCGCGGTCCCGACCAGCACGCCCGTAAGGATGGTCGACTTCCAAGGCGTGCGAAAGCGGGGATGGATCGCGCCGAAAAAGCTTTGCGGCAACAGCCCATCGCGCGCCATGGCGAGCAAGACCCGCGGCTGACTGAGCATCATGACCAGGAGCACGCTTGTGATGCCAGCGACAGCCCCGGCGGAAATGAGCAGCGCAGCGAAATCAAAGCCTCGCTGCGTAAAAGCGTCAGAAACTGGGGCATCAATGTTGATTTTGTCGTAGGGAACCATGCCGGTCAGGATGCCGCTCACCAGAATATAGAGAACAGTGCAGATCAGCAGCGAGGCGATTATACCCGTCGGCACATCCCGCTGCGGGTTCTTGGCTTCCTCGGAGTGCGTGGAAATCGAATCGAAGCCAATATAGGCAAAGAAAATAGTGGCCGCTCCGGCAAGCATGCCCGTGGGTTGGCCACCGATGGGACCACTGGTCAAAAAGGGAATCGAAAGGCCGCCGTAACCGTGTGGTGCGAAATTGTTTGTCCAGTTGGCAGGGTTGATCAGGAAGGCGCCCACACAGATTACGAAGAGCACGATGGTAACTTTAAGAATCACCATCGTCGCATTGAACCCTGCGCTTTCTCGAATGCCGATAACTAGGACCACAGTTACCAACGTCGCGATGAAAATCGCCGGCAGATCCACGTACGAACCGCTCAACTGCATGGTTCCAGTTCTGGGAAGGAACTCAAAAGGCGCATCTCCCCAAGTTTTGGGCCAGACCCACGCTCCCCTGGAAACCAGTTTGAGGAAGTCCTGAAAGTAATGTGACCAACCGTGGGCAACCGTGCTTGCGCCGATGGCGTACTCCAGGACCAAATCCCACCCTATGATCCACGCGAACAGCTCTCCCATGGTTGCATACGAATACGTGTAAGCACTGCCCGCAACAGGCGCCATGGATGCGAATTCGGCATAGCAAAGAGCTGCAAAAATGCACGTGATTCCTGAAGCAACGAACGACAACATGAGCGCGGGGCCTGCCTGCTGGGCCGCCGCCTTGCCGACCAGGACAAAAATGCCGGTGCCGATAATTGCACCCACCCCCAAGGACGTGAGTGTCACCGGCCCCAAAACACGCCGGAGACGATTTTCTCCAGCCATTTCTTCCAGCAGCACTTTTAAGGATTTCTTTGCAAAAAGCTGATTCAAAGACATAATCAGTCCCCGCTCGCTACACCATTTTCACGTGCCGAAACAGTCGCAAGATACTAGCAACGTTAATGAGTTCGTGCGATAACTACTTGCTTTCCACAATCAACGTCACCGGCCCGTCGTTCACTAGCTCCACCTGCATCATCGCCCCGAACCGTCCCGTTGCCGTCTTGATGCCCTGGGCGCGCACGGCCTCGACGAATTTCTCGTACAAAGGAATCGCCGTCTCGGGCGGGGCAGCTTCGACAAAGCTCGGCCTGCGACCCTTGCAACAATCGCCGTAGAGCGTGAACTGACTCACCACCAGAACTTCGCCGCTGACTTCGGCAACGCCGAGATTCATCTTTCCTTCGTCATCCTGGAAGATGCGGAGCGTGACGATCTTATCCGCCAGCCACTCCGCCTGCGCTATCGTGTCTGCGCGGGCCACGCCAAGCAGCACCAAGAGCCCTCGGCCGATCTCCCCCACGATTTCCTGGCCCACCACGACCCTTGCGCGGCTGACCCGCTGCACTACCGCACGCATCGATGGTTCTCAACTTGTTGCCCGGTCTCATCGGGTAGGTCCGTAGCCTGGCGGATATAATAAGGGAACTGCCACCTCGCGACAATTGCCCGCAGGCAATCGCCCGTATCGCAAGTGCTTTCCAGAACGACAGTTCCCGCTCTGGCTCAACCCTGGGCCTTGGATTTTTGTGGAGAGGCGTTCATGATTCTGAGGTACGCCGGCCCTAAAAACAAGGATAAAAAGGAAAAGTTCATTGCTTGAGCGACCTCCTTCTCAGTCCCGCCTCCAGGGCGCAAGAGGCCATGCAAACGACGAGAGCCTAACCCACCCGAAGTCGGAACACTGACCTTGAAGGGAGATGGCAACGTGCTGGAAGACTACACGCCCCACCAACAGAAAATCATCAAACGCTATTACCGAAACGAAGACGCCTTGCATCGCCAACGGCTGGCTGAGCTGGTGACCGAGCTTTTCCTGGCCGAAGGGAAGAAACGGCAGCGAGCCTGGGCGACTGCTGCCTCCGCCATGCAAAAGCTGGGCGTTCCCCAGTCGCGCATCGATCATCTCCTGAAGAAAGACAACCCGGCTCTGCTCGCCGAGCTGGTGAAAGAGCTGCAAGGCAGCCGATAAGGCGATCTGCAGTTTCCTTATCCTTTGCAAAACTCCCTGCTTCAAAGCCTTGCCAACGGCCCTGTTGGTGTCCTTGACCCTTACCCAGCCAACCTGTTACAAGCTGGCCGGGAGCAGTGCGTGGGACCGGAAGGTCTATGCAGGAGAGGCTATGCAGGTTGTCATTCTTTGCGGCGGCCAGGGCACGCGCATCCGGGACGTTGCTGATGACATTCCCAAGCCGATGATCCCAATTGGCGACCGGCCGATCCTGTGGCACATCATGAAAAGCTATACCCAGTACGGGTATACCGATTTCATCCTGTGCCTGGGCTACAAGGGCTGGACGATCAAGCGTTACTTCCTCGACTATCATCTTGCCAACTCCGATTTCAGTCTGCGCCTCGGCGCGCCGGAGCGGACACACACTCACGGCCCCGATTTGCAAGAAGATTGGCAGGTCACGCTGGCGGAAACGGGCCTCGACGCCATGACAGGCTGCCGGGTCAAGCGCATCGAAAAATACATCACCGGCGACCATTTTCTCCTCACTTATGGAGATGGTCTCGCGGACATCGACCTAACCAAGCTTGTCCAGTTCCACAAGGCTCACGGCAAGATCGGCACCGTGACCGCAGTCCGGCCGCCCGGCCGTTTTGGAGAAATCGATCTGGAAGGCAGCCAGGTGGCCGAGTTCAATGAGAAGCCGTTGATCTCGCGCGGCCGCATCAACGGCGGGTTCTTCGTCATGCACCGGGCGATCTTCGATCGTTTGCCCGAGGATCCCGGCTTGGTCCTCGAGCAGGAACCACTCATCCGGCTGGCCCGTGACGGCGAGCTGATGGCCTACTTGCACGACGGCTTCTGGCAATCGATGGATAACAGCAGAGATTACAAGTATCTGAATGATTTGTGGTGCCGGGGCAACGCAGGGCGAACGCATCAAACTCCACCTCAATTATTGAGAGGGCCTTGATTGGGACAAGTGTACAGGCCTACGATTCTTCCGGACTTTCACCTATTTCCCGGAGGAACGCATGGTTGCTACTACTC
>Ga0316363_10000306_pt1 | contig 73114 bp, 59 predicted proteins | sample Sb_taG_3_FD_200459 | JGI IMG/M metagenome (GOLD analysis project Ga0316363, IMG submission 200459) | Peat soil microbial communities from Weissenstadt, Germany - Sb_50d_a_PC metaG (v2) (version 2) | ecosystem: Environmental > Terrestrial > Soil > Wetlands > Peat | place: Germany: Weissenstadt...
GTACGTGCGATATCTGGAGCGCGGCGGCGGGTCTGAGAACCCTAACCACAGAGGACACAGAGGCACAGAGGAAAGCCCCAGGACTTACGACGACCGCTATGGAGTTTTGATTCCCAGGCGCTTTTCCATTTCGTCGTAGAGAAATCCTTTGCCGGGGCGGTAGGGCTGGACCCATTCTCCGTCAATCACAAATTGTGGGATGGCCCGCTTGCCGGTCCGCTTGACGATTTCGTCGATGGCGCCGGGGGTGGTTGCGACATCGATTTCTTTGTAGGGAATATTGTGCTTCGCAAGGAAGCGCTTGGCCTCGCGGCAGTCGGGGCACCAGACCGAAGAGTAGACGGTAAGATCCATGAGCTTACTGTTGAGATGCAGATCAGCCGTGGCGGTTACACGCGCTCCAACTGCGGCACCGTGCGCTCGTTGACCACATTGCCGGTGTTTAGCGTGGCGGCAGGCTCGAACAACAGGAGCCAGCATTCTTCGTCGGCGACCGGCTTATGCTCGACGCCGCGGGGGACGACAATGAATTCACCTTCTTCGATCCATTCATGGTGGTCGCGGAATTCCATGCGGAAGCGTCCTTTGATCACCAGGAACATCTCGTCTTCGTGCTCGTGATGGTGGAAGATGAATTCGCCCTTGAGTTTATCGAACTTGACGGCTTGTCCGTTCAATTCGGCACCGATGTAGGGCTTCCAGTATTCGGAGATCTTGGAGAACTTTTCGGCGATGTTGACCTTGGGCATAGGTTTCCGATTGTTTCGGGGTGGGAAAGGTCGCAAAGAAATTCGTGGCGGGAGATCACGTAGCTCCGGACGCACTCGTCCGGGTGGCGCTCGCTTCGCCCTCGCCCTTGCGGGCAGCCTCAAACCGCTCCAACAACACTTGGTCGTACTTAGCGCCGTCCACGCTTCGCAGAAACTCAACCTGTGTATCCCATTGCCCTCGTGCAACTCCTGTTATGACGCCCGAGGCTGCGCTGAATACCTGCTGAAATCGCTCGGCTCCGAACCACGACTCCGGGACCGATCCATTCTGGCTGCACCACATTTTTGCAACCCGAATGGCGTACTCGATCCTCACCGGCGCGGGAGGGTGCCTGAACCCTCGTATTGCAGTGATCGGGATATGCTCTGGCCAAAGAGCGCAAAAGAGGGACATCATCGCTGCGAAGAAACACTTCAGAAGTAGCTCGTCGGCTTCCACGCTCTGCAAATTTTGCTGTCCGAGTTGTGCAAGGGCACTCTCTCGCCCTCCTCCTCGAAGGAAGTTGGTCAAGGCGAGATAAATGGCAAAGCCGTCCGCGTCGAGTTCCTGAGCTTGCTGGTCCAATCCCCCGGTCGTTTCGTTCTGCGTGAACTCGGTCCATGCCCCGGCTACCGTGTCAGCATGCCCGTCGCAGTGTCGATGTACGTGATGCGTGTACTCGTGCGAGACCAGAAACGTAAGCTGAAACTGAAAGAGCAGCGCGTGGAGAGCGTCACGCCTCACGGCGATGCGGTCCATCCCTAACGCTTGTAGTACAGGGTCTGAAGCGCTGAGATACTGCGACAGGTCCCAAAGCAGCTTAACCAGCGGCAGAGTGACAACGATGAAGGAGAAACCCTCGTGCTGAAAAGCATGCGCATTCTTTGTACCGTCGATTACGTCGAGGTAATCAAAATGAAAGGGTGGATGCTCGACGCCGCCCGAAGCGTTCGCGTTCTCGAGTCCCAACGCTGTGTTCATTACGATTTGTACAAAGTGCAGAAATGGTCGAATTGAGGGCGGCTCCGCTTTCTCGATATCCAGCTTTCCGATGTACCCTTGGCAACCGGAATGCTTGCGGGCCAGCGTTCTTACCCATCTATCGAGAATCACTTCCGGGGGAGGCATTCTCCGATTGTACCTATTGCCGTACCAGCTATGTGCACACGCCTGCGGTACCGACATGCGTAACGCAGCCCACGAAAAACAAAAGCCGCCAGCTTTTGGCTGACGGCTTCGAAACCTTGCCGAGCTGCGCTCGGCTGGCGGGCAGGAGTGCCCGCCCCACACAGGCAAAACCTATTTCTCGTACAGCAATACGCCTTCGGCTTTTTCTGAGTCTACCGGGCGGTAGAAGAGTTTGTTGTCTTCCAGGAAGACCTCGATGAAGGCGGGGCGCGTGGTGATGGTGCCTTGGATCAGCGCTTCCGACAGCGGGTCTTCGATGTATTTCTGTAACGCGCGACGCAGCGGGCGTGCGCCGTAGCTGCGGTCGGTCAGGGTCTGGTTGAGGATCCACTTCTTGGCGTCGTCCGCGACCGTGACCGTGATCGCCTTCTGCGCCAGGTTCTGATTGAGCTGCGTGACCATAAGCTCCAGAATCTGGATGAGGTCGGACTCGCTGAGAGCCAGGAACAGGATGACTTCATCCAGCCGGTTCAGGAACTCGGGGTTGAAGGTGCGTTTGACTTCGCCCTTCACCAGTTCTTCCACCTTGTCCGAGATCATGTCTTCCTTCGTCGATTGGAAGCCAAATCCCTCGCGCTTCTGCAAGTGCCGCGCGCCGATGTTCGAGGTCATGATGATAATCGTGTTCTTGAAGTCGACCGTGTTGCCGAGTCCGTCGGTCAACTGGCCGTCTTCAAAAACCTGCAGCAGAATGTTGAACACGTCCGGATGCGCCTTCTCGATTTCGTCGAGCAGGACGACGGAGTACGGCGCGCGCTTCACGCGCTCGGTGAGTTGGCCGCCCTCTTCGTAGCCGACGTATCCCGGAGGCGAGCCGATCAGCTTCGAGACCGAGTGCTTCTCCATGAACTCGGACATGTCGAAGCGGACCAGAGCTTTTTCAGTACCGAACATGAACTGCGCCAGGGTCCGAGCGACTTCGGTCTTGCCGACGCCCGTGGGACCGAGGAACAGGAACGAGCCGATGGGACGGTTCGGGTTCTTCAGGCCAGCGCGGGAACGGCGGATGGCGCGGGCCAGCGCGCTGATCGACTTGTCCTGAGAAATGATGCGCTTGTGCAGTTCTTCCTCGATGCGCAGGAGTTTCTGTGTTTCTTCTTCTTTGATCGATGTGACGGGCACGCCGGTCCAGCGCGAGACTACGTCTTCGATGTCTTCACGGTTGACTACGCCGGTGGAGGACTCGTCGAGATGATATTTTTCGCGCAGGGCGCGCAGATTGTCGCGCTCCTTGCGCTCTTCGTCGGAGTAGAAGCGGGCCTTCTCGAACTCGTGATTCGCGATGGCGTTTTCCATGCGATGCACGATGAACTTGATGCGCTTCTGGACCTCGGTGATCTCTTCGGGCAGCGAAGTCTGGCGCAGCTTGACGCGCGCTCCAGCTTCGTCGACCAGGTCGATGGCCTTGTCGGGTAGGAACCGGTCCGGGATGTAGCGGTTCGAGTGCGAGACCGCAAAGTTGATGGCGTCGTCGGTGTAGGTGACGGCGTGGAACTTTTCGTAGCGGTCCTTGATACCAAACAGAATCTTGATGGCATCGGCCTCGTTCGGAGGCGGAACCTTGACGGCCTGGAATCGGCGCTCGAGGGAACGATCTTTTTCGATCGACTTGCGGTATTCGCCCGGCGTGGTGGCGCCGATGCACTGAATTTCGCCGCGCGACAGAGCCGGCTTAAGAATGTTAGCAGCGTCCAGCGAGCCTTCAGCTGAGCCTGCGCCGACCAGGGTGTGCAGCTCGTCGATGAAGATGATGGAATTCTGCGACTCCATCAGTTCCTTCATGATGGTCTTCAGGCGCTCTTCGAACTGGCCGCGGTACTTGGTGCCGGCGACGATGAGCGAGAGGTCGAGAGCCAGGATGCGCTTGTCGGCGAGGAATGACGGGACTTCGCCGTCGGCGATGCGCTGCGCGAGGCCTTCGACAATGGCCGTCTTGCCTACACCCGGCTCGCCGATCAGCACGGGATTGTTCTTGGTGCGGCGGCAGAGAATCTGGATGACGCGGTCGACTTCGCCTTCGCGGCCGACCAGCGGATCGAGCTGGCTGTCCATGGCCGCTTGGGTCAGGTCGCGGGAAAATTCCGCAAGCAGCGAAGATTCACGCTGGCGCTGCGGAGCGGCTTTTTCTTGCGTGCTGCGGGCCAGTTCCTCGCGGATGGTCGAGAGGCGCAGGCCGCGCTCGTGCAGGATCTCGGCGGCAAAGCACTTTTCTTCTCTCAGCAAGCCCAAGAGCAGATGTTCGGTGCCGATGTGGCGGTGAGAAAGGCGCTCGGCCTCTTCCGCGGCATAAGCGAGAACGCGCTTGCACTCGTTGCTTAGTGGAAGATCGACCGAAGTCGAGACTTTCTCCCGGATGGTGGTATGTCCCTCGATCTGCTTGCGGATGGATTCGACCGAGGCATGGGAGCGCAGGAAACGATTGGTCAGGGCCTTGTCTTCGCGCAGAAGTCCCAGAAGCAGGTGCTCAGTTTCGATGTAAGGAGACCCGAACTGGCTGGCTTCGTAGCGCGCGAAAAAGATGACGCGCCTGGCTTTCTCCGTATAGCGTTCAAACATAATGCCCTTCCCCCTGATCTTCCCGGCCGAGAAGAACTTGCCTGCCCCGACCCTACCGAACCCGATCCCTGGAACCTAACCTTATCCCTATACCCTATTCTGACAGCATCCCTACATTATGCAATCAAAGGGCCGCGAAACCCAAGCACAGAAACAACGGTCTAACCGTTTGATCACGTTACCGAAGGAACTCTGTCCAGGCCCTCGGGTCTGCCGCTACACCATTTTCTTGCACTTTGTCTCACTAATCTTATCTCTAATGTTCCCGCGTTCTGCGTCAAATCCCTCAGGCCGGGAGCGATTCCGGCGCAATTTCCTCCATGCGGCCTCGCTGCAACCTCAACACACGATGGCAGCGGCGGGCGAACGACAAGTTATGTGTAGCAATGAGGGAGGTAAGCTGGTGCTCGCGATGTAAGCGCGCAATCAAAGCGAAAACCGCTTCTGCTGTCTGTCCGTCGAGGTCGCCCGTGGGCTCATCTGCCAGCAACAGCTTGGGCCCGGTGATGAGCGCGCGGGCCAGAGCCACCCGCTGCTGCTCTCCGCCCGAAAGCTCGCCTGAGCGGTGATGCGCGCGCTGCTCCAGTCCGACCTCACGCAGCCAGCGTGAAGCTTCCGGCTCGGCCTGCTGCCATGTCTGCCCCCGCAGCAGCAGCGGCATGGCAACGTTCTCCGCTGCCGTAAACTCAGGCAGCAGATAATGAAACTGCCACACGAAGCCGGTTTCCCGATTGCGAAAGTTGGCGGCTTCGTCGTGCGATAGCGAGTTCAGTCGCAAGTGGGCGCAGTATACGTCACCTGCAGAAGCACGATCAAGGGCGCTCAGGATGTGCAGCAAGGTACTCTTCCCCGCTCCAGATTCACCCACAATGGCGAGCATTTCCCCTCGCTTTACCTCGAACGACAGATTCTCAAAGAGCACCAGATCCGATTCGCCGGAGCGAAAAACCTTCTTCAGGCTTTCGACCCGAAGCATCGATTCTTGCTGTGTTAGATGCACTGTGGGTACCTTTCGTTCCAAAGGGCGACGAGGGCTGCGGTTTCGGAGATCAAAGCGTACCGTTGGCCCAGTACCTGCCTGCACTTAAGATTAGTGCTTGGCGCGGGGCATTCGTTTCCCGGGTGGCTGATTCCAGAATTCATAGCGGCGAAGGAACCGTACAACGTATTCGGGATTGCTCCTATGACCGAGGTCACAGGCGTGTCGGAGGCTTCAGGGGTTAATGAGTGTGAGGAGGAACTTGTGTCGTCCCTGCGGGACTCGGCTCCACTTCTTGTCGGATACCCCGGACTTACGTCCGGGGCTAATGAATGTCGCCGCTTCGCGGCTGGATTTTGGTAGGTTCCGGTGCCCCGTTGTCCCAGAGACTCAGTTCGCACGCGCCGACTAAGACCCTGCCTCTGTCTTATCCGTGGTGATCCGTTTAGGTCCGGGGCAAGGAAGTTCTCACTCATAGCGCAGAGCCTCGGCTGGGAGGATGCGGGCGGCGGACCAACTTGGGTACAGCGTTGCCACGAAGGAGACTCCCACCGCAACCAGCGCTACGCTTACGCCGTCGATTACGCGCGGGGCGAAGGGGACGTAGTCGATGGAGTAGACCTCGGGCGAGAGCGAGATGACGTGGTAGTGGCCTCCGGCGTAGGAGATGGCGTAGCCGAGCACGAGGCCGATCGCGGTGCCGATGACGCCGATCAGCACGCCCTGCGCAATAAAGAGGTTGCGCACTTGCGCCCGCCGCGTGCCCATCGACATGAGTACGGCGATGTCTTTCGTCTTCTCCATGACCATCATAATGAGAGAGATGAGTATGTTGAGCGCGGCGACGAAGACGATCAGGCCGATGGTGATGAACGTGACCAGGCGCTCCAGGCGCAGAGCGTGAAACAGGGCTTTATTCTGCTCCTCCCAGTTCGTGGCCATGAAGCCTTTGCCGGCGGCGTCTTCGAGATGGTGCGAGATTTCGGCGGCCTGGTAGATGTCGTCTACCTTGAACTCGATCACCGAGATCAGGTCGCCGAGGCCGAACAACTTCTGCGCGTCGGAAAGGCGGGTGAAGGCCCAACCGGAGTCGTAATCGAAGAAACCCGAGTTGAAAATGCCGACCACGCGGAAGCGGTTGTATTTGGGCGCCATGCCGAAGGGAGTCAACTCGCCCTGAGGACTGGTGACGAGCACGGGATCCCCGACTCGCGCGCCAAGGTTGTCGGCCATGTCCTTGCCGAGAACGATGGGAGGCATGGCGGCGACACGCTGCGCGACGCCGGCGAGCGAGTCAGGAGAGTCGTTGGGAGTGACTCCAGGCAGCGCGGGCGAGTCGCCCGCGCCCACATGAGCATTCCCGATAGGAGCGTCTTCCAGGGGGGCGGCTGAACCTTCTTTCACTGAGTTCAACAGGTCACCGACTTTGCGCTCGTAGCGCGGAATCATGCCTTTAAGGATCGCGCCGTGTGCTCTCGGGCCGCTCGAGATCAGGACTTGTTCGAAGATTGCAGGCGCGGCGGCGACGACGTGGGGCTGCTTCGAGAGGCGTTCCATGACAGTGGGCCAGTCTTTGATGCCGTCGTCGGCGATGCGCTGCAGGCTGATGTGTGACGTCGAACCGAGCAGGCGCTGCTGGAGGTCCTGGCGAAATCCGTTGTTGATGGCGAGCGCCACGACAAGCGAGGCGACGCCTGCGGCGACTCCGGCGACGGAAATGCCGGTGATGATGCCGATGAACGCCTGGCGTCTTTTCGCACGGAGGTAGCGGGTCGCGATGAAGAGTTCGAAGCGCATGAGAGCTATAAGTTGCGAGCTATGAGCTGTGAGCTACCAGCTGTCAGCCAAGTCGGATTATAGCGGCTGGCACCAGCGTGGGTTGATACGGTTCAAGTGGCGGTGGCATTGCGCTTCGCGCAACCCCGGACGGGGGCGTCCGGGGCTCCACAAGCTCCACAAGCAGATTCATGGAGGGGCGGACGCCTCGTCCGTCCCGCGGCGCGAAGCGACGCCTGAGCGCTACCTCACTCTGAAGTTCTCCAAGATGTGACGGATTCGGAAGACGCATGCGATTAAGGACGAAAGGTATTTCATAGCATCCTGGGAATGACCGTTGGCACTGACCTACGATAGTTTCTGTATTCTTCGCCGAATCTCCTTTCCAACTCTGCGTCTTCCATGCGAATCATCACAGCGCCGGTGACGATGGCGAAGGCGGTCAGGAGCCAGCAGACTATGAGTCCCGTTCCTATACTCCAGGCCAGCATCTCGCAAAGATGGCCGAGGTACACCGGATGGCGGACTCGTGCGCGGATACCGGTCGTGACAAGGCGCTCGTCGCGATGTCCGGTGCGGACTTCTGGCAGGCCGCCTAGCTGCGCCCAGCTGAAGTGTGCACCGGCATGCGAATAGATATAGATGAAGATGCCTACGGCGAATAACAGCGCGGCTGGAACCCAGGTCCACGGCGTGGAATAGAGTGCCGCGGCCCGCCACTGGCCTGTGAGCGCGCCGATTCCGATCCACATCACGATCCACGCCGGGACCAGCACACGGAACGGGGAACGCTCTCGTTCGCGCCAGACGTGCGCGCGCGGGTGAACCATCAGCCAGAACAGAGGGATGGTGGAGTAGACGACGCAGGCGAGCCATCCCAGAGTTCGCAGGAATTGCATGGGGGGATTTTACAGGGCTGGGGGAACGCGCGGATTTCTGGCTGCTCATGCGAAAAGCCCCACTTCTCGCAAAGAACGCGAGAAATGGGGCACCCATCGGGTTCGACATGGTGAGAAGTTGTCGACCGGGGGACGCGTTGCGCGGGCAGAGACGTTGCGAGCAACGTCTCTACGAGAGGCTTTCCGCGATTCCATCGATGGACATGTTCCTTCGTTTATTGCTTCGCCAGTACAGCCTCTATGCGATCCGCGGCGCTGTCGGCGATAATGGGAGAATGGCGCGTGCTTTCTTGAATGACAATTGGCTTCCGAAGTCTGTGCTGTGTCTTCGCGACTATGACCGGCACAAGTTTCTGCTTGATTTGATCGCTGGAGTAACCGTGGGGCTGGTGGCTCTGCCGCTGGCCATGGCGTTTGCCATTACCTCGGGACTGACGCCGCAGGCGGGGATTTATTGCGCCATCGTCACCGGATTTCTGATTTCGGCGCTGGGCGGATCGAAGATGCAGATCGGCGGGCCGACCGGCGCCTTTGTGGTTGTGGTGGCGGGGATCATCGCGGTGCACGGGGTGGATGGATTGTTTATGTGCACGGTGATGGCCGGAGTGCTGCTGGTGATCATGGGGGTCACCGGGCTGGGCACCGCGGTGAAATTTATTCCGCGGCCCGTGGTGATTGGATTCACCAACGGGATCGCGGTGCTGATCGCGAGCACGCAGATCAAGGATTTCTTCGGGCTGCATCTGGAAAAAGTTCCGGGAGTGTTCTGGCTGCGGATGGAAGCGCTGGCGGGCAATTTCCACACGCTGTCGTTCGAAGCCACCGCGCTGGCGACGTTTACGCTGCTGACGCTGATCATCTGCCGCGGGCTCTCGGCGCGGATTCCCGGGCCGATTGTCGCGCTGGTGCTTTCGACTTCTGCTGTTTATTTTTTCGAGCTGCCAGTGGAAACGATCGGAACGAGATTCGGCGGGATCCCCAGCGGGCTACCGCACCTGCAGATTCCGCACTTCCGCAGCGATCTAATTCACGGGCTTCTGGGACCGGCGTTTACCGTGGCCATGCTGGGCGCGATTGAGTCCCTGATGTCGGCGGTGGTCTCCGACCGGATGAGTAATGACCGGCACAATCCCAACGTTGAACTGATTGGGCAGGGCGTGGCGAACATCGTCTCCCCGATGTTTGGGGGATTGCCGGCTACGGGAGCGATTGCGCGGACGGCTACGAATATTCGCTCGGGAGCGCAGTCGCCGATGGCAGGAATTATCCACGCGCTGACGCTGCTTTGCATTCTGCTGTTTGCCGCGCCGCTGGTCAGTTATGTGCCGATGGCGGCGCTGGCGGGAATTCTGATGATCGTCTCCTACAACATGGGCGAGTGGCGCGAGATTCCGCAACTGCTGAAGCTGACGAAGACCGACATCAGCATTTGGCTGGTGACGTTTGCGCTGACCGTGTTTGCCGATCTTACTGTGGCGGTCGAGGCGGGAATGATCTTAGCGGCGCTGCTGTTCATCAGCCGCGTGGCTTCGACCACGACGGTCTCGCAAGTGACCGATGACTATGTCGAAGACGGGCGGGTGCACATTTTGCAGGACAAGGACATCCCTTACTATGCCACGATCTTCCGCATTCACGGGCCGTTTTTGTTTGGAGCGACGGACAAGATTTCCGCAATCACAGAGAACGTGCACAAGCTGCCTCCGGTAGTGATTCTGCGACTGCGAAACATGACTGCGCTCGATGCGACGGGAATGTTCGCAATAGAAGAGGTCGCCAAGCAACTGCATGCGAGCAAACGCACGCTGATTCTTTGCGGGGCGCGCGAGCAGCCTTCGCAGCTAATTCACCAGGCGGAATTTGCGGAGGTCATTGGCGAGGAGAACATCTGCGAGAACGTGCAGCACGCGCTGCGGCGGGCGGAAGAAGTGTACGAGAGACTGGAGACGAAGTTTGTGGGAAGCAAGAGTTAGGAATTCAGTCGGGGTCGCGACCGGTTCCCTCTCCGCACCTGACTACAGGCTGCACATCGCCGTATTAGTTCACCTGAGGCACACCGACTTTGGCTAGCAGATCCTGAAAGCCAGGGTCGTCGTGCAGGATTCTGAAGCGAAGGTTCACTCCCATCTGGCCCACTCCGTCCTCGCGCCGGTCGTAAGCGGCCCGCAGGTAGTCCAGGGCTTCCTTCTTGTTGCCAAGCAGGGCGCAGGTTTCGGCCAGCTGGTAGGGAGAGAACTGTCCCTGCTCGTAGAGTTTCTTTTGCTCGCGGCGCATCGCCTCGAGCATGGGCTTGCGTCCGCCCGCAGCGAAGGCTTTCGCGGCGGTGTCGGCAACGGCGAGGGCAGAGCTGTCGCGCGTGAGAACCGCCTCTTTTCTCAGCTCCACCAGATAGTTGGGATAGTCTTCCGTATCGAAGTAGAGAATCTTCAGGTAGCGATGCGGAGACATGAAATCTGGCTCAGTAGCCTCCATCTGCTGGAGCAGAGTCAGCGCTTCTCGCCTGCGGCCCATGACGGCGAGGATTTCTCCCTTGTCCGCCAGGATCGATTTTGAACCAGGATCGAGCGCCTGGGCGCGTTCAATCTCGGCCAGCGCCTCGTCAGAATGTCCCAGGGCTTGCAGGTAGGTCGCGTACCAGTGGTGGGCGGTGGCGTTGTTCGGATTCAGATCGAGGGCGCGGCGGAATTCGCGATCGGCAGTGGCGGCATCCCAGGCTCCATAGAACGACGCGAAAGCCAGGGAAGCGTGCGCTTGCGAGGACTGGTCGTCGAGTTCGACGGCTTTGCTGGCGGCGGCAAGAGCGCGCGGGTACGCTTCCGAAGCCGGCATCACCGTGTACTCGCGCAGCAGGTTGTAGCAGTCGGCGAGCCCAACGTAGGCTTGCGCATATTTAGGATCGTGCACGATCGCTTGGGTAAAGGCGTCCACGGCCTGATTCAGGCTTTCGGGAGTGCGCTTGTTCCAGTAGAAGCGGCCTTTGAGATAGAACTCCTCGGCTTCACGGTTCACGGGACGATAAGAAAAGTCTGCATCGGCGGTGGAGGCAAGCGGAATCCGAAGAGCTGCCCGGGCAGAGTGATTTCCAGGACGGAAGATCCAGGCCGAGAAAAGTATCGCCAGCACGGGCGGGACGAAAATCCACTTCCAGCGCGGGCCGGGAGCTGGCGAGCGCGGAGTTGCGCTGACACTTGCAGTCTGCGGCTTCGCCACCGGTGCAGCCGGTTCGGGCAAGTGTGTGGGCGCGATCCAGCGGTAGCCACGGCGCCCGACGGTCTCGACAAAGACCGGATTCTCAGCGGAATCTCCCAGCGAGTCGCGCAGGCGATTGATCGCGCTTGAGATTCCACGATCAAAATCCACGAACACGCCGTCAGGCCATAGGACCTGGCGGAAATCCTCGCGGCTCAGCACTTCATTCGGACGGCTCAATAAAAGCTTCAACGCCCGGAAGGGTAGTTCCTGGATTTTGACCTTCGCTCCATTCTTGCGCAGTTCTCCCGAGCGCAAATCGGCCTCAAAGAGACCGAAGCGAACTACTTCGGCAGAAGATCTGGGATTGGAAGGGTCAGTCGAGGACACAGAGCCTGGCCTTACAAGCGAGTGATTTCAGTTTAGCACGCAAAACTGAGGGCGTGCCCCCCACTTTCGGGCAGTCCGGCGGTCGTGACCGCTTCTTACATCGCTTTAAGAAATAAGCCAGTTAGGGCGTGATTAGCGTTTAGCTACAGCGTTAGGAATGGAGGATTGACCGGAGGCGAACAGTAGGCGACAGTCAGCGACGTGTTCGAGGAGGTCATCCCGCCTGATTCGGCGGCAAGGACACTCGGAAACGATCCCGGTGTAGCAACACTGACTGGGACGGTGAAATACGGTACCACCAACGTCTCCATCAAGAGCACGGTTCTGTTGCAGGAGCGTTGCGATCGCATGGAGCTGCGAGGGGCGGCGCGTGCACCGGGGAGCGCGGAGAGAGGACCGCGCTCCCGAGGTTCGACCGCGTGATGGCCGAGAGCAGATGATTCCGGCCGACCGGTAGGCCGGGCTATGGTCGCGTTGTGGCACCCACCGCGACCCTGCGGAGGCAGGTTATTTCAGCTTCACGAAGAGCAGCACGAAAATCGCCCACACTCCGACGGTCAGTGGAAACTGCACCACCGACGCGTCACGCAGTGTACCTCCTCTTGGCAGCGCGAACGTCAGCAGCATCATGGCTAGAGCGGTGAGTACTCCGACAAGCAATTTGCCTTTCGAGTTCATAGGTGTTCGACCTCGCTTTCCTGTGGGCCCGGTTGGGCTCCACGCTGGTCCGAACCAACTGTACCGAGTTCGAAATGGCAGCGATTTTACCACCTATTTCGGCTGCTTGCGGGGCTGTAAAACACTTGACCGACTGGGCCGTCGAGCTGCGCTCGACGCCTTTTCAGTCGCAACCTCGTCATGCAAAATCTAAAGTGCTCGGCTTTGCGCCCGACGTTCTTCTTTCCTCTTTTCCGAAATGGAAGGTCTAGTTGGGCTGCGCGACGGGTGGAGATCACCTCGACAGAGAAAGAGAAAAAGCATGAACCACGAAGGGCACGAAGGTTCACGAAGGGGTTCGCTTGCACACATTTCCTTCGTGTGACTTCGCGTCTGTTTCTTGGTAGTCCAAGGTCTTCAATTGAGCTGACACCTACACGACTTAGCTTCGCGGAGTAAGATAGCAATCTTGGGAGCGACCGGAATTCGTGCTCTGGCGCGCTGTCCTTAGAATTCGGCTCGGGAAGCGAAGAATCTGGCCATGCCTGAATCACCCTCATTCCGACAATACCCGCGGAGTCGCACAATCCTCGGCCCTGCTCCGCAATCTGCCATGCTTGTGGCGCTACTCTGGTTCGGGGGCGCCGCGTGGGCGCAGAGTGCACCGCCCACTCTCGCACTGCTCACGCGTGCGGAGCAGGTCCGGCAACTCACTCCCGAGGAAGCGGCGCGCGGTTATCCAGTGAAAATCCGGGGCGTCGTTACCAACGACGTTCCGGCTCCGGATTTTTTTGTGCAGGATGCGACGGCCGGAATCTACGTCGAAGGCAGCGTCTCTCCCAGTTTCAGCCACCACTGGGGTGATCTGATTGAGGTCGAAGGGATCACCGGGCCCGGAAAGTTTGCGCCCGTTATTCGCGAACAGAAGCTTCGCGTGCTGGGCAAGGGCACGCTGCCAGCAACGCGTATCTATCCGTTCAGCGAGATCGCTGGTGGCCAGCAGGACAGCCAGTGGGCCGCGGTCCGTGGAATTGTGCGCTCGGTTTCCATCGACCGCACTTCCTGGCGCGAAACCGCGCTGGCCCTGACTGTGGCTTCCGGCGGCGGCCGTTTCGCCGTTCGCATCCCGATTGCGCACGATCAGGATTTTTCCTCCTGGATCGACAGTGAAGTTCTGATCGAAGGAGTGTGCGGCAGCCTCTTCAACAATCAGCGGCAACTGATCGGCGTGCTGTTCTACGTTCCTGATCTCCGGCTGATCAAAGTGGAGGCGCAAGCCAAAGAAGTACCCGTTTCGTCTCTCATGCGCTTTACTCCGGGCGGCACGTCGCAGCATCGAGTTCGGGTGCGAGGAGTGGTTTCCTATCAGCAGCGTGGGCGAGCGCTGTTCCTGCAGGACCAAGGCATGGGGTTACGCGTGCTGACGCAGCAGGATACCCAACTCGCGATTGGCGACGTTGTCGATGTCATCGGCTTTCCGGCGGTAGGGGACTCCGCGCCAGTGCTCGAAGATGCGGTTTTCCACAAGATCGGCGCGAGCGTGCTGGCGGACCCGTTGAAGCTCGACTTGGCCGTCCCGTGGGAGCAGTACGACGGGGCGTTGGTGACGACCGACGCAACGCTGCTTCAACTCGAAACTCGACCCGACGGTCAACACCTTGTGCTCCAGCGGGACGATCTGATCTTCGAAGCGACGCTGGAGCCCCACGGTCCGCTGGACGCTCTGCCGCCGAGCCGCGCCAACAGCAAACTCCGCGTCACCGGAATTTGCCTGGTGCGAAACGGAGGACTGTGGTCGACTCCGCAGTCGTTTCATGTTTTGTTACGTTCCGCGCAAGACGTAACCGTACTCGGCGCTCCGCCGTGGTGGAACCTGCGGCGCGCGCTCTGGCTGTTGGGAATCCTGAGCGGCATCCTGCTGCTGGTGCTGGTGGGGATGTTTGTGCTGGGCCGCAAGCTACGCGAACAGATGGCCATCATCCGGCAAAAGCTGCAACATGGAGCGGTGCTCGAAGAACGAAACCGCATCGCGCGCGAATTGCACGACACGCTGGAGCAGGAGTTGGCCGGCATCACGATGCAACTGGATCTGGCTGTGGACTGTTTCCGGCAAGCGCCGCCGGTCGCGTTTCGCGCGCTCGATGCCGCGCGCAACATGAGCCGCCACAGCATGGTGGAGGCGCGCCGCTCGGTGTGGGATTTGCGCTGTGACTTGCTCGAACACGGCGACTTGCCCACGGCGCTCACTCAAATCGTGCGCCCTCTGATCCCTGGCGATGAAGCGAAACTTGACGTCACTGTGAGCGGGACGCCGGTCCGGCTGCCGGGCAGGGTCGAAATGAATCTTCTGCGCATCGGCCAGGAAGCGGTCGCTAATGCGATCAAGCACGGCCACGCTTCCGCCATACAAATAGAACTGCAATACAGTCCGGAAAAAGTGATACTGACAGTGCACGACGATGGATGCGGCTTCAGCCCGGACCATTCCAGTTCGGCAGGGCATTTTGGCATGCTCGATATGCACGAGCGCGCCGAGTCGCTGGGGTGTCACTTGCGGATCGACAGCACTCCTGGACGCGGCACACTCATTGCAGTAGAAGTTCGCCACGATAAAGAACTCACTTCCGATGCCGAGCTCAAAACCCATACGCATTCTGGTCGTGGATGACCACTTCATGATTCGGATGGGGCTGTCCGCCTCTCTGAATGTAGAGCCTGACATGGAGGTCGTGGCCGAAGCCGGTAACGGAGAAGCCGCGCAGGCTGCCTACCGCAAACACCATCCCAGCCTCGTCATCATGGATGTTCGACTCCCGGGCACGAGTGGGGCTGAGGCTACGGCGGCGATTGTCCAGGAATTTCCTGAGGCGCGCATCCTGATGCTCTCGACTCACTCCGGAGAAGAGGAAGTCTTCCGCTCACTGCAAGCCGGAGCGCGCGGCTACATTCTGAAGAGCGCCATGCGCGAGGAACTGCTGCGAGCCATCCGCGAAGTTTTCCAGGGGAGGCCATACCTCGACCCGACGGTGGCGCCATTGCTGGCCGCGCGCATGTCGCACCGCTCGCTGACCGGCCGTGAACTCGAGGTTCTTCGCATGGTGGCGAAAGGTTTGGGCAACAAGGAAATCGCAGCCTCGCTGAGCATCGCTGAGGTCACGGTCAAACTGCATGTGAGCCACGTGCTCGAAAAACTCGGAGTGAAAGATCGCACCGAGGCCGCCACCGTTGCGCTGCAGCGCGGAATTATCTTTCTGGAATAAATGTCCGGAATAACTCGCCGGAAGAACCGCCCTGGAATAACATCTCTCGACCTATACGAAAGCAGTATGGGAACCCCCGTCCAACTGCATAGCAGACATTTGATCGGACCGTCCCTAGAATCGTGGGTCGCCCGGGGAATCATTCCTGAACAACACATCCGCACGCCCGCTGGCTGGCCGTTGGGCTGTCTAGTCAGGAATGCGATGTGGAACCCGCAGGGAGAACCGGGTTAACAGCAAATGGCACGCGCCAAGTCGCGCAACAGGTCCAAGGAGATCCCGTTATGAACCGCCTCTCGCGTATCAACACTGCCCTCTGGCTCAGCCTTGCATCGCTTCTGGCCGTCACGCTCATCGCCTCCACCGCGCTCGGCCAAGTTACATCGGGAACAATTTTCGGGCGCGTGAAAGACGCCACCGGCGCCGTCATCAAAGATGCGTCCGTGACCATTTCGAACCCGGAGAACGGGCTCACGCGCAAAGTCACGACTTCCGACAGCGGAGAGTTCGTCGCTCCCAATCTGCTTCCCGGCACGTACAACATCGCAGTGGAGGCAAAGGGTTTCAAGAAACTGGAGTCACAAGGTTTCGTGCTCAGCGCCGCTGACAAACTGAACGCAGGCGAACTCACGCTGGCTGTCGGAGTGATGAGCGACCAAGTGACGGTCACCGCCGACGCCGGCCAGATTCAGTTGCAGTCTGACTCCGGCGAGCGCTCCGATGTGATCAGCAACAGACAGCTCAACAATGTCGCCATCAACGGACGCAATGTGCTGGACTACATGAAGCTGATTCCCGGAGTGAGCGGCACCTTCAGCGGCAGCGTCTCAGGGACCGGCGGTATCGATGGGTTCAATGTGAACGGTACGCGCGCCAACCAGCATGAGTTCACCATCGACGGCGCGTCCAACGTGGACACCGGCAACAACGGTGGGACCCACGTGACCCTCAATCCCGACGCCATCGAGGAAGTGAAAGTGCTCACGTCGAACTACCAAGCCGAGTTTGGCAAAGCGGCTGGCGGACAAGTCGCGATTGTCAGTAAGGGCGGCACCAATCAGTGGCACGGCGACGGGCGCTTCTTCCATCGCAACGAGGGACTGAACGCGAATGAATATTTCAACAAGCAGAACCAATTGGCGGGAGGCCAGCGAAACACTCCGGCGTTATATCGCTACAACGACGTCGGCTATCAGCTCGGTGGTCCGATCAAGAAGGACAAAGTTTTCGTTTTCTGGAGCCAAGAATTCTACCGGCAGCTGATTCCAGTCGGCGGGACCGCGCAATTCTATACGCCCACCGCCCTAGAGCGGACGGGGGATTTCTCTCAATCCACCGACGGCAACGGCGTTCCGGTTGTCATCAGCGGGCCGGGGATCACGAGCAACAAGATCAGTTCTGGAATCAACGCGCAGATGCAGAAGCTCCTCAGTCTTTTTCCTTTACCCAACGTGAGCGGGTTTGGCGTTGGTGGCCAGAACTACAATTTCTCGGAAGCACTTTCAGGTCAAGCTCCGCGGCGTGAAGACATAGTTCGCGTAGATTATCAACTCAACAGCAAGAACCGGCTCTACGGGCGTTGGATCCACAACTCCGAGAGTGATTCCAAGCCGTTTCTGCCGTTCCCGGGACCGTATGGCATCTTTGCCTGTTCATCAGTGGTCCAATTCCCTGGCGGCTGCACGCAGCAGCATCCCGGCTGGAACTTCTCCGCTAACCTGGTCAGCACGATCACGCCGACCGTGTTGAATGAGTTCTCGGTTGGACCCAGCCACACCCTTTCGCTCGCGGATGGTGCAAACGGGAACATCACGCGCGGCAAGAACGGTATCACCCTGCCCCTGCTCTATCCAATTTCTTCCGATCAAGCCATTCCGGATATGAGCTTCGGGGGCCTTGACAACGTCAACTTTCAAGGCCCGTACCTGGGTGGTACGCCGTGGAAGCAGGCTAATACAACGATTAACGTGAACGACAACCTCACCTGGGTGAAGAAGAATCACACTCTGAAAACAGGTCTCTTTTACCAGCGCAACCGGAAGGACCAGCCGGCGTGGGGCAACATCAACGGCCAGTTCAGCTTCCAGCCAACCTCCAGTGGCGGTTACAACCTTGGCGACCCGATCGCCAGTGAGCTGTTGGGATTTTTCAGCAGCTTCGATCAATCCACGGCGCGACCGCTGGGCAAGTTCCGTTATAACCAGTTGGAATTCTATGTGCAGGATACGTGGAAGATCACGTCGAGGTTGACACTCGACTATGGCATGCGTTTCGCGTGGATTCCGCCCCAGTACGACGCAAATAATCAGGTTGCGCTCTTCAATCCGGCAGCATACAACCCTGCCACCGCCGTGGCGATGACTCCTGGCGGCAACATCGTCCCCGGGTCGGGCGATCCGCTGGACGGCATGCAATACACCAAGGGCGGTCAAATCCCGACCGGCGGCTGGAATAGTCGCGGCATCATGCCCGAGCCGCGCCTGGGCTTTGCCTACGATCTACTGGGCAACCACAGGACGATTTTGCGCGGCGGCGCCGGTATGATGCACGACCGCACTCAGGGCAATTTGATTTTCAATACTGTCTTTAACAATCCGGCGCTGGTTCAGACCGGATCGGTGCCAGCCGACAACGTTACCAACCTTCCGAACTTGGCAGCCTCTTTCGGGACCGGCGTACTGAGCAATATCCTCGCTGCCGACAGGACCGGCAAGGTGCCAACGGTTTACAGCTTCAGCCTCGGCTTGCAACACGAAATCGGTGCCGGCACCACGCTCGACCTGGCCTACGTCGGGACAATCTCGCGGCACCTTGTAACTGTACGCGATCTCAATGCCCTTCCCTACGGAACGGCGTTCCTCAAATCCAGCCAGGATCCGAACTGTACGGATGGCAATGGAAACCTCGTCTTCCCGGGTGGAGTCGTCCCCGATGTCCAAGCCGGCCTGCAACCACAATACGTGGCGGCCGGTTTGAATTTCAACGGCTTCTGCGCATATGGTTGGAACGGCTATAACGACAATTACCTGGAGCCGTACAAGGGCTATTTCAAGGGCATCCAAGGCCTCAAGTTCGACGGCACCTCCAACTACAACTCACTGCAGGCCTCGTTGCAGCACCGTTTCAGCAAGGGCTTGACCTTCGGCGCGGTCTACACCTGGTCGAAGTCGCTAACCACGGCCAATACCGATCAGGACTGGCAGGATCCTGTCAATCCTCTGCTCGACTATCGTGCCGCCTCATGGGACCGCACGCACGTTTTTGCCGCGAACTACGTCTACGACTTGCCTGGCCTGAGCAAACATCTTGGCGGAGCGAAATGGCTTTCCTATCTCACGGACCACTACCAACTGAGTGGCGTAACCCAGTTCATGACCGGAACGCCGGTCGACTCGAACAACAATGGGTCATTTCCGTCAGGTTACCTTAATGGCTCCAACCAGTGGAGTCAGGTCAATTTCAACTACACGCTCGATCGGAGTGGGAACGTAACTTTCCCAGCGATCGGCCCTCCGACGCGCGGAACGCGGGACATCCTTCGCACAGGCGGAATGCAGAACTGGGATATGTCCTTGTTCAAGAACATCCCGCTCGGTTCGAATGAAGCGCGGTATCTACAGCTTCGGTTGGAAGCATACAACGCGTTCAACCATCCCAACTTCAACGACAAGAACTATGGCGTTAGTACCAATGGTCCGTGGCCGTGGACCGGTAATCCCTCCGCCCCGTTGAGCATGACAAAGAATAACAATTGGGGAACAAACTCGGATACGTACAACGCCTCCGGCGGCCCCGGAGGTTTTCGCGTGGTTCAGCTCGCTGCCAAGCTCTATTTCTGATTTGGTCGCTTCCCCCGACCACCCGCGGCTTCGGCCGCGGGTTTTTTGTGATCGGTCAAACGTGCGGGCTGCGGGTCGAAGCGGCTGATGTAGACTCTCCCTGTCACGGATGTCCAAACGGAGATCGAAATGAAATGTTTGCAGCTCGTTCTAACCCTTTTTGTACCACTCGTGGTGGGTTTCTCGGCTATGACTGTGTCTAGTGAAGCTCCTGCTCCCGATGCGGCTGCGGGCGACGGAATGCTGCTTGTCGCCAATAAAGGGGATCAGACCCTGGGCGTTGTCGATCCGCAGGCTGGCCGGCAAGTCGCAACGGTGGCGGAGGGCGGAATCACTGGGCATGAGGTGATCGCGTCCCCCGACGGTCGAGTCGCCTACGTGCCGATCTACGGCAATTCCGGAGTGGGCAAGCCGGGGACCGACGGGCAGAACATCGATGTGATCGACATCGCGTCGCGCAAGGTGATTGGCAATGTGGATTTTGGGCACGGTGTGCGTCCGCACTGTGCGCTCATTGGTCCCAAGGACGGGCTGCTTTACGTCACGACGGAGCTAGACAAAACAATCAGCATCATTGATCCGAGCACGTTGAAGATTGTGGGAGCGATTCCGACGGGGCAAGCCGAGTCGCACATGCTGGCGATTTCGCCGGACGGAAAGCGCGGCTACACGGCCAATGTCGGTCCGGGAACGGTTTCTGTGCTGGACATGGAGAACAGAAAGACCGTGGCGGTGATCCCGGTCTCGGGGCAGATCCAGCGCATCGCGGTTTCGACGGACGGCAAGCTGGTTTTCACCTCCGATCAGACTAAGCCGCAGCTGGCGGTCATCGATACATCGAGCAACAAGATCAAGGCCTGGATACCGATGCCGGGAATGGGTTACGGAACTGCGACGACGCCGGACGGTCGCTGGCTGGTCGTGGCCGTGCGGACGGCGAACAAAGTCGCGGTGGTGGACCTTGGAACGATGAAAGTGGCCCAGGTGATCGACGTTCCCGCCGCTCCGCAGGAAACGCTGGTGCGGCCCGATGGCCAGGCGGCGTACGTATCGTGCGATGCCAGTCACCAGATCGCGGTCGTTCGAACTTCTGACTGGAAGGTGGAAAAGCTGATTGACGCGGGTCCGGGGGCGGACGGGCTGGCGTGGGCTGGGCGGAAGTAAGAGGGGCTAGATTTCCTGGCAAAGGGAATCAGCATTCTGCGCTGGACTCCTAATGTTAAATCGGTTTAATATTCCCGCGGACCGCAGGGGCATTGCGGCGCTCGTATCTGTTCCGCCGCGACTAAGGGGGGCTCAAGATGCGCATATCGTCAATACTTCGGAACAATTCTCAGCGGGTTCTACGCCAGACTCTTCTCATCGTTTTCTCACTCGTGTTGCCCACCGTGCTTCTCGCCCAGGGCTACTTCGGGACGGTGAGCGGCATTCTGACCGACCCGTCGGGAGCCGTCATCCAAGGCGCTCAGGTCACTCTTCTCGACGAGCAGAAGGGATACCGGTTTATCGCCGCGTCCGACAGCAACGGACGGTATCTATTCGCCTCGATTGCGCCAGGTCTGTATTCCGTGACGGTGGAGATGCCAGGGTTTGAGAAGACCGCACGCACCCATATCAAATTAAACGTCAGCGAGAACGCGACGGCGAACCTGACCCTGATGATTGGCGGCCACGTGGAAAGTGTTCACGTCGAAGCGCAGGCGCAGGGCATCGCCACCGAAGATGCGACGACGGGACAGGTCATCGACCGCAGGCTCATCAACGACCTGCCGATTATCAGCCGGGATGTCACGGAACTGACCTATCTTACGGCCGGCGTCACCGACGTTGACGACCAGTGCCACAACTGCGGCTCGACGAACTTCGTTTCCAACGGCAGCCGCGGAGCCAGCGCCGACATTCTGATGGACGGGGCCTCGGTCACCAACTTCGAGCCCAATGGCGGCGTCACTCAGGCTGTGTACACTCCCTCCGCCGAAGCCGTGGAAGAGTTCAAGGTGCAGCAAACGAATTTCAGCGCGGAGTACGGCTTTTCCGGTTCTTCCATCCTCAACATGGTGACGCGCTCTGGGACGAACAAATTCCACGGAAGCGCTTATGATTTCGTCCGCAACACCATCACTGACGCAAACGACTGGTTCAATAAGCGCGCCGGCCAGCCCATCCCCCCGGTTCACCGACACAACTATGGTGGCACCTTTGGCGGACCGGTGTTTAAGAGCAAGACTTTCTTCTTCTTCGACTGGGATGGCACTCGCTCTAGCGACATGGCCACCCATACGGCGGGCGTGCCCAGCGCCGCCGAGCGTAACGGTGACTTTGGCGAAATCTGCACGGGCCCCCCCAATAACGGAACGTTCGATCCCACCACCGGGATGTGCAGTTCCACGGCAGGACAGCTCTACGATCCTTACTCCGTGGGCCCCAACTCTTTTAACGCTGCGGACGGCGGTCCCGTGCGGAACACCTTCATCCCGTTCAACAACATCGCTAACTACATCAGCCCGGGCACTCCCAACCTCCCCGCGAACCTTGAACCCACGCCCGGCGTTCAGGGGAATCTGATTGATCCGGTGGCACTGAAGATGCTGAACCTGTTCCCGACCGCCAACAACGTGTCGCAAGGCATTTACAACAACTGGATCGCTTCCGGGGCCACCATCAACGCCAGTGACCAGTTCGACATTAAGATCGATCACCGCTTCAGCGATAAAAACCTGCTAAGCGCCAGGTATTCGAAAGGATGGAGCCATAGCACTCCCTTCAACTGCTTCAAGACTTTCGTTGATCCTTGTGGCGGCGGATCGAACAAGAGCACTACGCATCTTTTCACCCTCAACGATGCCTACACCTTCAGTCCCACCTTGCTGCTCACTACCACTTTCGGGATCACTCGCGGCGCCATGCGGATCTTCGCCTACAACTCGAGCCTCAATCCCGATCCGCTCGGAACGTTGGGATTCCCCGCTTATCTGAAATCGAACGCCTTCAATGGAGTTCCCGCCATTTTTTGGGGCGATTACAATTCCGCAGGCTATACGAACGTAGGCGATGATCCCTATGGCAACTACAAACAGGGCCAGCTTACAGGCCAGCTCGCTTTCGTACTGAGCAAGATCCAAGGACCACACGAGCTGAAATTCGGATTCGAGGGCCGGCTGCACCAGCAGAATTACATTCAGACTAACGCTCCGCTGGGCTTCTTCACGTTCGATAACACCGGCACCTCACTTTGCTCCCTACCGGGCGTTGGGGCCCCTTGTCAAGACACTGCGAACCTGGGCAATTCGAGTGGCGGGGACTCGATGGCAAGTTTCCTGATGGGCCAGTTCACCCAAAACTGTGCCGGTAACGGCTGCGGCTCTACTTATGAAATCCAGGTCCAGCCTGCGACCGAAAACTATCAATATGCCTGGTTCGCGCAAGATAACTGGAAAGCGACTCCCAAGCTCACCTTGAACGTGGGATTACGATATGACGTCACCCGGCCCCGGACTGACCGCTTCAACCACCAGAACTGGTTCGACCCGAATGCAGTGAATCCGCTGAACGGCGGCATGATTTCCTACACCGACCCGCTCACGAGTAACGCGGTCACCCGTCCCCTGCTCGGCGGCGAGGTCTTTGCCAACTCAAGCACAAGAACCAATTACGTGACCGACTGGAAAGACATCCAGCCGCGCTTCGGACTGGCTTTTCAGTTCGCACCAAAAATGGTCTTTCGGGGCGGCTATGGCATTTACTACGGCCAGTCGCGTTCTGGCGCCAGCGGAGTGGTGCCCTACGGCAATGCGGGCTTCAACCAGTACACCAACGTGATTACCACCTACCAGAGCGATGGCCAAACGCCATATCTGCACCTGAGCAATCCTTACCTCAACGGATTGATCCAGCCCGCGGGAAGTTCTCTTGGTCTGTTGAACGATGTGGGTTTTGGAGCCAACGGGACACTGCGGATCGCGAAAGCAAACCTGACACCCTATGAGCAAAGCTGGAGCCTGGGAATCGAGCGCCAGTTGCCGTGGAATGTGGTCTTCGAGGCCGACTATCTCGGCAAGAAAGGAACTCACCTGCCGTTTAGCGGCACCACTGGGCTGAACCTCCTGGGGCCGTGGGTCGAGAACTATGCCGGGAATACGCCGCAGATGAACACACTGGTCAGCTACGTGAACAATCCCTTTTCCGGGATCATCACCAACCCGAACAGCCCCTTAGCGAACTCGACGGTGCAAGCGTTTCAGCTGGAACTGCCTTATCCAGAATTCTCCGGCGGCAACGGCGGAGTCACCACCGATGTTGAAATGATTGGCAGCTCTATCTATCACGGCCTCCAACTCAGTGCGAGAAAAGCCTTCAGCAACGGGCTGGAGTTCTTGGTCAACTACACGTGGTCCAAATCGATCGACGACTCTTCGGTGGGCGACGACAACGTGACCTGGCTGGGAAGCTTGACCAGCCTCCAGGATCCGAACAAGCCGTGGCTCGAACGCAGCCTATCGACCTTCGATACCCCGTCCGTTCTGAAATTCAGCTACAGCTACGATCTGCCGTTCGGGCGGGGCCGGACGCTGCTCGGCCACATGCCGCGGGTGCTCGACGCCTTCATCGGCGGCTGGAGGACGAATGGAATCTGGCAGATTTCAGATGGGCGGCCATTGGTGCTCTCGGTCAGCGGCGGCGGCAAACCGATTCCCACCTATGGCAATCAGCGGCCCAATATCAGCGGCAGGCTGAGACGCAATTACGGTCACGACTGGGTAGACCAGTTTTTTGCCGATCCGAATACGGCACCGACCGCAAACAACCCGGTCGGGGACATTCTGAATGTCCCCGCCCCGTTCACTCTCGGCAATGCGCCGCGAGCGATCACAGACGTTCGGACGCCTCTCAGCTTTACCAGCGATTTGTCGATCATCAAGCAGTTCCTGTTGTCGAGCGCTCGTGAAGGCATCAACCTCGAGGTGCGCCTCGAAGCGCAAAATGCGTTCAATCACCCTCTGTTCAGCGTGGGCACTCCTGGCGCCAATGGCGGCAGCACTCTTCTCGTTGGTGATCCCAACTTCGGGGTGATCCAGAGTATGTCGCCCGTCGGCCCGCGGCAAGTGCAACTGGCATTGAAGATCAGTTTCTAAGGGTTCTCAACAAGAATAACGCAGGCCCGGACGGCTTTCGTCCGGGCCTGATTTCTTCCGTGTGTTGCCAGTGAACGAGTTACAAAACGAACTGGGAAACATTGGCCTGAGCCCTTATGATAAGGGCACGGGGTTTCACCCCCGTTCCCGGATCGACAGCCACCGCGACCGCCACCTGCGGGTGGTTCGTAGATCCCTCGGGGGCGCGTAGCTCAAACGGATAGAGCATCGGATTTCTAATCTCTTTTGGCCATTTCCGCACCATTCGGCATGGAGAGGTAAGATGTAGAAATAGCCAGTGTTTACGCGGGTCAGAGCCAGGTTGCGCGAAAGTATGGTCTAGCAAGGAATGGCACCAAAATGAAGAACCAACTGACACCACTACTGACACCAACTTTAGAATACAAAGTGTCTAGGGCTGTGCCCTATTGGACCGCGTAAGCTGCCAATCTTTCGACCGCTGCCAATTGGTGCGCCGGTGCAAGGTGAGCGTAACGCATCGTGACCTGAATGCTCTTGTGCCCCATGAGTTCCATTACCTCTGGCAGACCAACGCCCTGCATCACCAGGCGGCTGGCAAACGTGTGCCGCAGACAGTGCCATGTGAAATCGCGGACGCCCGCTTCCTTCACCGCCTTGTCGAACCAGTGACGGCTGCCCTGCAATGCTCCACGTTCACCGACGAAGACTCGCGCACCTTTCTGGCTGGACAGTACGATCTTCAATGCCGTCAGTGCGGCAGTGTTCAGCCGTACATGCCGGACCTCGCCGTGTTTAGACCTCGGGATGGTCAACACTCTCTGTTCCAGATTCACGTTCTCGCGCACCAGGCCGTACTGCTCACTCCGCCGAAGACAAGTGTTCAGCGCAAGATCAAACTCGACTAAATGACTCTGGTAGTTCTTCTGGATCACCGCTCTTAGGCGAGATTCCTCGGTCTTGCAGCTATTCAGGTATTGGAGACTGGTCGCGAGTGGCGTGTACTGATTGAGGTAGCGGACGATTGCGTTATTCTCCCTCCGCATCCGCACCAGGCGCGCAGGGTTCACCTTGATTTTTCCGTTGACCTCGCCCAGCCGATATGTGAGCTTCACCAGGGCCAAGTAGCGGTTCTTGGTCGCGTCTGCCCATTGATCGTGAGACTGCAACCACTTGTCAATGTCTTGAGGCGTCACCTGCTCTGCGACGTAATCGGAGAAGTGTTCTTGAAGTTTCGCCATGCGGCACTTGTCGTCGCGGTAACTGAGTGGCTTGCGATCTTCCGAATAGGCCAGCGCATCCTTCGCCAAGTCCGAAAACAGCACCGCACGCCGCCGCAGATTCTCTGGCAGCTTCTTCCCCACCAAGGCTTCGCCCTTTCGCTTCTGGTACAGGCTGATCGCGGTGCTTTTGGTTCCCGCTAGTTCCCGGCGCAGCTTGTGGTTTGCGTCCGCATAACGAATCCACCACTCCCCAGAGCCAGCTATTTTTTCATACACGCCGCGCCGCTTCGCACCCGTTTCCAGCTTCATGGCTTCGTCCTCCTGTATTCCCGCCACTCTTTGCCGTGCTCATTCCACCAGTCCTTTTTGCTGGAGCGTTGTCCCTTCTCAAAGCAGGCGTCGGAACAGTAGCGTTCGTTTGTCCGCTTGCCGAAGAAGTACCTGCGTGTGCATTCGGGATTCCCGCAGATCTTCGCTAGATTACTGTTCTGTAAGAGGTAGTAGAACACCGCTTGCAAGGTTGTTTGGGGCTGGTAGGCAAGCTGTTGTTTCCTCCAGTCGATACGGACGCGATCCAGCGCTGCCTCTCCTGTCGGAAACAGAAACTTTTGAAGGATCTCAATTCCGCCCTCATCGCCACCGCCAGACCACAAACGCTGAGCCAGATCGCGAAGGAACAGCGTTCTTCCGTCAGGACTGCCCAAGCGAAAACGCTGAGTCATCGTCTTCGGGAATCCTGTGGCGGATAGCTCGCCACCGAGATCGTGGGTCTTTCGGAACTCTTGCATTGCCGCATCGACCGGGTTCAGGTTCGCTAGGTCGGTTGCGATCCGCTTAATTGTCTTCTCCGCATTCATGGGTATGTACTTCCGGGTACTAGTCAACTGCATCCCGCAACAAGAGCGAGACCAAGGACGATGACTAGCAGCCACAGCCATCCTTCGCGCCGCTCTGTCCGCTCCTTATCGCGGGCGATCTCATCCGGGAACTTTCCGGTCTTGAGCCGCTCGGCGTACTTGTTGACCACACAATCGAGCAGAAGGAGTCGCCACGATTTCAGGACAGCGGCCTCCGTGTCCGGGAATCCACGAAACGACGTGGCCTCTAAGGCTTCCCGATAAAAGCTTTCCTTTTCCGCGAACGGAAGAGTCTCTACGATCTCGCGGACTGTTATCCCTTCGGTGTTCATGCTTCTCCCCTTGTTTGTCTAGTTTGTTTTCTTGGGGGAGTAAGAACCTACGCAGCCAGCGCACGCACGACCGTGGTCTTGGACACGCCAATCTGTTTCGCAATCGCACGCAAGCTCAGACCTTCAAGCTTCAACCGCTCGATCTTGGCCTGTGGCACAATCACGCGCGGCCTACCTAGGCGATTGCCCTTGCTGGAGAATCCCGGCCTGTCTGGGTTGTGCAATCCGGCCTTGACGCGCTCGACAATCAACGATCTCTCGAACTCTGCCATCGCGCCGATGATCTGGAACATGAGCCGACCGGAAGGCGTGGTTAAGTCCAGATTGTCACGCAGGCTGATGAACGACACGCCCAGCGCATCGAATTCTGCTAAGGCGTTGACCAGGTGTTTAAGGGAACGCGCGAACCGATCCAACTTCCAAACGAGGACGGCATCAACCCGCCTCTGTTTGGTTGCCAGCATCATCGCATCCAGTTGCGGACGCTTTTCCTTGGTGCCCGACACGCCGCGATCTACGTACTCTTGCACGATGATCCAGCCGCGACGGCTGGCGTACTCGCGCATCTCCCTTAGCTGCATCTCCGGGTCTTGTTGTTTGCCGACCGTGGACACCCGCGCGTAGAGCGCAATGCGGAACGTTCGATCCATCATGGTCCTAAATCCTCTCTCTCTGGCAAGCCGCAACTCACACACTCGCCACGGCAATGCCGATCTGTTTTGAGTGGTCCTTTTACATTTCTTTGTGGTCCACGTCGTAGAGCGCCCGCTACGCTTCCTTCTTGAGGTAGAGATCAATCGCACGCCTTACCAGCTCCGACATCGGAGCGCCAGTCTTCGCTCGTAGCTTGTCCAATTTGTCCTTCTGCTGCTCGCTGAGGTAGATGTTAAGTCGGGTCTTCTGCATATCGCCTCCAAAATCAAGAATGTGCCAGTGTACATCAACTGGCACTACGCTGCAAGAATCTCTGTCTCCAAACTCATCAACGCATCCCGAACGTTATTCAGACTATCCTTCGCCAGCCGGGCAAAGTTAGGCCGCTCTGCGGCGTGGTCCGTTTCAGCATCCCAGACCTGTTGCAACAACCCCACAATGCCCTCCGATAGGCCATAGCTGGAAAACTCGACGCTTCGGCAACGGCTGAGAAAGCGGGCCTCAAGGGAGGCAACGCTATTGCAGGTAAATACAAAAATCGTATTCGGTGGGAACGCGGTTGAATCCAACTTGCTCAGGAATGCAAGCTGGGCCGCGCCAGTCATGCGGTCACATTCGTCCACCAGCACAACGTGAAATCTCCCAGGTTGGCCAGTCTCCTGAATTCGCGGGTAGTAGTGGCATCGGTCAGTTACGGCTTTGACCGTGGCAAGGTCACAGGATTGGCTGGGGATGTGGTGGAGTTCGCCTGCTACTGCTCTACAAATTGCCAGCGCCATCGAAGTCTTACCCGTGCCTGACGGCCCAACGAATAGCCATGCGCTCGGGTAAGGATTCTCGACAAACTTGGCTAGGATCTTTTTCGGCTTGTCCAATCCGACGAACTGCGAAACCGTCTTAGGCTGGTACCGTTCCGCTAGAGACTGCGGAAACGGGAACGTGGCCTGCTCGATTGGCGATTGCGTTGACACTGTGTTTCCTCCGATGCTAGTTGCATCAAGCGCACGGCTGGGGAAACCGTGCCCATGTCGCAACTAGCTAGGCCGCGTGGTTAGCTACGACGGCATCCAAAAGGCCAGACCTGACTGGCCGCGAATAGATCGTGCTGTGGACAGGTGAGCCCGCCGTTGACTCAAGGATCACTTCTAACGCCTGAGTCTTGAGCCGTTCGCCAGTTCCGATAACCGCGTTCTCAGCTCTGGCCTTGTCCACGGTGTAGCCTTCCCGTGCATCCGTGAGACGAGCACTGCGGTAATGGTCTGTGTACTCGGTTACCGCGTTGAGCAGGTTGTAGGCTGTGCCACGAATGGCGGGAAATGCGTTACGGTCGTTTGACTCGTACAAGGCCAACACTTCCGTCAGGATGTTTTCCCGCCGCGTGGTGTTCTGCTTTTCGTCGGCAGGTTTGGGGAAGATGCGATCCAAGACAGCCGTCAGAGATTCCCGCGTGATCTTGCGCGTTGCGAGCATCTGGAGTTTTTCTTCCAGTCGCTTGGCATCCATCACCACACCGTCCATGGTGCGCTTGGCATCTTCAAATCGCGCATTCGCGTTACGCGTGTGCTTGATTCGCAAGATGCCCGTATTGGTGGACAAGGCTTGGCGCAACGTGTTCCGGCAAACTACGCGGACACTCGAAAGAGCGGCAGTGTGAGCCATGCTGCCATCATGCGCCGTGGTGAAGACTAGGTAAGACTCTGATTTGTCTTCACCGTTAACGGAGATGTCCGCACGTGGGACACGCACAGCGCACCAAATAGTAGCGTCGTTGCCGAGCGCACCAGCGCTGTCGTAGTGTGTTCCGCCATTGTCCTGCAGCAAATCATCAACAAATTGGAAACACTCCCGGTTCTGCTTTAGCGTGAATCCCTCGCCTACATTGCTGGCCAGTTCTGCGCCGTCTGAGTCGCGAAACACGGAGTAGCTCGACACTGGTACCACGTGCCCGGAAGGATTGCGTGCGTAGTTCTGCGTCTTCATGACTTGCCAATCGAGCCCAGCCAACGACATCGCCGACTCCCAGTTAACGGCAGACTCGCATCTCTGCCCAAGCTTGTGCCAAGCATCTTCCCGTGTTCCGACAACAAACATGCAATCCCGCCCTGCTCTATCTCGAAAGATATCGTGAGCCATTTGCGTTTTCTCCTTGTGACTGCGGTTTGTGTTACGAGTGCGACAATACATCGCATAGCGCGATATGGCACTAGATGGCACTCCAACCGCAAGAAAACACAATTACAAAAAACGCTTGACATGTTTTGCGAATTTCGTGAGAGAAATTCAACGCATTAAGAAGACTGCGAGCGCGGAAAATGCACTGCCAATCGGCAACGAATCATCCGCCCTTTGCTAGGAGCAACGAAACGCGGAAGGCAAACAAAGGCCAGGGGAGACGCGATCAGGAATGAATTAGCGGGAGATCGGCGCTAGATTTCGCAGGAATAGGAACGCGGTGCAATGAAGCACTACTTTACGCTTTGTGGCAGGGCTAGGGCCGGGCTCACCCCCCGACCACCTTGCCTGAGACCGAAATCGCTTGGCAAAACACGGGCGTGATTTATTTGACTCCCTTTTGCCGCTTTCGGCTCCAGTTGCAGAAAAACACAACCGCACAGAGAGGAGATTTCCACGCTCACACCCCCTCACCCCTGTGCTGGTACCCACTGCCGCGATCTGACACGAGGGAGGAAAGCGGCGCGGGAAACCAAACTGTACCACTGCAACCACGCAGACCCCTATCGCCTTTTAGCGAAGAGCCCCTTCCGCCGCCACCAGTAATAAAGCGCCACAAGGAAAACGGCGGCAATAATGAGCGCTGCGTACTCTACAATCCCATGAGCGTGTGGAGCGATCAAGACTGCGCCCGTAGTTGTGTATGGTAAAGCATCGTCGGTGGCGCATTCAATTGAGAATTGTCAATGCCCAAGGGACATGTCTCGGTCAAGTACAGCAGGCTCACACGCAAGCGATGCAGGTTCCCGTTGTTTGCGGCTACAGCGGGCGGATCTACCCTAATAGCTTGAACATTCCAACTCAGCGGAGCACGTACTTCGCCAAAAGGAACCCCGAGAGCGAAAAAGTAACCGTCAGCAACCAAAACTGCTTAGGCTTAGGAATTGGAACTCGGGCGAGATATAGAAGGAGCGGAGTTACAAAGGGTCCAAGCAGGAACAGGAGCGGACGGCGGACGACGTGGGTCGCCAGTCCTATGACCAGGAAAACCAACGTCGTCCACTGCACAATTTCTGCTCGGATATTCTTGTCAATCATTAAGATGATCCCCCCACATTCATACCCAGATTCATGCAGTTAGAATGCACCGCCGGAACCAACTCAGGAAGGCTGCACTTCCAGCCGCTGCCTTTAGGCCCTCGCTCGCTGCGTGCAGAGCAACCGTCTGTCCACCGCTGTTTTCCCCCGTGATGTTATTGAGGTCTGCAGTTGACAGCGGGATTTTTTCTTTAGCTGTTCTGCTTTCAACAGGTTCGCGCACGATAACTGAAAGTTACCGTGCAGCACCCTTTCAGGGGTGGAGTGTCCACCCCTCCACCCCGTGCGCAGCACGGCAAAAAAAACCTCAACCCCGCCACCGCACTTCGGGAGGGCAAGAACGTCACCCCCACTGCGCCGGAATCGCCACACTCCCCGGTCAGGAATCGGCCCCCGAATCGGCACCGGAAAGCGCAGCTAATCCGACCCGGATCGCGGCGCGGATCGGGGATGGGATCGACAAGGGAAAGGGGCAGCAGATCGGCGGCGGCTCCCGGATCGGATCGCTCGGCGTCCTCGCCGGGATCGGCACGACCAAACCCGCAGCTAAGGGAAAAATTCTCCGGCCCTAAAACGCCCAGAAAAACGGAGTGCCTGTCTGGGCCTCATGCGCTCCTCGATTTGCGCCCTGGCAAGGATTGGAATCGGCGATCGGATCGCGGCGGGCAGTTCATTGCTTGGCACGGCTATACCAGAACTCGGCCCTCTTCTTGTCCCTGCGGACACCTCGACCACTCTCGTAAAAATATGCGATGTTGTGCGCCGCATCCTTGTGCCCACGCCTTGCAGCGATCAGGTACCATCTAAAAGCCTGCTTCGGGTCGGCAGGCACTCCTTCACCACGACTGAAACAAACCCCAACTGAGAACTGCGCTTCAAGAACTCGCCTCCGCGCAGCCGCCAGTTGCAGGCTGAAGCCTTTCTTCGGGTTCTCCCGCAACCCGCGTCCATAGCGGTAGCACTGGCCGAGCAGGTACATTGCTTCCGCGTCACCCTGTTTGACCGCCTTCCGAAGCCATGAAACCGCAGCCTGATAGTTCCTACGCACGCCGGTGCCGTCGTGGTAGAAGACGCCAACGTGATACTGAGCGTTTGCATTGCCTGCATCAGCGGCAATCTGATAGTGCTTTAGGGCAACACGTCGGTTCTGCTTAGCCCCTAGCCCATAGTCGTAAGCGGCACCTAGCCAGGCCTGCGCCTCTACATGGCCGAGAGCCGACGCCTGTTTCAGAAGCTCTATTGCCGCCTTATAGTCCTCCGCTCCAGAACCAGTATTGAGCCGTTTCTTACCCTCAGCAAAGAGCTTGCGAGCGGAGGACCTGATTTTTGTAGCTTTAGCCTTGCTGTCAAACGTCTTCAAGTGACCTCTAGTCGAACGTCTCCGTGTGTGGAACTCCAGCTCAGATCGCAGCATGTTTTTAGTTCCAGGGTTGCCCTTCCTTCGGAGGCCACGGCCCTTTCCAACCGTTTGGTGGTTTGCGCGGAGGTCTTCTACGCGCGTCGCCCTTTTCGCCACCTCGATCCCTACTTCTGCGTGCCTGGCCCTCTTCGTGTTTCTCCCTGGTGCTTTCGCGTTCGCCGGTCTTGTGCGCGTTCTCGGGAGTAGGCGTGGTGTGAACGGTATCCTGTTCCTCAGTAGCCGTATGACCAACACCTGCTGTAAAGACAAACAGGATTGCGCCGACAACGTTCTCAGCTGCGTCTAGAAGGAAGCTTCCCGCCTTCTCGCCTGCGCCTACGGCACTTTCTATGGTAACTATGATCTTGTCAATCACAAGCGGTGCTGTCGTGACGGGTGCCACGGCGGCTGTCGTATTTTGCGCCCACTCACAGAAGCGCCTGTCGTAGTTGTACCTCCTTCAAATCGTAGATTTAGGGCTTCGGCTTACTGGGTGGTGGTTTGAAGTCCAGGGGAGTCTTGCACACAGCCGACGTGGCTCCTACCTCGTCAACTGGAACGAGCACGATTGTGCTCCGTTTCAACCCTGGAAGGAGGGATTTGATCTGTCGGTAAACATACATCCCTCCCAATGCGTCGGAAACATCCGGCTGCCCTTGGTTGTCCCAGACCCATCCCTCGTTGACAAGTACGAAGTCATTCTCTTGACGCACCGTCTTGGAAAGATTGAACACCAAGAGTCTGCCCTCAGTTTGGGTTGCATTCCAAAATACGACGTACAGACGGCGAGGTTCGCCTTTAGCCTCCGGCGATCTCTGTTTATAAGTGAACCTCACCTTTCCATCTGCATACAGACTTTCCTCAACCCAGCCCCCACCTTTGTGGAGCGCACAGTCGAGCATTCCCGTCTTCTGGCCGCTGGTGAGCTCTTGAGCCGCAGCAGAGACCAAGGCGAACAAAATGATAAACAGAAAGGTAAGTTTCATGTGTGACCTCTGCTACTGAAAAGGATTAAAGATCGCCGTCCACACGCGACCGCCTCCAACCGAGAAAGGGCCGAACAAGTGAAACACCGTCTGCGTGTGACCGTTTATGACACGTTGCGTTTTGTTGTCGTACTCGAACTTGTTGTTAAAGTACACTCTGTTCCCCGTTGGATCAGTGCCGAGGTTTTGTTGCTGGAACGCGGTTCGTGCAGCTTGAAGTGCCTGCTGGTACTGTGGGGAGTTAGCCAACTGCGGCGATACGGTGTCTGGCGCGGTATGCGTTACGTTCTGCCTGTTTGCGCCATAAGTGTAGTCGGCATTCATGACGGCATTTGCTTGCTCCGTTTTGGCCTGCTGAAGGGTTTCCGGACTAGATGTTCCTGGAGTTACACTATTGTTTTCATTAGCAACGACGTTGGCAACCTGACGTACCGTCAGATCGTTGACGTGAGCATCATCAAAAGCCTGCGGCGGTACAGCCGGGGTCGGCGGCTTCGTGTCTATCGTATTTTGCGCCTCGTCAGTGTTGGCCTGAGCGTTCATACTCCCGGTAGAGCATATGCGAAATAGCTTCATCCAGCAGTGTCCGTCTGCGTCGGCACGGGTTACGGGATCATTACGAACATAGGTATACAAATTGAGCGACTGGGGATCGCCAAATAGTGCGTATGGTACGGCGGTTGGTCTCGTCGCCCAGTCCGGGGTCATGAATCGCCCCATGTTGCTGGTGAAATAACGCGCGCCAAAATTGTCGAGGTTGGACTCGGTATCCCTTTCTTTGCCGGTGAACTTGTGCGTGGTTGACGTGCCGCCCGCGATCTGTTGGCCGAAAGGCAAATAGTCCAAGTTATCCACGACAGACTGATTCACCCCTGTTACCATCCGCGTCGAGCCGAGATGGTCGCTGTGCACGAACTCAGTCGTGCCGTTGGTATATTCTGCGATCAACTGGCTCCCCGCATATACATACTGCACCGGCCACGAACTTCCATTGTATTCGCTTTGCACGCTGCCGTTCGGCCCGTAGAAGTACTCCGTCCAGCCAGTTCCGGTATTCTTCCGTACCCGCTGTCCGTTTTCATTGTAAACGTAGCTCGCTGTAGACCCGCTGTCCACCTGGGTTATGCGGTTCTCGGCATCGTAGGTGTAGTGATGCGAGCCGTCGAACGTCATGTTGCCAGCCGCATCATACTGATAGCCGATCAACTGATTGTTCGTGCCCACTGACGACGAGAAGCTGTAGCAGGTCCCGTTGGTGCCAGTCTGGTTCGTCATGTTTCCCCAGGCGTCGATTGTCCACGACATCCCCTGGCAAGGCTGATTCGTCGCACTGTCAGTCATGCTCTGGAGGCGATTGAGAGCGTCATAGGAGTAGTTGCGATTGAAGTTTTGTACCCCACTGGCACCCCAACCTGTAATGTTTCCGTTATCCGTCGATCCCCAGTTGCCGTACACATACTGATAGTGCTCAATCAGTCCGTTCGGAGGAGCCACTGAACAATTGCTGGTGACTGCATTGAATGTGCCAAGATTGAGCTGGCAGAGTTGAAGCCGTGGCTCATAGTCGCGCGATTCGATCAGGCCGTTGCCGAATGTGCTGGTTTCCACTGCTCCATGCGGATAGTAGGTTCCTGCACTCCACAACGTTCCAGGATGCTGTGCGTCGTTCAAGCTGCTCTTGATGGTAGTCAGTCGGCTGGCACCATTGTAAGGGCCGTAGGAAATCGTCGTCCCAGCTCCAGTATCATTGATCGAGGTCAGATTCCCCGCCAAGTCATAGCTGGAGTACGTAAAATATCCTCCGGGCGAGATCGAAGGCGTTTGATCCCACTCGCGAATCACTCGTCCCATCGCGTCATAGCTGTAGGTGGTAGCTGTGGCTTGTGTGGACGAGGGTTGGCCGCCATACGGATTCGTAGAATTCGCAAGTCGTCCTACGACATTCTTGAGGTCCGTCATAAAGCCAGGAGCAACATCGTAGCCGTACCACGCCCATGGGGTCCCGTCAGAATAGGTTTTTTCGCCGAGGCGATTCAGAGCATCATAGTAATAGGTTGTCGTGACCGTTGCGGTGCCAGTCTGGTTGGGTGCGGGAGCGGTCTTGGTAACTACATTGCCATTAGCATCGTATGTATACGTTATCGTTCCAGATTCAGGATTGGTTGCACTCGTCAACCGAGACAGCGAGTCATACTGAAATGTGCGGGTTCGCGCGTTGGCGCTATTGCTGCCTTTCTGATTGACGTTCGTGAGGTTGCCCAAGGCGTTATATACGTAGTCGGTCTCGTAGTTGAGACCCGAAGAGTCTTCCCAAACACCAGTCATGCGACCCAGCCCATCCGCGCACGACTTGCGAGCCTTGCCCGCTTCGTCGGTCGATGTGATGCAATTGCCCGCGTAGCTCATATTGACCGTTGAACCGTCCTGCTCGACAACCGACGTTGCGCGGTTCAATGAATCGTAGTTGGTAGTCGTGTAGCCCCATGTGGATTCGCCGCAGTTCGTGGCTGGGGGACTGCAGCGGGTGGGGTTGTATTTTTGGTATAGCCTTCCCAATCCGTCGTAAGCCGTGACGGTGTAGTCCGTTCCGCTCGGGTCCGAGACGAGCGCAGTTTGCACAACGCGCCCTATACCATCCATCACTGCGACACTCGTCTTCCACCCACTTGGAGGACTTGTAGGGCTGCAGGTTGCGCCTGCAGTACCGTTGATGAGTTGGCAGGTAGTGACGCTCGGTGAGAACGGCGCGTCGTTGTACGCATGCTCGGTCTGGCCGCCATCGGGATAATTGATCTGTGTTGGGCGGGCAAAGGAGTCGTTGTAGAGAACCGTTGTCCTTTGTGTATTCGCATCCTTTGAAATCGTTAACTGGCCATTGTGGAAATCGTAGGTAAAGTTCGCCGTATGGCCAAGAGGGTCAGTGATCGTCGTCAGATATGCGTTCGTGTTGACGGCAGGAGTGTAGATGACGTTTGAGCCGCCAGAGAGAGTGGTGTAGCTGTCGGCATACGAGTATGTCGTAGTATGGTTTGTGCCGCTCACGTCGCCGCACGTCGTACTCCCGCACGGGTCCAACATGGTGAGAACCTGACCGGTCTCATCGTAGGTGTAGGTGGTTACGGGTGATGTACCGGTACTTGCCCAGCGTGTTACCTGTGTCAGATTGCCCCTGGGAGAAGGCAGACTTGGGCCATAGTTTGTCTCATCGTGAGTGCCGCTTGGTAGGTTACTGACACCTACAACCGCAGGTGTCCCGGCAGAACCACAGACGCCACCCGTTGTACCATTATCGTAAAAGTAATCAGTCTCGGCTGTGCGGCTCCCATTTCCGTAAGTTATTGTCTGACAGGGCTTATCGAAAATGGAGGGACCGTAGGGATAAGTAGGAATACTGTTGAGACTTTGATAGTGCGTTACGGTCTCGCGAATTGGAGTGATGCCACCGGGCGCGGTAGATCCGTTCTGGCACGAGCTTGTCGAAGTAATCACGTTATAGTCATACTCTTTCTTGTCTGTTACCTGCGCACCGGGACCGTAACTATAAAACGCGCCAGAGATCGAGTTGTTATCCAGCTCGTCCAATTCACAGCCGAGTTCATATTGGTTAAGCCATCCCTTGACTACTGTTCGCACTGTCGATCCGCTACCGTTTTCGTATAGGATATTGTTTTCAACTGGAATCTCGTTGTCTCCAGGGGGAATCGGTATGTTTGTAACATTAGGACCTGCTATCGAGCCATAAGTGTAAATGGTCGTGGTCGTTACATTCGGCTGGCGAACTTCGTCAGTTGTTGTAACGGTTGTCGTCTTCGTTGTCCACGTAGCGCCATTCCAGGTCGTTGTATATGTGAAGTGCTGGTGCAACGCGGTTGTTGTGCCATCGAAGCTCACGTAGCGGTCGGTGATAGCAGACTTGCTGTAGAGCCACTCACACGGCGCGGGTCCGCCTGAGGAATTTGGCCAAAACGTGCCAAGTGCCGACAGAGAATTATACCCCCAAGTATACGAGACATAACCGCCTGAGGGGTATGTGATTTTGTTGATTTGGCCGAAAGTAGAATCATACCCGAACTGGTATTGTTGCCCATTCGGCAATTGAATCGCTCTAACGACAGGTTGCGTTCCAGAGCTGTTTAGTATTCCTCCACATGCAGTGGGAGGACTGAGCGACTCATTTGTTCCGGCGGTGAAGTTCGAAGACGCCGTGCCCCAGGTCAATGCGTAGGGATTCGTCAACCCTGACACTGTAACAGTGTTTCCCGTGGTTCCGAAGCCGGACCAAGAAACCGACTTTCGCCCCAAAGTATCGGTGTTTACAGTGGCGATGTTTCCGTTTCGGTCCTCAATGGAAGCAGGTAACTCAACTGTGGTGTCGGTACCTCCACTTGGGCTCACACCTGGGAATCTGTAGACAGTTCCGTCCGGACCAACGATAACTACTACGTTAGTGTCTACGATTTCCGCCTGATAGTAAGGGTCGCTCGCCGAGTCGATTTCTTCAAAGTGTGGGGCACAATAGTAAGGAATAGGTGTACGAGTCTGGCCCAAGTTCAACGAGTGCCTGCCGCCGGTGGCGTCTGTGAAAACAAAACCTCCCGTGCCAGTATAGCTGCACGGGTCCGGGCCTCCTTTTCCAGTAGTGGCCGTGAGATCCTGATAGCTGAGCATCGGCACGGTGTAGCTCCAGCCTCCCAGCGCCACGTTGACGCCAGTCGGATAGGTATTTCCGACGGTGCCCCAGCCGCCTGTGCCCGGAGTGTTCCCATTAGTCACGAAGTGAACGCCATTGGAGTCATAGGCAAATGAAAAGGGTATAGAAAAGCCACGCCCTGGAGGAACGGGCACTTGCACGCGCACACTCAACGATCCGTTCGCTGGGTCCACAGTTTCGGACAACATTTTGATATAGTCGTGGCCCGCCCCAGGGATAGGCGTAGAAGTGGAGTTGGTTACAGCCGTCATTTGTGCCCAGGTGCAGGGCACCGCTGCGACGAGAATAGCGCTGAACAATAGAAAAAAAAATACGCCAGCGAGCCATCGATCTTCCTCCAGACGAAAATGAACAGGATCGATTCCACCTATTGCGTGGGATCCAGCGCCGCCAGACTCGCTGCGGCAATCCATTTACACTTCAGGGGAAGCAGCGAGGAAAGGATCTCTGACGGAACTGAGAATCCGTCGCTCTGCGGCGTATCCCACTCGCTGATTGCGATGAACCATAAGTCCCCGAAGCTGTGAATGTCAACGGCAAACATACTGAACGTATCCAAGATCACGCTGAAAAGTGACGCGAGTCACGCGCTTTCTTCGTGCTCACTTACCTGCCTTGCGAGCGCACAGTACACCTGAACCCGCAGATTGCGCGAACCGATTGTTTCTTGTTGCGAAATCCGAACAGGCGCTCATTCTAATGGGCAAAATCGCTTGCAACGTTTGCAAGGTGGTGGGTTGATTTACGAAGGGCGAACATAATACCGCAAATAATGTGTCCATCTATACTGGGTAGCAGATGCCCGGTCAAGCAGGAAATAATCGGGTGTGACCGATTCGAGATCCAGGAGACTATTCGGCAAGAGACTGCGCGAGCTGCGGACGAAACGCGGACTCTCGCAGGAGCAACTTGCGGATCTCGCCGGTTTGCACCGAAACTACATCGGAAACATCGAACGCGGCGAGAACGGCATCGGCCTCGACAACATCATGCTCCTGGCGCGGACTCTGAAGGTTAAGCCAGCAGTGCTGTTCGACAAGTGGTAAACGCGCGTCCTGAACAGTCGTTCTGTCACCGCGCTCGCCGTCGGTCTCGCCACAACTTAGCGCCGATGGCGGGTGAAAGCAACGCGAGGTTTATCAGGTAGGTGGAAATCGTATACGGGCTGTACACGTGCTGCCAGCTCGCCACTCCTGCCCAGAAACTCGGCGCGAGCGCGAAACAGCCGACGACAACAGCGAGATTCACGATCCCGACCAGCACGAACCAAACGGCAATGAACCAAGTCAGAAGTTTATCCATTGCTTTACTCCAACTGTGCCGTGAACGTCCCGTTGCGCGGCCCACAGCCCGTGCCACTTCCAAGGCCGACGTTCCCGCTCACCGTTTTGTTCCCATTGCTCAACGTTCCCGCGAATGCCGCCGTGGTGTTGTCAGCGGTTTCGACGAAGAACGTGTCGTTGGCGTAGACCTTCCCAGAAACGGCGAGCAGCATTGCCGGTCAAGTTGCCAGAAGCATCCTCGGTCAGATTGAAGGTGACGTTGCCGGTTACGGTCGTAAAGACCATTGAGCCGGTCCACGCTCCCGCCATCTGCGGCAGGTTGGAAGGTGGAGTTGTTGATGTTTGTTTTGGTGCGGGCGTGGCGCAGGCGATGGTGAAGAGCAGCAGAAGTGCAGCGGAAGCTTTTTGGGTCACGAGGTCCCGCCACCGCAGTTGACGTTTACGAACTGGTCTCGGCGCTCTCACGGCCTCCCATGGTCCTCTTCCCCGGCGATCAGTTTACTAGCACCAGCCACGGTTGCACGGATCTGGCCGTGGGCCGAAAAAGAGTCCGTCAACGTTGAAGAGGTATGGCAGAATAGGGCCTAGATGAGCGACAGGGACCGACAATCAGTGAACGAAGGCCGACCGATGCCGGTAAATCGTACTGACACCACTACTGACACCAGATCTTTTCATTGTCTGTAAGTTATTGAGGGCGCGTAGCTCAAACGGATAGAGCATCGGATTTCTAATCCGACGGTTGCAGGTTCGATTCCTGCCGCGCCTACCAGATTGCTCCCTTCCAATTGCCGCTGAGGGCGAGGCCAGTTTCTTTCGAGCTTGGCGACGTGGTAGCCTATCCGCGGGTAGAAACGGGCTCGGGTTTCCAGGTCGCCGTGTCCGGGCCTCCTCCTTTTACATGGCGCTCGAACCCCAACCCTCGCGAGCCCCGCTATCCCATTCATCCAGAAGGACTTCTGCGACTTCCTCTGACGACCAAGAGACGCAACTTCCGGGCGGCAACGGGGTTGATATGAGTGTGAGCACAGCTGCACTCGACCGGGGCATGCTGATGACGGCGGGAGCGCCGCAGGCGTCCGCGTCTTTCTCGGCCGCCGTTGGGGGTGGAGAGGAGACGTCGGATGCGCAGGTCATGCTGCGGGTCAAGACCGGCGATCAGTCTGCATTTGATTACCTGGTGCAGAAGTACCGGCGTCCGCTGGTGAGCTTCATGTACCGGATGGCGCGCAATACGGCGGCGGCGGAAGATTTGGCGCAGGAAGTTTTCTTGCGCGTATATCGTTCGCGCGCGAGTTACGAGGCTAGTGCGAAGTTCACGACCTGGCTGTATCGCATCGCGACCAACCTCGCGGTGAATCATGCGCGCGACACGCGACACGAGCGGCCGGAAGTGACGGTCAGTCTGGACGAGCCGGACGAGGATACAGGCACAACGCTCGAACTGCCGGACGGGAAGCTGACCGCAGAGCAGGCCATGGTGCGCCGGGAGCGGATGTTGGCGATCCGCAGCAAGGTGGAAGCGTTGCCGGAGCAGCAGAAGCTGGCGGTGATCATGCACAAGTATCAGCAGATGGATTACAAGCAGATTGCCGAAGTACTGAAGAAGAGCGAGTCGGCAACCAAGTCTCTGCTCTTCCGTGCGTATGAGAGTTTGCGGGAACAGTTAAAAGAACTCGTCTAGCAAGACCTGTGTTTTTTGTGAGCGAGACAGTGGCGAAGAGAATCAAGGGGAAGCGGTTATGAAATGCGATGAAATTCGTGAACGCATGCCCGATGTGGCGGCTGGATTCAGCGAGCCCACCGCGGACGAGGGCCAGCATCTGGCGAGTTGTGGCGAGTGTGCGGAGCACTTGAAAGCGATGCGCGCGACCATGGCGCTGCTCGACGAATGGCAGACTCCAGAGCCTTCGCCGTATTTTGACGTGCGTCTGCAGGCTCGTCTGCGGGAAGAAATGGCCAAGCCGCAAACGGGCTGGTTGCATTGGTTCCGGCGCCCAGTGCTGGCGGCGGCGCTTACGGTTGCGCTGGGAATTGGGGTGGGGTTGTTCTTCACGTGGAACAGCTGGGTTCCTAACCATGGACAGGAAGCTACGATTACCGAACCGGCAGAGCCGGGCACGGCGGTGAGCGATTTGCAAGCTTTGGAGAAGAACCACGACCTGTATTCGGATTTCGAGTTGCTCGATGACCTGGACGTGCAGCAGGATGTCGTAGCGAATCCGTAGACGGTTCGCGCGGCATCTAGGCGGGAAGCGACCGAGAACGACTGCACGCAATGTCAATGAAAGGCGGGGAAGGTGAGGCGGGGGAAACCTAGGACGGAATGGCTGGCGGTCGCCGGTCTGGCGATCGTGGTCGCTCTTCCCCTACCCTGCCTGGCGTTAAGCGGACCTTTCCATCCGTCGTGGCAGAGGCATCAGGCGCCGGCGTATCAGGCGCAGCGTCCGGCCCCGGGGCCCCGGCAGCCGCAGGGTCGTCCGCAACAGCAGGCGCGACCGCTGCCGGCGCAACCGCGACCCGGAGGCCATGCCGGGGACTGGCTGCGGCGCTACAAGGATTTGCCTCCGGGGGAACAAGAGCGCGCACTACAGAACGATCCCGGGTTCCGCCGTTTGTCGCCCGAAAGACAGCAGCAACTTCGACAGCGATTGCAGCATTTCTCGAATCTGCCGCCACAGCAGCAATTGCGCATGCTGAACCGCATGGAAACGTGGGAGCATCTGACGCCGGAACAAAAGCAACAGGCGAGGCAGATTTTCGGTCAGATCCGGCAGCTGCCGCCCGCCCGCCAGCGTGCGGTGGGCACGGCGATCCATGACCTGCGCGCGATGCCTCCGGACCAGCGCGAGAGAATCATCAACTCGGAACGCTTCAAGGGCATGTTCTCCGATCAGGAACGCGAGATGATGCGCGGGGCCACCCGTTTGCCGCTGGCCCCGGCGGAGGGCGGCGAGGCGGGGCCGTAGGAGTAGCAGAGCAGTTCTCAGTTCTCAGTTCTCAGTTCTCAGTTCTCAGTTCTCAGTTCTCAGAAGAGGCTAAGTCATCTCGTGTGGACTGCAAACCTTTTAGGCTGCTTGTTTGATCGACGCGATGAGGCCGTTGAGAATTCGCCCGAGTTTTGCCGCTTCGTCTAGCAACTTGCGGCTCTGCTTCGCCGACAGATACCCGAGACTCTGAGCGATCATGAGCTGAGTCTCTATCTCGACCAGCGATCCCCGCGAAAGGCTGAGGAAATGGCGGAATTCTTTCGGCGAGTAGCGGGCTTGCCCTTCAGCGATGTTGCTGGGAACCGAAACAGCGGCCCGCCTAAGCTGGTTGGTAAGTCCATATAGCTCATCCCGGGGAAATGCCCGCGTTGCTCGGTAGATCTCTAGTACAAACTGCATCGCCTTTCGCCACGCAATCAAATCCCTGTAAGACTCGCCCACAAGACTCCTCCAACGGGAGTCTTGCACATGAACTCTGCCGGAGTCTGTGACATCTGGACACTCGAGTCTGAGTTTCACCGTGAACATTCCCCGAATGAACTGCATCCGAAATGCAGGGTCCGCATCTCGCTTCGAACTGAGAACCGAGAACTGCTCTAGTTCATCAGCGCCTGCATGCGGCGGATGGAAAGCGACATTTGGCGAATCTCGTCGGCGTCGGAGGCGTTCGGGGACATCTTCAGGTATTCGTCGAGATCTTCGGCAGCGAATGAATGCAAACCTATGCTGTAGCGCAGAAGGGCACGCTGCTTCACGTCTTCGGATGATCGCGGGTAGATCACGAGGATAAGGTCAGCGATGGGCAGGGCCTTGCGGAAGTTGCGCGTGGAAAGATACACGGTCTTGAGGTTGTTGAGCATCCGGGTCAGGATCTGGCGGCGGCTGATGGGATGCAGGAACTCCGGGCGGAGCGCCATTTCGCCGGAATAGATTTCGTCGAGGCGGCTCTGGCAATCCTGCCGGCTGAGAACGTCGCCGCGGTTGAAGCAGTCGATGAGCGTCTCGCGGCCGTCGTCGCTATAGTGCTTGACCAAGAAATGCCCGGGCATGCCGACTCCCGACAGGGGCAGCCCAACCCGCCGCGCGACTTCCATATACACGATCGACAAGGTGATCGGAATGCCCAGACCGCGGTCGAGCACATCGTTCAAGAAGGAATTGCGCGGATCGTAGTAGTCCTCGCGGTTGCCGCGAAGGTTTACTTCCTCAAACAACACTTGGTTGAGAGCCGCCAGCATGCGTTGCGGGTGGAGATCGGGGACCAGGCTGGCCACGCGGCGCGCGAGTTCCTCGATGCGCGCGACGTAGGACTCGATGTCGAGAGTGGGGTACTCCGTACGCGCGAGAACCAGCGCAGCGCGGATCAGGTCAATCTTCTCGTCTTCAATATCCGGCCCCACGAAAACGGAAAAACTTTCGATCAGTTCTGGCTCGGCAGTGTAGTGCACACACCGATGCTAACAAAGAGACGCCGTGCAAGAATTGGCCCGGACGTGCCATAGGATGCCACTTCTGCCCAACCCAAGACGGAGCGGCAGGCCGCTTACCGGTAGACGTCTTTTCGATTTCCGATACGCACGACCAACACTCGCAGAGCCTTGTCACGCAGTTCGCAGATGATGCGGTACTCACCGACCCGGTAGCGCCAGAAGTCTCCGAGCGGGCCGCGCAAGGCCTTTCCAGCGCTGCGCACGTCTTCCAGAGGAGCGATGCGCTGATCCATGTAATCGAGAATGCGCCGAGCCGATGGTTTGTCTAGCTTGCGGAGTTGGTTGCGGGCAACGTCGGTGTACTCAATTGTCCAAGCCAAGGTCTTGTCTCACTTCCTGCGCAGTGAAAGTGCGACCCTGCCCTTTGCGCAGGCGTTCGACTACGTCGGCGGCGAGGTAGTAATCCTCGATTTCATCAATGTGGTTGAGGATCATCTCGCGGATGTAGAAGGCCTTGGTGCGGCCGGTCTTCTCCGCGATAGCGTCGAGGCGGCGCTCAATGTCTTCGGGAAGTCGAATTGAAGTCGGCATCAGAGCCCTCTGGAATACTCGTATTGCATGTATTGATTGTATCACAGGCGCTGATACCCAGCGCCTGCTCACTTCCGCAGCATGTTCCGTGCGATGAAGAACACGTTGGCTGGGCGCTCGCCGAGGCGGCGCATGAAATACGGATACCACTCCGTGCCGAAGGGGATGTAGACGCGCACCCGCCAGCCATCACGCACCAGGCTTTGCTGCAGGTCGCGGCGAATGCCGTACAGCATTTGGAATTCGAAAGAGTCGCGCGCAATTTTCTCGCGCGTAGCGAATGCCTGCGCCTCGCGGATGATGTTTTCGTCGTGCGTGGCCATGCCGTGATAGACGCCGCTCTTCATCAGGATCTTCATCAGCTTGATGTAGTTGGCGTCCACGTCGGCTTTGCTCTCGAAAGCGATGCTGACAGGTTCTTTGTAGGCGCCTTTGCACAGGCGGATGCGGATGCCCTCGGCCAGCAACTTTTCGATATCGCTCTCGGAGCGCTTCAGGTAGGCCTGGATCACGGTGCCGACGCTGTTTTGATTTCCCGGCATGCGGTGCAGTTCGTGCACGAAGTCGAGAGTGCGCTGCGTGTAAGGAGAGCCCTCCATGTCGACACGCACGAAACCGGATGGGTTCATGGAAGCCGCTTTGGCCACGAGGCCCGCAACGATGTCGCGAGCCAGATTTTCATCAACGTCGAGGCCCATGTGAGTCAGCTTCAGGCTGATGTTGGCGTTGAGTTGATTGGCCGCGATCGCGTCGAGAATCTGCTGGTAGAGTTGGGCGCTGTGGCGGGCTTCGTCGGGATTGGTAACGTTTTCACCCAGGTTGTCGATGCTCACGCTCATGCCGGCGCGGTTGACGGTCTGGGTGACGCGCACCGCGTCGGCGATTTCCGTGCCGGCCACGAAGCGGCCGGAAACACGGCGCCCGATTGCGGTACGCTCGGCAAAACCGCGCAGAGCACGATTCTCAGAGAGATGAACGAAGAACGCCCTTAGCATGGAGTACCTGCCGGGTGCTGAATGATGGGAAGAGGAGTGCCGCTCACCTGCATGAAGATCACAGAAACTTTTATCACAAACGGGGCACACCGCAGGTAGGAGGGCTATCATCCGCACCTGCGGGAGAGCCTATTCGGGAGAGAACCGAACTTCCACGAGTTCGTGGGATTCGCGGGCGGCCGGCTCCCATCTCCAGCGGCGGACGGCATTCGCAGCAGCCTGCGCCAGAACGGGATGTCCACTCTTGATCTCGACAGCTTTCACGCTGCCATCGGGAGCAACTAGTGCGTCGACCGTCACAACCCCTTCAAGCGCCAGGTCGCGGGCCAGAGCGGAATAAGCGACGGCGACACGATCCAATACTCTCCGTTTGGCCCCGGAGTCCTGGGCCGGAGAATGCGTGGGAGCGAAAGACAACATCGCAGCAAGAAGCAGCGCCCCAACTGCGCCCTGTCGCGTCATGATCTTCATTTGGGCGCAGTCTAAATGAAGGCGCAGCTTCGGTGAAGATCACTTAGGTAGTAGCGTTTTTCAATTAGTGTTTTGAGCCGCGGCTACTTGCCGTGTTCTTCCAGGAACTTCTCCACTTCGATGGCGGCCATGCAACCCGTGCCCGCGGCGGTGATGGCCTGGCGGTAGCGGCGGTCCTGCACGTCGCCGCACGCGTAGACGCCGTGAACCCGCGTGAACACAAAGTTGTGGGTCTTGAGATATCCGTCGGCGTCGGTGTCGAGTTGGCCGGCGAACATCTTTGCATTGGGCTCGTGGCCAATGCCCAGAAACAGCGCGCTGGTGGGAAAATCCCAGACTTTGCCGGTCTTCACATTGCGAAGCTTCAGCCCGGTGACTTCCTGCTTGCCCACGTCGTAAACGTCTTCGACCACGGTGTCGAGCAGGAACTGAATCTTGTCGTGGTGCTGGGCGCGGTCGAGCATGATTTTCGATGCACGGAAAGCGTCGCGGCGATGAATGACGGTTACTTTAGTGGCGAATCGGGTAAGGAAAAGGGCCTCCTCCATGGCGGAATCGCCGCCGCCGATCACCACAATTTCCTTCCCGGAAAAAAAGAAGCCGTCACACGTCGCGCAAGAAGACACGCCGTGGCCGATGAGCTGCTGCTCATGCGGCAATCCCAGCCAGCGGGCGGAGGCGCCGCTGGCAATAATCAGAGTCTGAGCGTGAACCTGCTGGTGGCCGAGGTGCAGCACAAACGGGCGCTGGCTGAGGTCGGCGCCGGTGAGATGTGCCATGCGGTATTCCGCGCCGAAACGCTCGGCTTGCTTGCGCATGTTCTCGACCAGTTGCGGGCCGAGGATTCCCTCAGGAAATCCGGGGAAGTTCTCGACCAGCGTGGTCATGGAAAGTTGCCCTCCCGGCTCGTGGCCTTCGATGACCAGCGGCTTCAGGTTGGCGCGCGCGGTGTAGAGGGCGGCAGTGTGTCCGGAGCATCCGGACCCGACGATGACAACGTTGCGAGTTTCGCTCATGGATTGTTCAGTTGGAGATTAGATGGCTGAGTTCAGATTTTGATGCAATGCGCCGGATTCCACCGGAAGAGCATTATTTCTTCGGCTCCGTCGGCCTCAAGATCTTAGGCCTGGGAGCGGCTTTCGGCTTGGACTCACCGCTAATTTTCGCCAGTTCCTCCGGAACGATGATGCTCACGCCCATAAGCCTGCGATAGTTGGCCAACACGTCAGAGGCGCTGCGAAACAGCGGCTCGTACGCGCTCTGATCGGGAGCCGGACCACCTTCGGCTGCCAAACAACGAGCGAGGGCGACCGAGGATTTTCCAAAGCGTTCCAGCCGTACTCGGCTGGCCGGATTGTTGGCGCCGAGCATGGCTTCGGAACTGGTGACCGACGAAGCACTGTCTTCCAGCGACACCTCAATCAGATCCTTGGGATCACGCACGTGAAGGACGAGCGTCTCCACCATGTTCTGCCCGTCGTTGCTGAAGGAATACTGCACGCTGGAAAAAAGTGCCTGCACCGAGAATTCTCTGCGAATGCGGACGTAACTCGCGACGGAAGGCTCCCCGGCAATGTGGGTGCCTTTCCCGGGCTGCAGAAAGTTTGGCATGTCAGTCAGAGTCGAGCGCCCGCGGGTAACTTCGAAATCGTCCCCGAACAAGGGCTGCTTGGGGACGCGGGCCAGCGCGGACGCTATCTCTTTCTGCTCGTCGGCGGAGGGGGAGCACACGTTCAGCATGTTGACCTTCACCTGTGGCTCGGCGGCCTGCTGATTCGCAGATGGCGGACTCGCAGCCTGCTGCGCCGCCACTTGCCGCACGGGCGCTAGCGCGAGAAGGCTGATCGAGAGAATGAAAGCGGGGATTCTGGGCACGGCAGAATTCTAAATGAGAAACATCGGAAAATCTTGATTCGCGAATTTTGGGTAGAGGAGGTGACGACGGCAGAAAAGAACCATAGACCAGGAGGGGCACGGAGGTTCACGAAGGGCTTCGTTTTTCTCGGCATTTCCTTCGTGAACCTTTGTGTCCTTCGTGTAAGGCGGTTCGAATTGAGTTCCTCCTGAAGATGCTGCCGCTCCGGCAAAGGACTTCGCCAAGCGCGCTCGGAAGACTTAGAATTCTTGTATGGCGAATCTGACATTGGTTTACGGCATGCGGCTCTTGCCCTCCGAGGACGTGGCCGAAGTGGGTCAGGCTCCGGTGAAGCTCACGAATGGCCGGGAAGCTCACGTCACCATGCACGTGCTTGAGGGCAGCAAGGAAGACATCGAAAAGCAGCTACGGACGAGCCTGGAAGCGTTCTTCGATCTCTATCCGGAGATCTAGTTGCCCCAAGGACTCGGCGGTGTGAGCGATCTTCCTTCGCCGTATAATCCTAGTCCTGCAAAGCGTCAACGAACAGCATGCAATGGTCCTATCCAGAATTGCGGCGCCGGCTCATCGAAGCCGAATTGTGGCCCGAAGGCCGCATGGCACGCCTGGCCTGCTATTTAGCGGGCATGGCCGCAGTTCTGTTCGCGCTGCAGAAGTTGCTGGGACTGTTCGCCAAATCCTGGGGCGAGCATTTAGGAGGCTGGGTCGGATACTTGATCTTTGTCTCCGCCGTGCTGTTTTCCATCCTCGCCTTCCGCTGGCTGAAGCGCAGAATCTTATGGCGCGTGCGCAACCGCTTGATTGTGACCTACGTGTTCATCGGTGTAATTCCCGCTGTGCTGCTCGCGATGGCGTTCATCACTCTTTATGGTTTGGCCGGACAGTTCGCCGTCTTTGTCTTTACCTCTGAAGTTCACTCGCAGTTGCGAAGTCTCGAGGCGGCCAATGCGGCAGTAAGCAACGAGCTTGCCGCTCGTCTTGAGCACGGGGAGAATCCCGCCGCTGAATCGCTGGCGGGATTGAGGAAACGCGATCCTGCCTGGGCACGGCGCAAGGTCTGCGCCTGGTATGGCGAAAAGCCGTTGCCGCTGTGCAACGAAACCACCGGTGCGGCGCTCACCCGGCCGAGTTTCGTGAAAGGCAGGTTTCGCGATATCGTCCGCGACCACGACACACTGCATCTACGCGTCGTCACTTCGCTTTCGCTGGGATCAAGCAGTCTGACAGTGATCACCAGCGAGCCCTTCGACAAAGAGTTGGTCGGGAACATCGCGGCCGATCTGGGCGAGATTACGCTTTTAGCCTCCCCGGTTCCCGCCCAACAGCCCGCGACGCCGAAAGAAAACAAGGCCGGAATTGTCAGCAGTTCCGGCCCGCAAGGCACGACCATGGAGACCGATCGGCAGGTTCTGCGGCCCTCGTTTACTGTGGGCACTCTTCCCGTTGCGACTGGCAGCTTCGACCAGGAAGTTTTGTTTCCCACGCCGCTTCAGGTGGTGGACTGGGATACGGGAAAACAGTGGCCGGTCGGAGCAGCCGTCCGGACCCGTCCGTCGGTGCTCTACGGCCATTTGTTCGCAGCGCTCGGAGATTTTGTCGAAACCGTGAGATTCGGCCTGCTTTTCGTGGGGATTTTCTTCGCCATCATCGAACTGATCGCCCTCATCATCGGCACGCGCATGACGCGCACGGTGACGTCTGCGGTGGCTCAGCTTCACGACGCCACCAAACACGTGGACCGCGGCGACTTCAGCCATCGCATCCCGGTGAAATCGCACGATCAACTGGCGGATTTGTCGCGGTCTTTCAACTCGATGACCGCCTCCATCGAAAAGCTGATCCAGGAGCAGAAGGAAAAGCAGCGGCTGGAAAACGAGCTTGCCATCGCCCAGGAAGTGCAGGCGCAGTTGTTCCCGCGCCAGGTGTCGGACCTGGAGTCGCTCGAAGTGCATGGATTCTGCCGTCCCGCGCGCACGGTCAGCGGAGATTACTACGACTTTTTGACCGCCAGTTCGCACAAGCTGATCCTGGCGGTGGGCGACATCAGCGGAAAAGGAATCTCGGCTGCGCTGCTGATGGCGACCATCCACTCGGCGGTTCGCGCCTATAGCGTAGAGAATTTGCCGCAAATGCGGGAGCCGGTCGCCGTAGGGGCAGTCGCGGGCGCGGGCCGGGTAATGGCGGCATGGCCCGAGGGCGTGGAAGTTTCTCCCGGAGCATTGCTCAGCCTGCTCAACCACCAGCTTTACGAGAGCACTCCGCCGGAAAAATATGCCACGCTGTTCCTGGGCATCTACGACGGGCGATCGCACCACCTGACCTACAGCAACGGCGGACACCTGCCGCCGATTCTGATTGGGGAGGACGGCGCTGTCCGCAGGCTGGAAGCCGGCGGAACGGTCGTGGGCCTGTTCGACAACATGTCGTACGAAGAGGGCGCAGTCGAGATGCATCCCGGGGAAATCTTTCTGGCGTACAGCGACGGAGTGACCGAGCCGGAGAACGACTTCGGCGAGTTCGGCGAGCCGCGGTTGATTGACATTGTCCGCGAGAACCGGCGTCTGCCTCTGGCCCAGATCAGCCAGATCGTGACCATGGCAGTGGATGACTGGATCGGCGACAAGGAGCAGCCTGACGATGTCACTTTGGTGCTGGCCAGGGCGCGATGAAGTCCTCCGACCAAACCCTTGAATCACGACGGGCACAAAGGCACACGAAGGAAAAGCATGGTATTCCTTCGTGTGACTTCGTGTCTTTCGTAGTTGATCGGTCCTTAGGCGTTACGCGGCTGGCGAGGCGCGAGCCACGACCTCTTTCGGTTGACAGAAAAAGTGCCATGCAATACCTTGGTGCGTCGTTGTTCAGGCACTCACATGCGGGAGTAGCATAAGCACGGCAATGCGCCGGGGCTCCATCCCGGAGATGACGGTTCGATACCGTTCCTCCCGCCCCAGTTCCCTTCGAACGTCTGGCCTCAGATTTTCTGCTTTTTCCAGCGCCCCTGCTTGAACAGGATTGCGCTAGCCGCCGCCATCGCGCTCTCGGCAATCGCAATCGAGAAGAAAACCCCATTCGACCGCATGTGCAGCGGAATCGCCAGCCAGTAGGCCAAGGGAATCTCAAACAACCAGAAGCCGAAGAAATTCACAATCGTGGGAGTCACCGTGTCACCCGCGCCGTTAAAAGCCTGCATCATCACCATGAAGTAGGCGTAGCCGATGTTTCCGTAGCTTACGATGCGCAGGCAGGCGGCCCCCAGCGGTACAACCGCGGGATCATGCGTGAACAGACGCACCACCGGCTCAGCAAAGAACACGAACAGGACTCCCACCGTTCCCAGGAAACTCACGTTGTACAGACCAGTGCGCCACACCGCAGTTTCCGCTCGCTCAGGCTTGCCTGCGCCCAGGCTCTGCCCGACCAGCGTTGCCGCGGCATTGCTCAAGCCCCACGAAGGCAGAATCACGAAAACGACGATGCGAATGGCAATCGTGTATCCCGCCAGCGCGGCCGATCCGAAAATGCTCACGATGCGCACCAGGCCAATCCAACTGGTGTGAGCGATCGCGAACTGCAGGATTCCGGTCAGTGAAACGCGGACCAACCGCCAAAGCACATCCAGGTGCAGACGTATCTGCCGCGTCAGAATGCGAATCCGCTCCGTGCCCTTTAGCAGGCGATAGAACTGGTAAATCACGCCGATGCTGCGCCCGATGAATGTGGCCAATGCGGCTCCGGTCACGCCCAGCCGCGGGAACGGTCCCCAGCCAAAAATAAGGCAGGGATCGAGGACCAGGTTGATGATGTTCGAGACCCACAGCAGGCGCATGGCAATAGCTGCATCTCCGGCGCCGCGGAAGATGGCATTATTAAGAAACAGCAGCAGCACCGCGCAACTGCCCCCCAGGCAGATTCGCGTGTAGCCGCTGCCCACCGAGACAATCTCCGGACTCGCTCCCATCAACTGCAGAAGACGCGGAGCATAGAGCAGACACGGCAGTCCGATGGCAAGCGAAACAACCAGGCCCAGTGCGATCGCCTGCACGGCAGCTACGGCCGCGCCCTCCGGATCCTTTTCGCCGATGCGACGCGCGACCATCGCCGTCGTGGAGAGGCTAAGCCCCATTCCCACGGCGAACACCAGGCTCAACATGGATTCCGTCAGCCCGACCGTGGCCACGGCGTTGGCGCCGAGGCGTCCGACCCAGAACACGTCGACGACAGCGAACAGCGACTCCAGCACCATCTCCAGGACCATGGGGACGGCCAGCAGAAGGATGGCCCGGTTCAGGCTGCCCGCAGTGTAGTCCTGATGTGATCCGCGAACAGCCTCGACCAGCGAGGCCCACAACGAGCGCTGCGGCTCGGCGGCAGTGGTGGCGACGGATTCCATAGAGTCCAAGCTTTCCGCAACCGCATCCGTGCGATGGTGCACGTAAGCGGATGCTCGCAAAACAAGCAGTGAGTCAATCAGGGAGCCCGCACGGCGGGCACAGCAGGACGGCGAACTAGCGAGGCATGAACATGGTAATCCTCGGCGCAGAACGTTTGGAAACGCGGGTCAGGAAATGGATGATCAAATCAAAAGGATTCTACCCCGAAGCGGCGGCGGCTGCCAACAAGAAACAGTAAGAGCGGCGGATGGCCGGAGGTGGCCACCCGCCGCTTCCTCAGGAGGTGTGAGTGATGTTCCGTCTCTGGAACAAGGCCATACTAACTCCTCCGGCTCGCGAGGAGTGAGATCACGGAGGTACTCTCAGAGGTCACTTGGCGGGGAAAAACTCCCTTTCGGGAACACGTCCCAATACGGAATCTGCAGCGCGGGCCGACACTGGGAACTTCTTGGCCAGACTACTTCTTGGGCACAACCACGGCCCGTGCAGTGATCGCCTGATTTTTCAACGTTCCGCCAATGATCATGGGCCCAATCGGCGTTGACAGAATTCCACGGCTGTCGAAGCGCGCGTCGAACGTGTCTTCGCTGATCGTGTCCCAGCGGTTGGCATGCACTTCGTAGGCGAAGGTCACGCCGGAAAGCTCGGCGGGCTTGCCCTCAGAGTCCAGCCCTTTGAAGTCATGCGGAGTGGTAGCCCCGCCGGAGAAAAGAATCTTGTGATCTTTTTCACCCGCGCCGGCCTCAATGCCGAAACGCGCCGGCCCGGGATGTGCGGGTAGTTTGCTCCACACGATCTTGTTCGGATCTTTATGATCGATCTTGCCCAGCCAGCACTCGTCGGACGCGAGGTACGGGCTGCCGGCCGCCGTATTCTTCTTCGCCCCGTCGACGAAGACGATGGCGTCTTCCGCGAGTCCCCCGGCGTGGCCATAGACCGGCGTCCCGGGAAACGGAGTGGCCTGGCTCCAGGTGTTCTTTTCAGCGTCGTAAACTTGCACATTATTGACCGGACCGCTTTTCGACCTTCCGCCGACAAGATAGATGTAGCGATCGTGATTCACGCCGATCACGCCGCTATCGACGGGCACCGGAATGTCTGCCGCGCGGTACCAGCGATGGTCGTCGGGGAGATAGGAGTTAACATCACCCACCGTGATTTCCGTTCCCTGCCCGTCCACCACATATCCACCAAAAAGAAAAACCTGCCCCTTGACGCCAATGGCGGAGGCACCCAGCCGGCCCGCCACTCCCGGCACAGCGCGGCCCTCGCTCCATTTCGCCCCTGCGAGGTGCAGGATGTAAACCTTATTAGTAATGTCATCCCAGGTTTTCTTGGGGCCGATCCCCATCAGCGAATAAACTTCCAACCCACCTTTGAGAGCTGCGACGGCGTTATTCGTAACCGCGGCGGGCATGGGTGGAATCTTCGGTTGATCCGCAGCCAGCAAGAAGACGGCGCACAACACCGGGAGAAAGAAGACAGGCAGTTTTCTCATCGCTGAGCATATTACGTCTTCGGGTGCGCGGGGGCAAAGGGCGAGCGCCGGGACTTCGGGTTCCCTCAGGGAGCGGCTCTCAGAACGTGGTTCTCAGAGCGTGCTTTTCAGAACCAGGTCTTGCGCCGGTACTCGCGGTAGGCGTCGCCAAAGGCTGCTTCCAGCACATGCGCTTCGCGGCGGGCGCGGATCGTCTGCCCGACCACCACGACAACCAAGAGGATCCAGAGAGCGGGCCTCTGCAGCACCAGGATCAGCCCCGTGATCATCACCATGCCGAACACGTAAATAGGATTTCGAATCTTCGAGTAGAGTCCGGTGGTAACGAGTGCGCGAGCCTCGGCCCTGGCGGAAAACGACTCGCCGAGTTGATAGCGGGCGACCCCGATGAAAATGACGCCCACAACAGCCAAAATCGTCCCGACGTAGCGCTCCGCATTCCATGGAGCGGCCCTGGTAGCAAGGATCCAAAACATAATACCCACCGCCACGATCTGGACCGCGGTGAATACGTAGAGCCGTGGACCCTCCATGTGATTCCTCTGTTCTTCTGCTCGACGGGCTACTTGACCAATCCCTGGCGCACTCCGTGAATGAAGTCCGTGTAGGCGGGCGTTTGTCCGCTGGCGCGCATGTGGCTGGCAATCTGCCCCCGATGGTAGGCCGAGTGCATCACGACGTGGGTTAGGATGTCCACAATCGCGCTGGTCCACTCCTCGCCCTTGCTGTTCTTGTAGGAAATCGACTGAGAGACGTCGCCCGCGGTGATCAGATCGAGAAATTCGAGCCACCGCCCGCCCAGTTCAGCTGCCTGCGCCTCACACTGCTCAAGATCGGGCTTCGGCCACACAGGGACGCTCTGCGGTTGCTGTTTCAGCCGATCCAGCCAGACCTGCTCAGCAGCAAGAATGTGTGCCATGAGTTGCAGCGACCGGTCGTTCGCGCTGCCGGTGGCTCGTATCGCGGCCAGAACTTCCCGGTTGGCCCACTCATCGTAGGCGAACTCACGGCGCACATAGTCAGCAAGATTCACGAAACCGCCCTCCGTCGCTGCCTGCTGCGACTCAACCAATGTAATTCGGTGGCGCTGCCCCCGGCAACGTTGTAACGATCCTTTCACATTTCAGGACTACACTGCTTGCTTGAGTTGCGTCCGGAGTTCGGGACGTTCTCACAGCAACACATCTCTCTGATGCCACGCAAAGCGCCAACGCCCCGAAAAATTTCTGCCGAGGAAGTGGAGGGTGGTGCTAAGCCGCGTCCAGCCAAGATCACTGCCGACAGTGCCGCAGACGCGAAGCTGGGTGGCGTTGACGATCTGACGCGCCTCGCCCTGAAAGCCTGCCTCATCGCCCGTGATGCCGCATTTAACGTCAGCGACCTGCTCACCCATTCTTCCCGCATGGCCTTCCTGGCCATCAAGGATTGCGAAAAAGAACTCGACCTGATCGAACGACAGATTGACGAGCGGTTGCCGGCAGCCATCACGCGGGTGAACGAAGCGCGGGCCCGTCAGCTTCTTTCGAGCCTGAAGAGCACGACCGATCTGGAGCGCATTGGAGACCTGGTCATGAGCGTCGCAATGCGGGTGCAGGCCCGAACCTCGAAGATGCCCGCTTCCGATGTGCGCCAGTTAGTGGAAATGTCTTCGGTGCTGCGCGAGATGCTGGATCTGATTCACAAAGGCTTCTCCACTCTTGATCTCGAGTGCGCTCGCAAGGTGCTGCAGATGGATAAGGAGATCGACCGCGTGTGCCATGCGTTGTTTCAGAAGCATCTGGCGGAAACCGTGGCGCAGGGAGACTTGTCCGGCTTCGAAGTGCTGCTCATGGCGCAGGCTCTGGAGCGTGCCGGAGACCACACCACCAACCTCGCCGAAGATCTCTACAGCCTGATCGAAGGCCGCAGCCTGCGGCATGCGCCTAAGAAGAAGGCGGCGAATTAGGGGAGCAGTTCTCAGTTCTCAGTTCTCAGTTCTCAGTTCTCAGTTCTCAGTTCTCAGAAGAGGCAAAACCAACCCCACCTGCCTGTCAAGCACGCCCGTCTCAAAACCCGCGAAACTGCCGGCGCGATTCGTTCGCTAACTGAGAACTGGGAACTGAAAATTGCTTTACAAATTCATCGTTCGTTAACAATAGGGAAACATTCGCGCAACATAATCTCAATAGAGTCTTGCATACGTCGTTCTACCCTCGAAGAGCTAGGACTTCTTAGGCACTCTGAAGCGAAAATGCACCTGCCAGCCGAATCTTACGAACGGACGGGAGGCAACGGCCGGACTGAGTCCGTCCGTCCGGTCATCTTTGTAGTGGAGGACGAGGAGGACATTGCTCGCCTCATCTCGCACAATCTGCAGGCGGCGGGGTTCGAGGTGCAGAGCTTTGTGAGCGGCGCTTCGGTGCTCACCGAAGCGGCACGGGAAATGCCGGCGCTGTTTCTGCTCGACGTGATGTTGCCTGGCACTGACGGCTTCGAATTGTGCCGCCACATCCGCCAGACCCCGGTCCTCTCGGCGACTCCCATCATTTTCCTCACCGCCAAGACGGCCGAAGCGGACCGCGTTAAGGGCCTGGAACTGGGCGGCGACGACTACATCACCAAGCCCTTCAGCCCGCGGGAACTGGTGGCCCGCATCCGCAGCGTGCTGCGCGGATTGGGTCAGGCCCCGGCAGCCAGCGAAGTGTTGCGACTGGGCGAGTTGGAGATTGACGTCTCTTCTATGACCGTGCAGGTGCAAGGCCGTAATGTCCTCACCACGGTGCGCGAGTTTCGCCTGCTGGAACATCTAGCGACGCATCGCGGCCGAGTGCTGACGCGCGATCAACTCCTCGACGCCGTGTGGAAAGAAACGCCCTTCGTTACGCCGCGATCCATCGACGTATACATCCGCCGCCTGCGCGAGAAAATCGAACCCGACCCTCGCCATCCCCAATACCTGAAAACCCTGCGCGGCATCGGCTACCGCTTCGAAGTACCGAGATAGGCAGACGTTTCCGGGAAACCCCTTCTTCGTGTCATCCGAGCGAACCTGAACACCTACTCTTTATAGTCACGCGCGTCCCTCGCGTCATTTATTCTGTCCTACATCCTTATTTTGATGGCCACGAGCAAGCCCAAACCGCTGTGGAGAGCCGACGACCAGGCTGCCCGTCTGGCCGAACTTACGGCCCATTCGGACGAACCGGCGAAGGATCATCCCCTGCGCAGAGATGTGCGCTCGCTGGGCGCGGTCCTGGGACAGGTACTGGTCGAACAATCGGGGAAGGAATTGTTCGATTCGGTCGAGGAACTGCGGCGGTTGCTGATCGAGCATCGAGAAACCGCCCGACGGGAAACGCCGCGGCACAGTCCGGCGCAGGCTACCACACCCGAACTGATGCTCAAGGCCCAGGAACTCGTATCTAGTATGGACTTGGCGCGCGCCTACCAGGTCACCAAGGCCTTCGCAACTTACTTCGAGCTGACGAATCTGGCGGAGACGAACCATCGCAAGCGGCGGCGCCGGGCGGGCAAGTTGGATCGCGAACATCCTCCGCTCCCCGGATCGTTTCGCGGAACGCTCTTGCGTATGAAAGACGCTGGCATTTCCGCCGACGATGCCGCCGCAGCGCTGCGCCAGATCGCGATCACGCCGGTCTTCACGGCACATCCCACCGAGGTCGCGCGGCAAACTGTCCTGCTGAAGCGCCGTCGCATTGCGCGGCAGCTGGAGCGGCTCGACCGCCTTCCGCTTACGGCCGAGGATGCCGAAGACTGCGAAAACAACATCCGCGCAGAAGTCACTTCCCTGTGGCAAACCGACGAAGTGCGCATGGCGAAGCCGACGGTTGACGACGAAATCCGCATGGGGCTGCGATACTTCCAGCTTTCGTTGTTCGACGCCCTGCCGAAGATTTATGTCGAAGTCGTGGAATCGTTTCGCGACGTCTACGGAATCGAACTCGACGAAGCCACCCTGCCCAACTTCGTGCAACCAGGCTCGTGGATTGGCGGAGACCGCGACGGCAATCCGCTTGTAACGCCCGCCTGCATTCGCGGCGCGCTGGAAATGGCACGCGCCTTGATCCTGCGCGAATATCTCTACGACGTGGAGTCCCTAAGCGACCGTCTCAGTTCCTCGCGCCGGCAAACGGGCGTTGCGGAGGAACTGCTGTCGCGCCTCAAGCACTATGAGCGCACAATTCCGGGAGTGCATCTGGCATGGGGGCCGCACAATACGTCCGAGAGCTATCGCCGCTTTCTGTCTTACATGTTTCACAAGCTGCAGCAGAGTCGCGACGCCGTGGACGCTCCCGCCGCCTACTCCAGCGCCGCAGAGTTCGAAGCCGATCTCGCGCTCGTGCGCAACAGCCTGCAAGCCAATCGCGGAGAGCGGCTGGCCAATGCCTACGTCGGTTCCCTGCTGCGGAAGGTGCGCACCTTCGGCTTTCACCTGCACACGCTCGACATTCGCCAACACGCCAGCGTGCACGCGCGGGTGATCGAGGAACTTGGACCCACGCCCGATCGCAGTACAAATTCCGCCGAGAGCCGCGAGCTTCTCGAAACCTTTCGCACCATCGCCAAATTGAAACGCACGTATCCCTCTCACTCGATTCGTCAGTACATCATTAGCGGCGCGGAATCCGAGAACGACGTGCTGACTGTCGTCCGCCTGGCGAAAGTGGGAGGAGTGCAAGTCGAGGGCTCCGAAGATGATCCTGGGCTAATGCCGGTGCCTCTGTTCGAATCCATCGCCTCGTTGCGCGCGGCGGGAGGCGTCATGCGCCGGTTGTGGGGCGATCCCGAGTATCAACCTCTGCTCGATTCCTGGGGACGCTGGCAGGAAGTGATGCTCGGCTATTCCGATTCCAACAAAGATGGTGGAATGCTTACGAGCACCTGGGAGCTTTATAAGGCGCATCGCGAGTTGCATCACGCGGCGGAGGAACATGGCGTGAAGCTCCGCCTGTTTCATGGCCGCGGCGGCACCGTGGGCCGCGGCGGAGGCCCCACGCACGCCGCCATCCTCGCCCAGCCACCCGGATGTTTCTCCGGCCAAATTCGCGTCACGGAACAGGGCGAAGTTCTCAACTGGAAGTACTCCGACCCGGTGCTTGCGGAATGGAATCTCGAACTGATGATCGCGGCCAGTCTGGAAGCGCTCACGCGGCGCGGAGAAGCCCAAGCCGCGCAGCCCACCCGCTGGGAAGAAGCGATCGAGGAGATGTCGCAGGAAGCGTATCGCGTCTATCGCCGTGAGATCGCCGACAATCCCGACGTGCTCGAGTACTTCGAGCAGGCGACTCCGGTTAATGAATTAGAGACGGCGCGCATCGGTTCGCGACCCTCGCGACGCAGCAAGGGCCGGCGGCTCGAAGACCTGCGCGCCATCCCCTGGGTTTTCGGCTGGATGCAGAGCCGCCACGCCGTGCCCGCGTGGTTCGGCGTGGGCCACGCGTTAGAGCAATTCGCGAAAGGTGGCCCAGGGCACGAGCAACTTTTACGCCAGATCACACGCGGCTTCCCTGTGTTCTCGGAGCTCATCCGAAACGTGGAGTTGGGCATGGCCAAAGCCGATCTGGGGATCGCGAGTGTCTATTCTGGATTGGTCAAAAATGCGGAGCTACGGAAGCGGGTTTTCTCGATGCTGGAAGACGAGTTCCTGCGTTCCCGGCGCATGATTCTCCGCGTTACCGGCCAGCGCGAATTGTTGGGCCGCAATCGCGTGCTGGCGCGGTCTATCCGCCTGCGCAATCCGTACGTGGATCCCATGAGCTTGATTCAGGTGGAGCTCTTGCGGCGCAAGCAGCGCGGGGAGCAGAGTTCGGAGCTGGAGTATCCCTTGGGTGCGACCATCAACGGGATTGCCGCCGGGTTGCACAATACGGGATAGGAGGAAGATTGCAGATTGTTGATTTCAGATTGCAGATTGAAGGCTCAGGTTCGCGAGCATGTCGTCAATCTGAAATCTCAAATCTGCAATCTGCAATCTGAAAATCTGCAATCCTTGCGCGCGCTGCCCTCTATTCCTTCGTCACGTCTTTGGCGGGGCTCGCTGCGGTTTGACTGACGTCGCTGGCGGTCTTCTTCTTGGCGGGCTGTTTCGCTGCCTCGGCACGTTTCCGCTCCTGATAACGGCGGTCATGCAAGTATTGATCGGACGCTTGTTTCTTCATGCTCCTATCATGTCACAGATTCGCGACAATTCCCGGCTAACCTCCCGCTACGCTGCCCGTCTGTAGTATGTTGTCTGCTTGGGCCGGAGTGTGTCAGTTCGGCCCTTTCGTACGGAACTTGCTTCTCCCCATATGCGTAACTTCCTCCGGCGCAGTTTGCTCAATCCAACATCCATGACTTTCCCAAGAAGAGGATCTATGTCCATCTCCCGGTTTGCGGCTGCGTTTGCATTGCTCTTGAGCGTGTCCGCAGCTCTCTCTGCCCAAAGCGCACCTGCCCAGTTCGTTTCTGCCAACTCCGCCTCCGGCGCACCCGCCGACGAAGCCAAAGAGCCCCAACTCCAGCATTTCGATCCCAACACGGTCGACAAAACGCTCGATCCCTGCAACGACTTCTACAAATACGCCTGCAACAAGTGGCTAACCGCCAACCCCATTCCTCCCGACCAGGTGTATTGGAGCACGGGCAGCGGCCTGCAACTTTGGAACGAGAATCTGCTGCGCGAAACGCTTGTCGCCGCCAGCGCCAACGATCCCAAGCGCGATGCCGTGCATCAGAAGATCGGCGACTACTGGTCCGCCTGCATGGACGAAAGCGGCATCGAAGCCACCGGCCTGAAACCGCTGCAGCCGGAGTTAGAGCGCATTGCCGCTCTGAAATCGAAGAAAGAAATCACGCTGGAGATTGCGCGTCTGCATCATCTCTACCCCGGAGCCTGGCAGCAGGGCGACAATCAGACCAATTCGCCGTTCTTCGGCTTCACTGGACAGCAAGACTACGACGACGCATCGAAAGTCGTGGCGCAGATCGATCAGGGCGGACTGAGCCTTCCCAATCGTGACTACTATCTGAAGACCGACGACAAGTCGAAGGAACTGCTCAGCAAATACCATACTCACGTCCAGAAAATGTTCGCCCTAGCGGGAGAGTCTGAAACCCAAGCCGCAGCCGATGCTGGCACGGTCATCGACCTCGAGACCGCCATGGCCCAGGCGCAGATGGACAACGTCAAGCGCCGTGACCCCAAGAACGTCAACAACAAGATGACTCTGGCGCAGGTACGCGAGCTCACGCCTTCAATTGACTGGGACGCCTACCTGAAAGCGGTGAAGGCCCCCACCAGCGACCACTACATCGTGACCTCACCCGATTTTTTCCGCGCCGAAGAAAGGCTCCTTAGCGAGCATCCCCTCGATCACTGGCAAGCCTACCTGCGCTGGCAGGTCATTCACCGTTCGGCGCCTTTCATGACCAAAGCCTTTGTGGACGAGAACTGGAACTTTTTCGCCCACACCTTAGCTGGCCAGGAAGAGAACCAGCCACGCTGGAGACGCTGCGTGCGCAACGCCGACCGCGATCTGGGCGATGCCCTCGGCCAGGCCTATGTGGACCGCGCCTTCCCGCCCGAGAGCAAAGCCCGCACGATTCAGATGGTGCACTCGATCGAGACGGCGTTGGGTGCAGACATTCAGAACGTTAGCTGGATGTCCGCTGCCACCAAGGAACAAGCCATCACGAAGCTAAAAAGCATCGAAGACAAGATCGGCTATCCCTCGCACTGGCACGACTATTCCAGCGTGACGGTGGCGCGCGACAGCTACCTGCACAATGTCGCCCGAGCTACCTCGTTCGAATTCGAGCGCTGGGCCGCCAAAATCGGCAAGCCTGTCGATCGCAGCGAGTGGACCATGACTCCACCCACCATCAACGCGTACTACGATCCGCAGCTGAACACCATTAATTTTCCCGCCGGAATTCTGCAGCCGCCATTCTTCGATCCCACAAAAGACGACGCTGTAAACTTCGGCGCCATCGGCATGGTCATTGGACACGAAATCATCCACGGGTTCGACGATCAGGGCCGCAAGTTCGACGCCCACGGCAACCTGCGCGACTGGTGGACCGCCGATGATGGCAAACAGTACGACGAGCGCGGCAAGTGCATCTCCGACGAGTACACGCAGGACGTACCCGAAGCCGGCGAGGGCGTGAAGCAGAACGGCCTGCTCACCCAGGGCGAAGACACTGCCGACAACGGTGGAATCCATCTCGCCTTGAACGCGCTCGAGGCCGCGCTGAAGCAGCAGGGCAAGTCGCTGGATGACAAAGGTCCGGATGGCTGGACTTATCGCCAGCGCTTCTTCCTCTCAAACGCCTACTCGTGGTGCGCGAACGTCCGCCCGCAGATCGCGCGTATGATCGTCACCACGGACCCACATTCCCTGCCGGTTTTCCGCATCGACAACGTGCTTTCGAACATGTCGGAATTCCAGCAGGCCTTCGGCTGCAAAACCGGACAGAAGATGGTGCGAGCGAACGCCTGCCGGGTGTGGTAAGAGGACCTCGTGGAGGGGCGGACGCCTCGTCCGCCCCGCGGAGCGAAGCGACGCGTGTACAGGCGTCGATCTGAGCGTACGGCATTTTCGGCGTACTTAGAAGGCAGTTCTCGCCGCCTATTGCGCGCATACGCGCGCAACCCCGGACGAAGGCGTCCGGGGCTCCACGTTCTCGTGGTTCCACGTTCTGGTTCCGGCTAGGACGACTTCCTACCGGTTAATATCCTCCTTCGCCTGCAACCGCTTCAGATAATTCTCCAACGCAGTCTTGTTAGCATCAGGAGCTCCCACCATGGAGAGCTTCATTTCCTTCACCGCATTGTCAAAATCTCCCTGCGAGCTGTACACGCGGGCGAGTCCAAGGTGCGAAGTCCAGTAGTCGGGAAACTTCTTGGCATTCGATTTGTAGATCGCCAGCGCCTCATCCTGCTTCTTGTCTCCCTGCAGCTCCCGTCCATACACATAGAGTTGCAACGCGTTCGCCTTGTCTAGTGCCTTCGTGCGATATAGGTTGGCATCTTCTTTGCGCCCGAGTTCCACCAGAATCTTCGACTTGTTCATCAGGTTGTCGTAGCGTTCTTCGGCCTGAATCGACTGGTCTTCGTCCTTCAGCGCTTCGTCGAGATCGATCTTGTTGGCCAGGAAGTATCCGGCCGCGTCATCCCAGCCCTCCCAGTAATATTGGTTGAGCCCGTGCAATTGCCGGTGGATGCTGGCGGTGACCAGGTCGTTCACCTTGACCTCTACTTTGAACGGCACTGCAACTTTGTCCCAACGCATGGTCACGACAGTGGAGTCCGGCTTCACGTCGTCGAAATCGTAGGCCAGCGCGTCGTGGGCGTCGGCGGTTTGCGGCTTCACGTTGACGCGCAGCGCGTCGTCCTCCTGCTTGTAAGTGAAGCTTCCCCAATCCTTCGAATCCTTGGAGAAGATCACAGTCCACTGGGTCTCTCCCGGAATCATGTGCAGGCCATACGTTCCCTTGTCGAGCGGCTGGCCTTCAATCGTAACCGGATCGCTGAACGTGATGGTCGTATTCTCGTTCGCTCCGGCGCGCCACACCTGCCCGTAAGGCACAACCTTGCCCCAGATCTGGCGGTCTTTGGCCAGCGGCCGGTGATAGTTGACGGTGATGTCAGTAATGCCGATGCGCTGGCTCACCAGCGCATGCTGGCTCTGCCGGGGCAGATCGAGCATTAGGGTTTCGCCGGTCGCGGTTTGTGCGTGGCTGAGACTTGCTACCAACAAGACACCTGCAAACAAAACAAGCAGACGAACTTTGTGCATGGAAGCTCCTTCTCGCTGCCGGAATCAGGCAGCCAACTAGTCAGAATCTGGATTTGGAAATCGCGAATGCCCCACATAGATCGCGACACTGTTGGGCTTAGACGGATGGAGGGAGGGGAAGTGAGCGAGAGGGCACGGATAGCGAGGCGGGGTAATCGCAGTGTTGGGAACGAATATCGCGCTACTACGGAATCAAGCCCTTTACAGCTTTGTATTCGAGGTAGGTAAACAGCAGAAGGAGAATCCCGCCAAAAATGTAAAACGGAAGCACATGCTTTGGGTGCCACAGTTGCATCAGTGGCGGTAACTTCTGCTTCGTCGCTAGCAGCCATCCACCCTGCTTTTCTGGCCAGTCTGACTACAAGATTGCAGCGCAAGCCACTACTATCAGCAAAGCAAGATACAGGATCGAAGCACCCAGCGGCATAATCCACCCGACGATTGAGTATGCCACAAGGCGTCGTTGTTGAAACATCGCCTTAACACTCATAACAGAATATAAGCCTGTCTTTACCTCCCCTCTTGACAATCTGCCCCCTCAAGAGCAGAATTCTTAAAGGCGAATAAAAAGCGAAACTTATCGCCGATCGCCTCCGCGGCTCCAGCCCCGGCGTTCCCTGAAATCTTCCGAGGAATCTTATGTCTTCCGCAGTGGTTTCCACTTCGGCGGCCCTGGGCCGCCCTTTTGTCTTTGAGGATGAAGCAGATCCGGAGATGGGCTCGCTTGCGAGCGCCAGTCGAGCTGCGCTCGACCGGACAGCCCCTTCGACTCCGCTCAGGGCAGGCTTAGGCGGCTGTCCCCACACAAACCTGCAGGAATCTCGCGTCGCCCGCCTTCAATCAGCCATCAATAATCAACCATCAATAATCCCCCCGGCCAGCGTGACCCCAGCCTCACGACTCGAAATCCGCCCCGCGCCGGAGATGGTTTCGAGCGGAATCCCCGCCATCGATAGCATGACGGGCGGCCTGCCCCGCGGATGCCTGACCGAAATCTGCGGCCCCGCCTCCTCGGGGCGCACCACCTTGCTATTAGCGGCTCTGGCCGCCGCCACCCGTCGCGGAGAATTCTGCGCCGTGGTCGACGCCAGTGACGCGCTCGATCCCCAGTCCGCCGCAGCCGCCGGCGTGGACCTGGAGCGGCTGCTGTGGGTGCGCTGCGGAGACGATCCGCCCAAAAAAGAAAATTCACCACAGAGACACAGAGTCACAGAGAAACGCGGAAATCAGAAAGACGGGTGCCCCATTTCTCGCGCGTCTTCTGCACAAGAAGCGGGGACGCGAGAAGCGCGGACTTCTTCCCAGGTTGCTTTCGACTTCGACCGTACTGGGGGGAAGAAAAATGGATGGAAGGAAAATGCATCGCGCCAATCCGAGCACCGTCTGGAGCAAGTCCTCCGTGCCACCGATCTGCTGCTCGAAAGCGGCGGCTTCGGCTTGATCATCCTCGATCTCGGCGATCTGCCACAACAAGCAGCGCGCCGCATTCCCTTGACCACGTGGTTTCGCTTCCGCCGCGCCGTCGAATACAAACCCACAATCCTACTGGCGATCGAACAACACCCCATCGCCGGGAGCTGCTCCTCCCTGCTGCTGAAGTTGGGATCACCGGAGGATCAGGAAGCGGTGGGATGGAAGCAAACAGACTCCAGCCGCGCAGCGGCGGCATTCATTAACCCCGGACCTAAGTCCGGGGTAGCTAAGGAAAAATGGAATGAGTCCCGGAGGGACGGCACCTCCTCGACCGTGCACCAAACTTCGCAAAACGTTGAACCTACTCACGCGCAATTGCTCACTGGTCTGGATATCACCGCGGAGCTAGTCCGTTCGCGCCTGGAACGCAAGCCCGCTCGCTCCGCTATGGCATTCGCCAGCAAAACCGCGTGGGCCGGATGAAACCAGTTGCCAGTACCCAGTTGCCAGAAAAAAACATACCTGGGTACTGACAACTGGGTACTGGGTACTGATCCCATGCCGTTCGCCTGCATCTACGTGCCGAATTTTCTGGTGGCGGCTGCGCTCCGCGCCGAACCGGAACTGAAGGCGCACGCCGTCGCCATTCTCGAAGGCAAACCTCCGCTGGAAAAAACCATCGCGCTCAATGAAAAGGCCGCCCGCCTGGGCATCGCGCCGGACATGACCAGGGCCCAAGCCGAACTGTGCGCGGAGCTCGCCGTACGCGCACGTTCTCCTCTGCAGGAATCCGCCGCGCACGCCGCCCTGCTCGACTGCGCCCAATCGTTCTCGCCCTGCGTGGAGGACGCTGCATGCGACACTGCCCTGCTCGATCTCGCGGGCATGGAATCCCTTCTCGGGTCATTGCCCGAAATTTCTCGCGCCATCTACAACCGCGCGACTGCGCTAGGACTCGAAGCCAACGTTGCCGTGGCCTCCAATCCCGATACGGCCGTGCTTGCGGCTCGCGGTTTTCCCGGCGTCACCGTGATTCCCTCGGGCAAAGAAGCCGAGCATTTAGGAACTCTGCCAGTGAAAGTTTTATTTGAGGATCGCTTAGAGAGCGAACAGAAAAAGCAAGCCGATTGCCTGCTCGAAACTCTCGGCCGCTGGGGCATTCGCAACCTGCGCGCCCTGGCCGTGCTGCCGGAAGTGGCGCTCAGCGAGCGTCTCGGCCAAGAAGGTTTGCGTCTGCAACAATTGGCGCGGGGCGCCGCTTCGCGCACTCTGGTCCCGGTGGAACCACCGCTAGTATTTGAAGAAGCCGTTGAGTTAGAACACCCGATCGTCCTGCTCGAACCGTTGGCCTTCCTGCTGAACCGCCTGCTCGAGCAACTCTGTGCACGGTTAGGTTCTCGCGCCCTGGCCACGCAGGAACTGCGCCTTACGCTAAAGCTTTCAAACCTTACCGGCATCGACGACGAAAACATCGGCATCCCCAGCGAGAGTGATGAAGATCTGTGGGGACAGCCGCCCCTTCGACAGGCTCAGGGCAGGCACTCGGCTGTCCAGCGGAGCGAAGCTCCGCCGCGATGCTGCCGGCAAACTCAATTCCACCGCACGCTGAGTCTTCCCCTTCCCATGCTCGACGCCAAAGTGTTCCTGAAACTGCTGCAACTCGATCTCAACGCGCATCCTCCCGGAGCACCGATCATGAAAATTCATCTAGCCGCTGAACCAGCGCGCCCACGTTCGGCGCAGGGAGGCCTGTTCCTGCCACCATCCCCCGAACCGGAAAAACTGGAACTCACCCTGGCCCGCATCGCCGGCATGGTCGGCGAAAACAAAGTGGGAGCACTGGAGTTGCTCGACACTCACCATCCCGATGGCTTCCGCATGCGCCGCTTCGTCGCCGAGGTCGCTCGCAAAGCTCCGCAGAAAAAAACTCCCGACTCATCAGAAATAAACTCCGCCGTCACTGCCCTGCGCCGTTTTCGTCCGCCATTGCGCGCCAGCGTGACCCTAGAAAACGGCCACCCCGCGCAAGTGGCATGCGTAAAGAAAAAGGAAGTGCAGGGCGATGTGCTCTGGAGGGCTGGCCCCTGGCGTGCCTCCGGCGACTGGTGGGAACGCGAAGCCTGGTCTCGCGACGAATGGGACCTCGCCTTGCGAATCGGTGAAACCGTCTCTTTCTACCGCCTCGTTCACGATTTGCTGGGCGGCGGCTGGTTCGTGGAAGGAACATATGACTAAGAAAGGGATCAGAGGTCAGGGACCAGTAAGACGACCTGCCCCCTTGCCCCTAACCCCCGGCCTCTGATGTATGTCGAGCTTCACGCCCGCTCTGCTTTCAGTTTTCTCGAAGGCGCTTCCCTGCCCGAGGAACTAATCGCAGTCTGCGCGCAGCTCAAACTGCCCGCCATGGCGCTGCTTGATACCGACGGCGTTTACGGCGCCCCGCGCTTTCACCTGGCCGCGAACAAAGCAAAGATTAAAGCCCACATCGGCGCCGAAGTTACTTTTTCACCACAGAGTCACAGAGCCACAGAGACACAAATTGGCCACGGATCTTCGCGGATTCTCACGGATTCAATCAATAATCAGAAATCAACAATCAGAAACTCCTCTGTGTCTCTGTGCCTCTGTGGTGAATTTCGATTGTCCTTGCTCGTTTCGAATCGCGCCGGACACCAAAACCTCTGCCGCCTGATCACCAAAATGAAGTTGCGCGCCAAAAAAAGCGAAGGCGCAGTCTGCGCAGAAGAACTCGAAGAGCACGCCCACGGCCTCATCTGCCTGACCGGCGGAGCGGAAGGCCCGTTGGCGGCAGCCTTGCAACAAGGCGGCATCGAAGAGGCTCGCCGCCAAGTCGATCAACTGGTCGGCATCTTCGGTCCCAAAAACGTCTATGTCGAACTGCAGCGCCATTTCCAACGCGAAGAAGAATCCCGCAATCGCGCCGCAATCGACATCGCTCGCTCGCTGAATCTTCCTCTGCTGGCGACCAATGGAGTCTGCTACGCCACCGCGAAAACCCGCGAACTTTGTGACGCATTCACCGCGATCCGCCATCACCGCACTCTGGCCACCGCCGGACGCCTGCTCTCTCGCAACTCCGAACGCTACCTGAAATCCACGCAGGAAATGCAGCAACTCTTCGCCGACCTGCCCGAAGCCATCAACAACACGCTCGAACTTTCCTCTCGCCTGGAATTTACGCTGAACGATCTCGGCTACGAATTCCCGCGCTATCCCGTACCCGAAGGCGAGACCATGAATTCCTTCCTGCGCGAGCGCGCCTGGGAAGGCTTTCACCAGCGCTACGGCCGCGCCACACCGGATATGCAAGCCCGCGCCTGCCGCCAAATCGAAAAAGAACTGGCGCTCATCGAAAAGCTCAAACTCGCCGGATACTTCCTCATCGTCTGGGATCTGGTCCGTTACTGCCGCGAGCAAAATATTCTCGTGCAAGGCCGCGGTTCCGCCGCCAACAGCGCCGTCTGTTACTCGCTCGGCATCACGGCAGTCGACGCCGTGAGCATGGAACTGCTCTTCGAACGCTTTCTCTCCGAAGAGCGCGGGGAGTGGCCTGACATCGATCTCGACCTGCCCAGCGGCGACGAACGCGAAAAAGTTATTCAGTATGTCTACCGCCGTTATGGCGAGCGCGGCGCTGCCATGACCGCCAACGTCATCACGTATCGCAACCGCATGGGCGCGCGCGAAATGGGCAAGGCGTTGGGATTCGATCCGGAAATGCTCCAGAAAATTTCGGCCGCTGTTGCCACCTGGGAATTTCGCGACGAAAACGACGCACTCGACCGCCGCTTCCGCGACGCCGGACTCGACCTCAACCATCCGCGCCTGCGCAAATATTACGAGCTATGCCTCGCCGTGCAGGACATGCCGCGTCATCTCGGCCAGCACTCCGGCGGCATGGTCATCTGCCAGGGACAACTCGACTCCGTAGTCCCGCTCGAGCCAGCCTCCATGCCCGGTCGCGTCGTTGTGCAATGGGACAAGGAAGATTGCGCCGACATGGGCATCGTGAAAGTCGATCTGCTCGGCCTCGGCATGATGGCCGTGCTCAAGGATTCGATCGAACTCATCCGCGACCACTATCACGAAAAAGTCGATCTCGCGCATCTTCCGCAGGACGATTCGCAGGTGTACTCCGCGCTGCAGCAAGCCGACACGGTGGGCTTGTTCCAGGTGGAAAGCCGGGCGCAAATGGCATCGTTGCCGCGCCTGCGTCCCGAGCGCTTTTATGACGTAGTGGTGCAGGTTGCGATCATCCGTCCCGGCCCGATCGTTGGCCAGATGGTGAATCCATTCATTCTTCGCCGCCAGAAACGCGAAGAAGTCACTTATCCGCATCCATCGCTTGAACCTGTGCTGAAGCGCACGCTCGGCGTCCCGCTTTTTCAGGAACAACTGCTGCGCCTCGCCATGATCGCCGCGAACTTCACCGGAGGCGAAGCCGAAGAACTGCGTCGCGCCATGGGTTTCAAACGCTCGCAAGCGCGCATGAAAGAAATCGAAGCTAAACTTCGCGCCGGCATGACGCAAAACGGAATCGCTCCTAAAGCGCAGGAAGAAATTATTCTCTCCATCACGTCCTTCGCGCTCTACGGATTCCCCGAATCGCACGCCGCCAGCTTCGCGCTGATCGCCTATGCCAGCGGATATCTAAAGTGCCACTACCTGGCCGCCTTCACCGCCGCGCTCCTCAACAATCAGCCCATGGGATTTTATTCGCCGGCGACCATCGTCAAGGATGCGCAGCGCCACGGCCTGAAGCTGCTGCCAGTAGACGTAACGCTCTCAGAGTGGAATTGCACGCTGGAACCAGTACCGAGTACCGAGTACCGAGTACCGAGCAAAAGCGAGGTCGTTGGTCGTCGGTCGTTGGTCGTTGGCCCTGAAGACAACTACACAAGCTCAGCCGCGGAGCGGCAACAGAATGCAGCCCACGGCGCAAGCCGTGGGTTAGCTGCTAGAAATGGAGAAGCCCCGAAGGGGCGAAAGAATGCTGATGGGAACCACATCGAAACGTGCGAATCTTCGCACTCGGGGCTCGCAACTCGCAACTCGCAGCTCGCTCCTGCGCTCCGCATGGGCTTGCGCTACGTCCGCGGCCTGCGCGAAGAAGCCGCGCGCTCCCTTGTTCTCGAACGCACAATCGCGCCCTTCACCTCCATTCACGACCTCACCCGCCGCGTCCCCGAACTCCGTAAAGACGAACTCACCACGTTGGCCGAAATCGGCGCGCTGAATTCAGTTGCCAGCAGCCAGTTGCCAGTTGCCAGTAAAACCTTTGTCATTCCGACGCCCGAACGAACGCGAGGGGCGGAGGAATCTTGGTACTCGGTACCCGGTACTCGCAACTCGCAACTTCACCGCCGCGACGCCCTCTGGCAAGTGGAACGCGCCGTCCGCGGCTCCGGACCTCTGCTCGAAAGTCAGCCCGAGCCCGACTCCCCTTCGCCCCTCGCGCCCATGAATCACGAAGAGCGCCTGGTCGCCGACTTCCACGGCACCGGACTCACCGTCGGCCCGCATCCTATGGCCTACCGCCGTGCCTGGCTCACGGCCATGGGAATTCGCCGCGCCAGCGAACTGCGCGACATTCCCAGCGGCAAGCGTCTCCGCATCGGAGGCTGCGTCATCACCCGCCAGCGTCCGGGTACCGCGAAAGGTTTTGTGTTTGTCAGCCTGGAAGATGAAACCGGAGTAGCCAACGCGATCATCCGGCCTGACCTGTTCCACCAGAACCGCCTGCTGCTGGCCAGCGAGCGCTTCCTTGCCATCGAAGGCATTCTGCAAAATCAGGACAACGTGATCTCAGTCAAAGCCGAACGCGTGCTGCCGTTGTTCGTCACGAAGGCCGAAACCGTCTCGCACGACTTCCACTGAGAGGGTCAGGGGCTAGAGGTCAGGGGTTAGTCACTGATCCCTGACCCCTAACCCCTGTTCTCACTTCCCCACGTAACTGACTCTCCAGATTGAACCCGACCCGTCGTCGCTCACCAGCAGCGACCCATCGGGCGCCACCGTGATCCCCACGGGACGTCCCCACACATGCCCGTCCGGCAGCACGAATCCGGTCAGAAAGTCCTGATACTCGCCCGTCGCGTGCCCCGTCTGATGCAGCGGCACGCGAATCACTTCATAGCCCACGCGCACGGCCTTGTTCCACGACCCGTGCTCTGAAGCAAAAAGTTCTCCGCTGTATTCCGCGGGAAACTGCTTGCCCTGATAGAAAGTGAACTCCAGCGATGCATTGTGAGGCTGCAGCAGCACGTCAGGAACGATCACCTTGTCCTTCAACTCCGGATGCTTCCCCTTCTGCCGCGGATCCTGATGCGCCCCGATGTACCACCACGGCCAGCCATAAAATCCGCCCTCCTGCACGTGCGTGATGTAGTCGGGCACAAGATTGTCGCCAAGCGCGTCGCGCTCGTTCACCGAGCACCACAGTTCACCCGTCTGCGGATTCACCGCGATCCCGCCTCCGGCATTGCGAATACCGTAGGCATACACCGTCAATTCACAGTTCGGAGGATCACACGTCAGAATATCGGCGCGATTTTTCTCGCCCGGATGCGTGTCGGTATCGTCATCATTCGACGCCGAGCCGACCGCCACAAACATCTTCTTGCCATCCGGAGAAAATTCGACCGCCCGCGTCCAATGGCCTCCTCCAGCCGGCAGATCGGCGATGTGCTGCGATGCACCGCTGGCCTTCAAATCTCCATTGTGATACGGAAAACGAATCACCTCGTTTGTGTTGCCGATATAGATCCACTGCGGCTCGGGTCCGGGCGGATAAAACGCAATCCCGTACGGCTGCTTCAGGCCGCTGGCGAATACCTGCATCTGTTCCGGCTTGCCGTCGCTAGTCATTCCCCGAAATACGCGAATCCGCCCAGGATCGCTTTCCGCCAGAAAAATGTCTCCATTGGGCGCAGTTCGCAGCCAGCGCGGATTGTCCAGCCCCGCGGCATAGAGCTCCACCTTGAATCCTGCTGGAGCCACCGGCCACGCATTCTCCGGACGCGCCACCACCTCGGGTCCGTTGTTCGAAGACTTCGAGACGTAAGGCTCAGGAAGGTCCGCCACTGTGATCTTGCGAGTTGTGCCGGGCGCCTCGTAGCGGAAATCCGTAAATGGTTTCTGCGGCGCGGGATCTTTTAGCGGCGACGCAGTCCCTGCGGCCGCGGGAGCGGGGCTCGCCGCCGGCGCGGCCTTGCCCGACACCAGTGAGGTCACATATGTCACAATCTGCCATCGCTTCTGCTCCGGCAGAAACGCCCAGGCTGGCATTCCGTTATCTGCACTCCCCTTCGTGACGAACCAGAACATCTCACCCGAGGACACGCCTTGCAGCTTGCCATCCACCAACGAAGGCACATTGCCCGTACCCTTCCCCGTCTTTCCGTGGCAGGCGAGGCAGTTCCGCGCGAAGAGCGCCTTGCCCGCATCGGAAGCGTCTTGCTGCCCTTCGTACGGGTTCTTGAGGGTTTTCGCCGAGTCCGGCGCGTCATGAAACTTCTTATCGACCGCCTGCAAAGTCGCAATAGGAACGAGAGACAACAGAACGGCTGAAAAAATCGTGCTGGCACCGAAACGCATAAGGGAATCCTCGCAGGAAGTTGTCGCGAACTTAGACTAAACGTTCTGCGGAAAGGATGCGAATCGAAGGCTGTTGGTAGCGCTACCGGGAATCGAACCCGGGTTTGAAGATTGAGAATCTTCCGTCCTAACCCCTAGACGATAGCGCCCCGAAGGTGAACCAAAATTATAACAAAGCCTCCGCGCCTTTCGGCACGCGCCATTGCCTAGGACCGCGCGCTCGTTCGTGACTCAGTTGTCTCGTTTTGGAATTCCTGCACGTCCCCATCGCATTTTTTTGTACAACTTGCTCCCATCCACAGGCTGGCTCGTCCTATACTTAAGGACAACTTCGCAAGCGACAATTGACCGTAAACCAGGCAATCGCAGGGGCAACGTGTATGTTGTTCATTCATCAACAGATCCAATCTTTCCTGAACCTAGGAGAATGTAAGGAGTACCCGATCATGGCCAAGCCGAAATTGCCCAAGAAAAGTAACGACGTGAAGGAAGCAGCCTCCCAGACCGCGCTGCCCGCATCCAATGCGGACATTCAGGCATCGACAGCGACTGCAGCGCCGCTCCCCGCAACGGAAACAAGAAAGACCGAATCCAGAAGAACACCGAAGAAGCCGGAGATCGTGAAAACCGAACCCCGCGCCAATCTCATTCCCATCAACCTGGAGGACGAGGTTCGCCGCCTCGCTTACCTTTTCTCGGAGCGCCGCGGATTTGAAGCCGGCCACGAAACCGAGGATTGGCTGAACGC
>Ga0316363_10000307_pt1 | contig 73049 bp, 56 predicted proteins | sample Sb_taG_3_FD_200459 | JGI IMG/M metagenome (GOLD analysis project Ga0316363, IMG submission 200459) | Peat soil microbial communities from Weissenstadt, Germany - Sb_50d_a_PC metaG (v2) (version 2) | ecosystem: Environmental > Terrestrial > Soil > Wetlands > Peat | place: Germany: Weissenstadt...
CGATTCATGGCGGAAGTCCTTTGGGCTAAGATCGGTTCTAGGCAAACCCAGATCTGAACTTAACAGGATTTCCGCCAGTGCTACAAAATCGTCTTGGACAGGAGTGGTTGTCAACCCGCCCTCCGTACTTCTGCGAGAATAGAAGCAGGCGTCAAGCGTTCCCGGAGTTTCTCTCATGTGTCTGGCAGTGCCCGGCAAAATCGTATCGGTAGAAGAGATCGGCGGCAACCGTGTGGGCAAGGTCCAGTTCGGCGGCGTAACCCGCGACGCCCTTCTGGATTTCGTTCCCGAGGCCGGCGCCGGCGACTACGTGCTGGTCCACGTGGGCTTCGCCATCAGCAAAGTGGATGAGGAAGAAGCCGCGCGGACCTACGAGCTCCTCGAGCAGATGGGCATGCTGGAAGACGAAGGCCCGTGAAGTACCTCGACGAGTACCGCGACCGCCGCATCGCCCAGGCGCTCATCGCCGGCCTCCACCGCAAGGTGACGCGGCCTTGGGTGCTCATGGAGATCTGCGGCGGCCAGACCCACACCCTGATGCGCTACGGCATCGACGCCCTGATCCCGCAGCAGATCGAAATTGTCCACGGTCCCGGCTGCCCGGTCTGCGTCACGCCGCTCGAAGTGGTGGACAAGGCCATTCGAATCGCATCCCGTCCGGACTCCATCCTGGTGTCCTACGGCGACATGCTGCGGGTGCCCGGCTCCTCGACCGACCTGCTGCGGGTGAAGGCCTCGGGCGGCGACGTGCGCATCGCCTATTCACCCCTGGAAGCTCTGAAAATCGCGCGCGCCAATCCCGATCGCCGCGTGGTCTTCTTCGGCATCGGATTCGAGACTACCGCTCCGCCCAACGCCATGGCCGTGCTCATCGCGAAACGCGAAGGCCTGCGCAATTTCTCGATGCTGGTCTCGCACGTCCTGGTGCCCCCCGCCATCCGCCTGCTGATGGAGTCGCCCGGCAACCGCGTGCAAGCCTTCATCGCGCCGGGCCACGTATGCGCGGTGATGGGCTATTGGCAGTACGAAGAGCTGTGCGAGCGGTACCGCGTGCCCATCGTGGTGGGCGGATTCGAGCCCGTGGACCTGCTGGAGGCCATCACCATGCTGGCGGCACAGCTCGAAGAAGGGCGCGCCGCCGTCGAAAACCAGTACGTGCGCGGCGTGACCCGCCAGGGCAACGTTCCCGCGCAGCGCGTCCTCGAACAGGTTTTCGAGGTGACGGACCGCAAGTGGCGCGGCATCGGAACCATCCCGCGGAGCGGCCTGCGGCTGCGCGCGGAGTTCGCCGAACACGACGCCGACAAAGTCTTCGACCTGGGCGAAATGACCGTGGAAGAACCCGCCGAATGCATCGCCGCTCTGGTATTGCAAGGCCTCAAAAAGCCGGTCGAGTGTACGGCCTTCGGCACGCGCTGCACCCCGGCGAATCCGCTCGGCGCGCCCATGGTGTCGGCCGAGGGCGCCTGCGCCGCTTATTATCAGTACCGCCGCGGCGTGAATGTTCCGCCGCCGCCCGCGATTCCCCGTACACCGTCAGATACCCCGCCACCGAGTTCTCGCTGACGCGGGTGATCGTCAACTCCCGCTTCTGGCCATCGCGGAAGCCGTAGAAAACGACCGGCTCGTACGCCGCCTGGTCCCGCAGCCAGATCGTGCGGCGGTCGGGCATCACCCACATCCACCCATTGGCGCGCCGGCGCCCGGCATCGGCCCGCGACAAGCCGAACGAAATTCCCGGAACCAGTTCCCGGCTATGATTCTCGCTCACCTGAAAATTTACCCTCTGGATGCCGGATCTGGCGGCAGTCTCGCGTTCCCTCGGGACGGCCGGCGCTTTCGTGGCCGCAACCTCCTGCCCCGCCGAACTCTCGGACACCAGCCGCGCCTTCACGATGAAACGGTCCGGCGCCGAGCCAACGTAGTAGAACGGATAGCAGGTCACCAGCGTGATCTCGGCGTGATCCCCTGCATCCAGCACGCCGACGTCGCTCGGCTTCACGATCTCGGTGCTCTCCACTTCGTAGGCATACTTTCCCGAGAGCGTCTGAAACTGGATCAAGTCATCTTTCCCGATCTGTCGAAGACTGCGGAATATCGTGTCGCGATGGCCCGCGATCCCCACATTCCCTTTCTCGCCCGGGAATGCTGTGTGCGGAATGTGCCCGAGCGCCACATCGAGCGTGTCCTCCCCGGCTCCCTCGCGAACGATGGCATTAAGGTGCAGCCGCGGAATCACCAGTCGGCCGACCAGGTCGCCATTCGCGATGGCGGGCGGCTCTTTTGGCGGCGGACCTGCGCTCGGTGCAGGCGGCGGTTTCGGCGCACTCGGAGATCCGAACCAGCCTCGCACCGCCTCGGCGATCTGTCCCTTCTTGTCGTTCAGGTACCGGCTGACGGTCGCCGGCTCGCCGCGGAGTCTGCGATCCAATACCCAGCTCCCCCAGTCTTGGTACACCGCGCTGCGAATGTCAGACCAGGCCCAGACCCCGATGGCCACGAGGCCCGCCACCAGGAGAAGCCTCTCGATCCATCGCCGCGTCTTACTTCGTGCTCTGGTTCTCCGCCTGCTCATAGCGATACCTGGTCCGCGTGCGTGCCGTCAACCTGGCGCGTCCGGGAGCCGACACGCCGACGTGAATATGCCGCAGCGGCCCGGCGCCATTGCTCGCCGGAGGGAGATAGCCGATGGTGTAGCGCGTCCGTATGTCCCTGGCGATGCCGCGGCACGCCGCAACAATCTCCGGCGGGCTCGCCGGAAAATACGCTTGGCCGCCGCTGACCCCGGCCATATGTTTCAGGATGCCGGGGTTGCGGTCGGGATCGTCCGCTTCCGACAACCCGATGGTATAAATCGTGGCGATGCTCCGCTCCACCATCTCGCTCATCTCCCGCCGCGTGTGCCGGCTGGCATTGTCGCCGCCGTCGCTGATGACCATGAGGGCCTTCTTGTCGCGCCTTCCCATCTCCAACTGTTTCAAGCCGTCGATCACCGCATCGTTGAGCGCCGTCCTTCCCTGCGGAATCCCGCGATAAAGGGCGGAGCGCAGTTGCTCCAGATCGTCGGAGAAGAGCAGAGGCTTCGGCAGCCCCGGCTTCACGGTTTCGTTGAAGTTCAAAACGAAGATTTCGTCCCGCGGATTGCTTTCCTCGATGAATGTCTCGGCCGCCGAGATCACGTCGCCCCGCTTCGGCGTCATACTCCAGCTTTCGTCCACCACAATTCCCACCGTCACGGGAAGGTCTTCCTTGGCAAATACCGTGATGGCCTGGAGCGCGCCGTTTTCAAAAACGCGAAAGTTGTCTTTCGTGAGCCCCGGGACAAAGCCGCCGTTTCGGTCCGTCACGCTCACGTCCAGCAGCACCAGCCGGACTTCGCTCCGGATCACGAAGTCCTGGTCATCCGCTCGGAGACCGGCAAGAAAGGAAGCGGCGCCGGCAAGCATGAGGGTTCGAATTGCCAGGCGCCGCTGCATGTCTCACTCCATCTTTACGCCGAACGCTTGAGCCGAAGCAACACAGAGAGGCCCAGCAAGAACGTTCCGCAAAGTCCGATCAGCGGATACGGACTTCCTGTCTTGGGCAGCTCTGTGGGCTGCGAAGTTACGGGCGGAGGCTCCGGCGTGGCCGCTGGCGGTTCGACAGGAGCGGGTGGCGGTGCGGCCTGGGCGATCTCGGTCGGCTGCTCTTCCGTCTTGGCCGGCTCCGGAGGCGGCGCTTCCTCCGCGGTGGTCTCCTCCTGGCTCGAAGGTTGTGTCACCGCGGGTTCCGGCGCTGGTGCCGCCGGCGCGGTCGTCACGGAGCTCTCCAGCATGTCCACCTGGTACGGATGCTGCGGGTATGGGAACTCCTGGCCGATCGTGTCGCCCGGGTAGAACCAGGACCGCATGGCCTTTGCGGTTCCCGGAGGCGTCTCCCAGAAGGTGAACGTGCTCTTGCCGGTCGGCTCCATGCGTTCCTTGGGAATCGCCATCACCGTGCTGATGATATGGCTCTGATCGGCGTTGAAGATCTGGACGATGTGCCGTTCGGAACTCGAGTTATACAGCTTGAACACGTACTGGCCGGGCTGGAGAACCGTATCTGTCACCTGGATGGGCTGACTCACCGTAAGGATGGTCCGCTTGTCCCATTGGTCGGCTTTCGCGCGGAATGAGACTGTGACCGTGGCCAGCGCGATGCCGCAAGCCACGGCCATGGCTCTCCGCAAATGAATCGTTGGATACAGCTTCATGGAAATGGTCCCTTTCTTGGAATGCCATCCGGGCCGCAACCTGAACAGCTCCCGCCATTCGAGAGGCATCCTGTTTGCCAATTCCGGCAAGCTGTTTGGCATCAGGCGACTGCGAAGAAACGGGACATCCGGGCAGCCTGTACTTTTTACCGGAATCCGCTCCGCGCCTCGAAAGTTATTGCGAGTGCCGCCCTGGTGCGCGATCTGAGTTGTGCCGATTCGCCCAACGCAGGCGGCCCCGCGCGGCTTCTGCCGGTATTTGGGCAATCGACGGCGCGGGGCCCGCAAGTCCTGCCCGTTCTCCTCGATTCCAGAGGCACTTAGCTCGTGGCAACCCGCGTGTATTGTTCCATGGGAATGCTCAAGATTACGATTCACGACGGCGCCGGCGAATTGCGGCTCCGCCTCGAGGGCCGGCTCTGCGGCGCCTGGGTAGGCGAGCTCCGCCAATGCTGGCAAACTGCCGCTTCCATCACTCAGGGCCGCAACACCATTCTGGATCTCGGCGAGGTGGACTTCATCGATTCCGAAGGTCAGGCCCTGGTCTCCGAGATGGGCCGCAGCGGCGTCCAACTGGTTGCTACCACACCGCTGATTCAGGCCCTGGTGAACCAAGCCTCGGACGCCGCCGGCTGTGGTACGTTTGAAACCAATGCCCTCTCCCGCTCCGCAGCCGCCGGACGCGAGCCGCGCCCGGTATGAAGCGCTTCTGGAAGTTGCGGAGTCCATTGCGGCGCACCACCAGCTCTCCACCCTGTTCACCGATCTGAGCCGCCTGCTGAAGCGCCTGGTGTCGTTCGACTTCATCAGCCTCACCCTGCTCGATTCCAAAGACCGCACGCTGCGCCTGCACATCCTCGAAACCGACCAGCCCGTGCCGGTCCCCAGTCCCGGGCCCATCCCTATCGACCAGAGCCCCACCGGCTTCGCCCTCGAAACGCGCCTGCCTTACTATGTCGCCGACATTGCCGATGAGCGGCGCTTCCCCATCATCCGCGAGGTGCTGCGCGCCAACGGCATCCAGTCCTTCTGCGTGCTGCCCCTGTTCACCGCGCAAAGGGACGTCGGCGGCGTGCATTTCGGTTCGCTCCGGACGAATGCCTACTCGCCCGCCGACATCGAATTCATGCGGCAGGTGGCGCGCCAGGTGGCCGTCGCCGTGGAGAACGCGCTGAATTTCGAAGCCGCGCTGGCCTACGAAAACCAGTTGGCCCGGGAGCGCGACCGTTTGCGCGCGCTGCTCGAAATCAACAACGCCGTGGTCAGTTGCCTGGCCAGCAAGCCGCTATTCCAGGCGATTGGGGCGTCGCTGCGCCGCACCTTCTCGCTCGACTACGCCATCCTGCTGATATACGACTCCGAATTGCAGGCCCTGCGTCTTCACATGCTCGACTTCCCCGGCGGCACCGGCGCCATCCGCGAAGACTCCATAGTGCCCATCGACGATTCGCTCGCCGGTTACGTCTTCCGCACCCGCGAAGGCCGCCTGTTCAACCTGGAGGAAACGCATGCCATCTCCCGGACCACCGCCGATCTCCTGGGCCGCGAGGGCCTCCAGTCGCTTTGCTGCCTCCCGCTGATTTCGCGCTCCGAGGTGCTGGGCGTGCTGAACCTGGGATCGCGCCAGAAAAACTTCTTCACCCCGGACGACCTCCAGTTCTTCACGCAGGCGGCCAGCCAGATCGCCATCGCCCTCGAAAATGCGCGCTCCTACCAGCGCATCGAGGAGCTGAACGAGCGCCTCGCCGGGGAAAAGGTCTACCTGGAAGACGAGATCCGCACCGACAACCGCTTCGAGGAAATCATCGGCCAGGGCCCCGCGCTCAAGGCCATCCTGAAAGAGGTGGAGACGGTGGCGCCCACCGATTCCACGGTGCTGATCTACGGCGAGACGGGCACCGGAAAGGAGCTGCTGGCGCGCGCCATCCACGATCTCAGCTCCCGCCGCCAGGGCACCTTCGTCAAGCTGAATTGCGCCGCCATTCCGACCGGGCTGCTCGAGAGCGAAATGTTCGGCCACGAAAAGGGCGCGTTCACCGGCGCCATCGCGCAGCGCATCGGACGCTTCGAGTTGGCCCACCGCGGCACCATGTTCATGGACGAAGTCGGCGAAATTCCGCTCGAGCTTCAGACCAAGCTGCTGCGCGTCCTGCAGGAGCGAGAGTTCGAGCGCCTCGGCAGCTCCCGCACCATCCGCACCGACGCGCGCCTGGTGGCGGCCACCAACCGCGACCTGGCCTCCATGGTGGAGGAGCGCCAGTTCCGCGCGGACCTTTATTATCGCCTCAACGTTTTCCCCATCACCGTGCCTCCCCTGCGCGACCGGCCCGAGGACATCCCCGTGCTGGTGCGCTATTTCGTGCAGCAATACGCGCGCCGCATGAACAAGCGCATCACCAGCATCCCCTCCGAATCGATGCGGGCCCTGGCGCGCTACCACTGGCCCGGCAATATCCGCGAGTTGCAGAACTTCATCGAGCGCGCCGTGATTATCTCGCCGGGCCCGGTGTTGCTGGCGCCGGTGCGCGAGTTGAAGCGCGGCCCATCCGGCGCCGGGGCGATTCAGACCCTGGCCGCGGCCGAGCGCGATGCCATCGTGCGCGCTCTGCGCGAAGCCGCCGGCCGCGTGGGCGGAGAGCAAGGCGCCGCCGCCCGCCTGGGCATGAAACGAACCACCTTGCAGGCCAAGATGCGCAAGCTGGGGATCGACACCAAAGACTACTGAAAGGTCTTCCCTTCAGCCCTCCAGCAGAATGCTGGAGCACGTCAGCCCCGCTTCCGCCTTCATCAGCTCCGAAATGTCCAGCGTCCGCACCTTCCACCCCTGCCGCTCGAGAAGCCGCGCGGTGCCGGGGAACGGCTCCGGGACCACCACCGTGCCGCCGATCGCCAGCACGTTCGCCGCTCGCGGCTCGTCCGGAGGCACATCGATGATCCTCAAGCCCCCGAGGGCCGCCGCATCGATCCACGATCGATTCGCCAGCACGGTCCCGTCGCCCAGGTAACTGCAGCCCGACTTGAGGTGCAGGCAGCCGCGCACCTCCACCGCTTCCACCGAATAGCCGAATACTTCCAGCTCGCTCCTCAATTGCGCGATGCCCGCCGCGTTGGTGCGCGCCGACCGCCCCACGAAAAGCCTGGACCCCACCCGCATGACGTCGCCGCCTTCGAGAGTGGCCGGCTCCCGCATCCGGCGAAGCGGCCGGAACCGCGCCAGCGCCGCAGCCAGGCTCTCCGATTCCCCGCGCCTCGACTCCGCGCCCATGCGCGTCATGACGGCGGTTTCCTCCACCACCACCGCCGGGTCCTCCACGAACATGGAATCCGGCAGGTCGGGCTCGGCCGCGAGCGAGAGGACCGACGCCCCCAGCTCGCGCAGGCAGGCTTCATACCGCCCGTGCTGTTCGGCCGCCTTGTGAAGGTCGATCTCCTGCCGCGGTACATAGGCCAACTCGCAAGCGTTGATCGCCGGACTGACGGCGCGGGTAATTGCGATGAGCATACGGTCTTCCCATTTTCCGACATCCGGCAAATTCAGTCCTGGCCGTCACACCTGTGCCCCCCATTCACGGATTGACCGCCTCAACCCATTCGATTTAAAATGGTTGTCAGCCAGTTTTAGCCCGGTCCAGAGGAGACGGTCCGCAGTATGAAGGCCTCACTGCTTTCGATTTCCTGTGCATTTCTGTTGATTGTGCTGTGCGTGTTCGCCGCGCCCCAGCAAAGCGTCACCACCAAGAAATCCACCAACCATGGCGAAACCGTGGCCAAACCGCTGACCGACAAGCAGAAAAAGAAGCAGGAGGATAAGCTCCGCAAAGAGCTGGAAACCCCCTACCGCAAGTGGCTCAACGAGGATGTCGCCTACATCATTACCGATGAGGAGCGCTCCGTCTTCAAGCACCTCCAGACCGACGAGGAGCGCGAGCAGTTCATCGAGCAGTTCTGGATGCGCCGCGATCCCACCCCCGATACCATCGAAAACGAGTACAAGGAAGAACACTACCGCCGCATCGCCTACACCAACGAGCACTACGCTTCGGGCATCCCCGGATGGAAGACCGACCGCGGCCGCATCTACATCATGTACGGCCCGCCCGACGAGAACGAGTCGCATCCCTCCGGCGGCACCTACGAGCGGCCTCCCGAAGAGGGCGGCGGCACCACGTCCACCTTCCCCTTCGAGCAGTGGCGCTATCGCTACATCGAAGGCGTCGGCACCAACATCATCATCGAATTCGTCGATCCCACCATGTCGGGCGAGTACCGCATGACCATGGATCCCTCCGAAAAGGACGCCCTGCTCTACGTCCCCGGCGCCGGCCTCACCATGATGGAACAGCTCGGCCTCTCCGACAAGACCGACCGCTTCAACCGCACCGACGGCACCCACCTCGGCGTCCCCTTCGGCGGCGAGACCGAGAGCATGAACGAGTTCAACCGCCTGGAGCAGTTCGCCAAGTTGCAGAAGCCGCCGGCCATCAAGTTCACCGACCTGGAAGCCGTCATCAATTCGCGCATCAGCTACAACGTTCTGCCCATGAAGGTGCGGGTGGACTTCTTCCCCATCACCGACGCCTCCGTCTACACCGCCATCACCGTGCAGTTCGAGAATAAGGACCTGCAGTTCCACAACAAGGAAGGCATGCAGAAAGCCGCGGTCAACATTCTCGGCCGCCTCACCACCATGACGCGCCGCCCGGTCGCTAACTTCGAGGAGGCGGTGGAGGTCAACTGCCTGCCCGAACAGCTTCAGGACTACGCCAAACGCAAGTCGATTTACCAGAAGATCGTGCCGCTGGCCCCCGGCACCTACCGCCTCAACGTAGTGTCCAAGGACCTGATCGGCGGCAACCTCAACAGTTATGAAGTGGCCGTAACCGTGCCCCGCCTGGATGCCGACAAGCTGAGCGCCAGCAGCCTGGTGCTGGCGGACGACATCCAACAGGTGCCGAACCGCAGCATTGGCATGGGGCAGTTTGTGATCGGCAGCTCCAAAGTGCGGCCCCGCATCGATGACGTGTTCCGGCGCGACGAGAAGCTGTGGATTTATCTCAAGCTCTACAATTTTGGCCAGAATGAGGACACCCACAAACCCGACGGCCAGGTGCAATATGAGCTGGTCCGCAACGGCAGCAATGAGAAGATCATAGATTTTACAGAGGACCTTTCGCAGTTCCCGGACGCCTCGGCCAGCCAGATTACGATCGAAAGGGGCTATGCCCTCAAGGACTTAGCTCCCGGGCAGTACACCATACGGCTGAAGGTGACCGACAAGAACCGTAACCAGGTGCTAACACCGACAGCCCAGTTTACGGTAACCTAAGGGAGTGGCGGGCTGTCCCGCCGTGAGCCGTAGAGGCTCGGGAAACCGGGTTTCTACCCTAGCACCGATGTTGATACCGATGACGCGCAAATCGGTTGCTTCGCTGTTCCTGAGCTTGGCTTGTCTGGCCGTCCCCTCTCTCTCGCGGGCCGGTCCCACCCTCAAGCTTTCCGGCGCTATCGCCGGCAAAGTCAACGACTCCTTCGGCATCCCCCAGATGGGCGCCACGGTGGTTCTCTATAATCGCCAGGATCGCATCTTCCAGAAGGCCTTCACCGACGAGCGCGGCGAATTCCGCTTTGCCGGCCTGTTCCCCGATGCTTATTCCGTCCGCGTCACGCTGGCCACGTTCGTCCCGGCCGTCAAGCGCGATATCCTGGTGCAGCCCGGCATGCGCAGCGTGCTGAGCGTGAACCTGAACAGCCTGTTCTCCACGGTTCAGCTTCAGTACCCCACCGCCGACAACGGCTTGATGACCGACGACTGGAAATGGGTGCTGCGCAGCGCCTCCGCAACGCGCCCGATCCTGCGCTTCCTCGAAGAGACCAGGGATGGCAACTCCACTCGCACCACGCGCACGGCGGCATTCTCCGATACGCGGGGCATTCTGAAAGTCTCGGCGGGTGAAGGCGGCCTGGAAAATGGTATCGGCAATCAGCCCGACCTCGGAACGGCCTTCGCGGTGGCCACTTCGCTCTACGGCAATAACGTGTTCCAGGTGAGCGGCAATGTCGGATACGGCTCCCAGACCGGGGTGCCGGCAGCCGCCTTCCGCACCAGCTACAGCCGCGACATGGCCGGCGACAGCCCCGAGGTCTCGCTCACCATGCGGCAGTTGTACCTGCCCGCGCGCCTCGGAGCGGCCGTGACCGGCAACGAATCCGCGATGCCCATGCTGCGCACCATGACGGCGGGCTTCGACGACCACGCCGAAATCGCCGATGGCCTGAAGCTGTCGTACGGCATCACCATGGACGCGGTCTCCTTCATCGACCATCTGAACTACGTGAGCCCCTACGCGCGCTTGAGCTACACCATGGGCGGTGGCGGGCAACTGGACTTCACTTTCACTTCGGGCAACGCGCGGCCCGATCTCTCGGGCGATGCCGTGGCGGACTCGGATCTGCAGCGCGGCCTCAACACCCTGGCGGTGTTCCCCAACGTCTCCCTGCGGGGCGGCCGGACCAAGGTCCAGCGCGGCGAGGAGTACGAGATGGTGTACACCCGCAAGATCGGCTCGCGCACCTACCACCTTTCCGCGTACCGCGAATCGGTTTCCAACCAGGCGCTTTCGATCGTGGCGCCCGTCGGCTTCTACACCAGCGGCGACATCCTTCCCGATATCTTCACCGGCAACTCCATCTTCAACGCGGGCAATTATCAAAGCTCGGGATACACCGCAGCGGTCACCCAGAACATGGGCGAGCATTTCAGCGCCACTGTGATCTATGGGTCCCTGGGCGCGCTGTCGGCGGCCAACCGCGAGTTGGTCAGCAACAGTCCCGACGAGCTGCGATCCATGATTCGCGCGGGCCGCAAGAACGCCGCCACCACCCGCATCACCGCCACCGCTCCCCGCACCGGAACCCACATGATCGCCAGCTACCAGTGGACTCCGGACCGCCGGTGGGCCATGCCCGGCAACGTCTACAGCACCGAGGGCCTTCACGCGAATCCCGGACTCAACGTCGTCATCCGGCAGCCCATCCCCGGCCTCACCATGCTGCCCTGGCGGATGGAGGCTACGGCGGACCTGCGCAACATGCTGGCGCAAGGCTATCTGCCGCTGAACATGGCCAACGGGCAGAGTGTGCTTCTGGTCGAGACTCCCCGCAGCTTCCGCGGCGGCCTCAGTTTCATCTTCTGATTGCGCATCGACGCCCACCACTCCTACTCCGAGCGCTACCCGCTCGAGCACCTGCGAATCATCCTCGCCCGCAACAAGTTCGAAGGCTCCATAGCAGTCGTTTCCCACCCGCTCCCCATGTGGCACGTCCTTCGCACCGATCTGACAAAGCCTTACCTCCTGGATGAGCATCTCCGCGGCCTGTGCTACAAACTCGCGGACGATCTTCCCCCCGGCCTTGACGACCTCGCCCGCCGCCGCATTCCGCTCGATCTCGATCTCGGCCCGCAACAACTCTCTCTCATCCCGCGCATCGCCGGCCTCCATCCCGATTTGATGATCGCCCTCGACCATCTCGCCCGCCCGCCGATCCACGGTCCCATGGACGAGTGGGCCCGCGATCTGGAGCGGGCCGCGCAATACCCCAACGTCTACGCCAAGCTGAGCGGCATCACCACGCCCGATTTCCGCCCCGCCGTGCAACATGCGTTGGCCGTCTTCGGTCCGCGCCGCCTGATGTTCGGCAGCGACTGGCCCGGCCACCTGCCGGATGTGACCTGGAAGGCCACCCTGGCGGCTTTCACGCAGTCGATCGGCGCGCAGCCCATCGAGGTCCGTGAAGAGCTCCTCGGCGGCACTGCGGAGCGCTTCTACCAGCTCCCCCCGAGGTCCGCCGCGTGAGCGCCGAGCCGCGGCCCTCGAGGCGCGCCCTCCCCACCGCCCTTGCCGCCGCCGGCCTTTTCGCGGTGAACGCCGCCATCACCTTCCGCCTCTTCCACATCGAGTACCTGCGCGAGATGGGCTCTATCGAAGCCGCCTACATCGGCCTGGCGCGCTATATCCTCGAGCACTTTCCCGACTTCAACTGGTTTCCGTTGTGGTACGGCGGCATCCCCTATCAGGATTCCTACCCGCCGCTGCTGCATTTTCTGGTGGCGGCGGTAGCGGCGTCGGGCCGGCTCTCCCCCGCCCTCGCCTACCACGCGGTCACCGCCGCGCTTTACGCACTTGCGCCCGCCGCGCTGTTCTGGGCCGCGTGGCGTCTCGGCGCGTCCCGCACCAACGCATTCCTCGCGGCCTTGCTGTACTCCCTGATTTCGCCCTCCTGCTGGCTGGTGCGCGAAGTGCGCGCCGATACCGGCGGCTGGTTCGGCCCGCGCCGCCTGGTCACGCTGGTGCACTACGGCGAAGGCCCGCATCTCGCGGCGCTCCTCTTCCTTCCCCTGGCCATCGGCCTGCTGCACGTGGCGCTCCAGAAGCGCCGCCCGCTCTGGTACGCCGCCGCGGCGCTGGCAATCGCCGCCGTGGTCCTCAGCAACTGGATCGGCGCATTCGCGCTGGCGTTGGCCGTCGCATCCTACCTGCTCGCCGGATTCGCCAGGCCGTGGCTGCGCACCGCCGCCCTCGGGTGCGCGGCCTATGCCCTCGCCATGCCTTGGGCGCCGCCCTCCACCATCGCCACCATTCGCGCCAACGCCCCGCTGGTGGGCGGGCGGTACGTGCCGGACCTTCGCGTGGAAGCGCTATTCGCCGCCGGCCTCCTGCTGCTTGCCTGGGTCATGCGCCGCCTAAAGTGGGAGCCGCGCATCCGCTTCGGAGTTCTGTTCCTCTACGGGACCGCGTACATCGCGCTGGGCGCCTACTGGTTCCACCAGCGCCTGCTGCCCCAGCCGGAGCGCTACCACCTCGAAATGGACCTGGCCTTCTGCCTGGCCGCCGCGCTGGTGGCGCCGCGCATCCCCCGCCTCGCGGCCCTGGCCGTGGCCGCGCTCCTCATCCCCGTCGCGCTTCACCAGCACTCCATGGCGCAGCGGATGGAACAACCCATCGACATTGCCTCCACCGCGGAGTACCGGATCTCGCGCTGGCTCGGCCGAAACCTGCCCGGACGCCGCGTCTTCGCGCCCGGCTCCATCGGCTTCTGGATGAACGCGTTCAGCGACACCCCCATGCTCACCGGCGGTTTCGACAACGGCATGCGCAACACCTTTCTGCAGGATGTGAACTACCAGATCTACGCCGGCGACCGGCAGGAAACCGCGCTCGACTGGCTCGAAGCCTTCGGCTGCGACGCCATCGCCGGCGGCGATCCGGAAAGCGGCGAAGTGTACCACCCCATCGCCCACCCCGAAAAGCTCCACGGCTTGCGCGAACTCTGGCGCGACGGCCCCGAAGTCGTCTACGACGTTCCCCGCAGGAGCCGCTCGCTGGCCCACGCCGTGGGCGCCGCCGGCCTGGTGCGGACGCGGCCTCCCGCCTACGACTCCGCCGGCTTGAAACCGTATCTCGCGGCGCTCGACGACCCGTCGTCTCCCGCCGCGCAATTCCAATGGCGCGGCCCCTCCGCCGCCTCGATCGCGGGCGACTTCCGGCCCGAGCATCTGCTCTCCGTGCAAATCGCCTGGGATGCGGGCTGGAACGCGCGCGTCGACGGCCGGCCGCGCCGCACCTGGGCCGACAACCTGGGACAGATGGTCGTGGAACCTCTGTGCAGCGGCCCGTGCACCGTGGAGCTGATTTACGATGGCGGCGCCGAGATGCGCTTCGCCCGCTGGTTGAGCCGCCTGGTGCTGGCCGCCGGCGCGCTATGGATTCTGCTCGCGCGATACTACCGGCCGCGGGCTACCAGGTCTCCGAGCAATTCCTGAAGCAGCGGACTTTGCGGATAGGGGTGGCCGCGATACTGGCGGAATCCCTCGCCGTGCGAGAACCCCGCGCGCCGGCCGCGTTCCTCGGTCCAACGTTCCATGGTGTCCAGATAATCGTCCGTGCCGTGATGCCGCCGCAGCCACTCCCGCTGGCTGGAGTGTTCCGAGAGCATCTCCCGCTTGCGCGCGAACGTGCCCGCCACGTTGACTACGAAATCCGGCGCGACCGGAAGGCCCTCGCGGTCTTCGCCGCCGACCGGGTCCATCCAATAGAGATGCGGGATGGCGCCCAGCGAGGGCGCCGGATCCGCCGCGCCCGTGTGGTAGTTCGGCGCCGGAGCAGCGAAGCAGGCGTCGCGGACCAGCGCGCTCGCGGCCTCGTGGTCGCACAGGTAATCCACCGGAGAAGAGGTGAGCACCAGTTGCGGCCGGGTCTTGCGCAACACCTCCACCACCAGGCGCCGCGACGGACCGTCGTTGAAGATCGCCAGGTCGCGCATCTCGAGGCACACGTACGTGGCGCCAATCCGCGCCGCCGAACGCGCCGCTTCCCCCCTGCGGACGTCGGCGATCTCTTCCGGCCCCAGTTCCGCCGACCCGCAGTCCCCCGCCGTGAAGGTGGCGATAGTGATCGCGTGTCCCAGGCCGGCCAGCAGCGCCATCGTTCCGCCCGCCAGAATCTCCACGTCGTCGGGATGCGCGTGGATCGCCAGAACTCTCATCGTATCCATTCTCTGTCCCATGTTACTGCTGCCGGTCCGCATGAATTCGCCCGGTCTACAAGCTTCGTCGTGATTGTCGAGCGCGTATTGAACGCTCTCGCGCATCAGGCGGCTTCGGAGCAGTACCAGGTGATGAACTCGTCTATCGCGTGTCGGTATCCTCGCTGGGATTCCTGCGAGGGCAGACTGCTGAGGACTGCCGATCTCGCTTGATCCAGGTCTGGCAGACTCGAGTTGTGCTTCGGGGAAGACTTCTTAGCTCGATCACGTTTGGCGCGTCTCATTGCTGGGACCTCCATGCCCCAACAAATGAACACTCGGTGCCGCCGCACCGCGAGCACCACCGCGAATCAAAACCTCCTTAGATGGCAAATGCTGCGCGGACTCGCGCCTTAACGGACTCCCCATCGCGTTCGCTGAGATGGCCGATCACCGTCAATTCCGAGCGATGGGTTATCAGTACGTATGCTCGGAAGCAGGACTCCGCGCGGAGTCCTGCTGACCGCCAGTCCAGGAGGATGTGATCTGTTGAGCCCGGCGCTTTGGGCAATTTCGTGGTGAGGATCCCAACCAGTACATCTGGGCGCTCGGCCAGATATGTGGCGCTTGCGATCACGACGGCCGGCCGGACTTTGGTTTCCTGGGCGCCCACAAGGATGCCGACCACCACATCGCCGGGCCTCAATCCCGGTCCCCTGATTCCTCAGCATCGAGGCGCCGCAGCGATGCGGCCCTGAATTCATTCAGGTCTTCATCGGACCAGGAATCGGACCAGTCGATCCTTCGGTTCGGCGCGAGTTCCGCTAATCGCTCTGCGAGCGCGGATAGCTCAGTCGCCGTTTCCGGAGGCAGGCGGCGGAAGGCGTCCACCAATGACGCTTCTCGCTCGTTGAGTTGCATCTCCATATCCCGTATTCAGTATAGCGGCCAAACCACCGGCCTGGACTTCCACATGAGCGATAAGTCTCCATATCGGACCTGTCGCGTTCGTTCCGGATCGGACGATCTGGGCTACAATACTCGCGGGTTGGACGAACTGGGACCGGTCAGGAGGGCGTGACCACCGCAAGCTCCGAAGGCAAATGACGAAGCCATTGAAGCTGCCCGGGAGTCTCTGGAACTGGTAGTCCGCGGGCGGCGCTAACGACCTCTGTTGCCTTTTCGGCTGCGATGCCGGAACTCATCAGCACCCCGGCCGCAATCAATCCCGAGCGCCCAATGCCCTGGCGGCAATGAACTGCAACGCTCTTGCCTTCCTCGAGGGCTCTGGCAATCATTTCCGTAGCGAGAGGACAGCCGGCATGGATACCGGCACTCCGCGATCGGGAATCGGGAACGAGATAAAGCCGACGCCATTCGACCGGGCAGCGTCGCCTTCCTGAACCAGTTCCAGTTAAGCGGCCTCTTCATTCTCCAGCAGCGAGACCACGACGTCCAGACCGGCGCGGCGCCAACCGGCGGCCTCGTCCGCGAGCCAGTCCCCACCGCGGGGGCGAGTGGCCACGGCCAGCCTTCCGCGCCAAGGGCCCGGTATCCAGAAGAGGTCAGGGTTCATCAACTCGCTGGTCGCCCGCGTGCGGCGTCAACTACGGTATACTCGGCAGCCTGGGAGCACCTGAATGAAGATCCGGAACATCGCGATTCTCGCGAGCATCTTGTTTGCCTTTGCGGTCCGCGGCCACGCCCAGCCTTCCCGCTGCAATGCGCCTCTGCCTTCGCCCGTGATCGGCGTTCCGTTGCCCGGGCGGCCGTTCATGACGGCGATTACTCCCGATGGGTGCTGGATCTTCGCCGGCCTGTTGGGCGGGGACAACGGGCAAGCCAGAGGGCTCGCCGTGCTCCGGCGCTCCGGGGGCCGCGTGGAACTTGTGCGCACCGTCTCCGTGGAGGGCGGCATGGGCGGTCTCGTCCTCACCCATGACGGCAAGCTCCTGGTTGGCACCAACGGAAAAGGCGTCGTGCTGATGGACATCGCACGCCTCACGGGCGGCAAACAGGATCCCGTGATCGGCTCGGTCGACGACGGTCCCACGGCCGGCTCCATTTACACGAACGTGACCCGTGACGACAAGCTGCTGTTCGTGAGCGACGAGAGCGCGGCGACGATCACCGTGATCGACCTGGCCAAGGCGCGGTCTTCCGAGGGTGGCGCGGGAGCGATTCTCGGCAAGATCCCAGTGGGGATTGCGCCGATTGCGCTCTCGTTTTCGCCGGATGAGCGCAGGCTTTACACCACCAGCGAAGGCGTGCCGGAGGATTGGGGATGGCCCGCGGTCTGCGACCCGGAGAATCCGAACGCGAAGGGTCCGAAACATTCGGAGGGCGCCGTGATCGTGGTGGATGTGGAGCACAGCCGGAGCGATCCGGCGCACGCCGTGTTGGCGCGCGTGCCGGCCGGCTGCAGTCCGGTGCGGCTGGCGCTCTCGCCGGCGGGCGACCGGGCTTACGTCACGGCTCGCAAGAGCAACGCGGTTCTGGTGTTCGACACGGCCGCGCTCGTTGCGGACGCGCCGCATGCGCTGTTGGGAACGGTTCCCGTGGGCACCGCGCCCGTGCCGGTGTTGGTGATCGAGGGCGGCAAGAAGGTCCTCGCGGGCAACTCGAACCGGTTCGGCGCGGACGCTTCCACGCCGCAGACGCTCAGCGTCGTGGACACGGCCAGGATTGGCGGCGGGGCGGAAGCCGCGATCGGAACCATCGCCACCGGCGCGTTTCCCAGGGACCTGAGGCTATCGCCGGACGGCCGCACGCTGATCGTGGCCAACTGGGGATCGGGCTCGCTTCAGTTGATGGACGTGGCGCGGCTCCCGGTGGAGCGCGGGCGTTGAGCGGTTCGCTGCTACCGCACGAACTCGACTTGCACGCGATTCGGGACCAGGCCCGCTTCGAAGCCCAGGTCGAGTAGTTTCTGGACGGCCCTGGGAACCACGTCGCCGGCGTCCAGCGTGTAGTGGTTCACGTACATGCCGACGAACTTCTCGGCCAGCCGGGGCTCCATGTCGCGCGCGAATTGCAGGGCGTACTGCAGCGCTTCGTCGCGGTTGTCGAGCGCGTATTGAATGCTCTCGCGCATCAGGCGGCAGCATTCGCTCCGGATCTCGGGGTGAAGCGACCGCAGCAGCACGTTTCCGCCCAGCGGCAAGGGCAGGTCGTAGGTGGACTTGAACCAGCGGCCCAGATCGATGATGCGGTGGAAACCTTCGCGGTCGAAGGTCAACTGCGCTTCGTGGATGATCAGCCCGGCATCCACGCTCCGCTCGCGGACGGCGTCGGTGATCTTGTCGAAAGGGGTGACGACGGGCTCGAAGTCGGGTTGGCAGAGCTTGCACGCCAGGTAGGCGGTGGTCAAGGTTCCGGGGACCGCGATGCGCTTGCCTTTCAGCTCGTCGGGTTCCATGGGGCGGCTGGCAATGACCATGGGGCCGTAGCCGTCGCCGATGCTGGAGCCGCTGGCCATGAGCACGTACTTGTCGGCGACGTAGGGATAGGCGTGGTAGGAGATTGCGCTGAGATCGTATTGCCCTTCCATGGCGCATCGATTGAGGGTCTCGATATCGGCCAGCACGTGGCGGAAGGTGACTTTGGAAGAACGCACTTTCTTGGTCGCCAATCCATAGAACATAAAGGCGTCGTCAGAATCCGGGCTGTGGGCGCTGACAATTTCCCGCGGCGCAACCATGGTCATAGAGATTTGTGGGTCGGACACCCCAGTTTACAACAGAGTGAGATGACGTCCTGGAGAAAGGAAGAAAAAACGATGAAGGGCGGTCATCCCCGGCGAGTGAACTGGGAGACTCTGTTGGCGGTCATCCGAATAGCGCGTCACGCGCTTGTGCCTGAGACTTCCAGGCCTCTAGGATTCCGAGCGTCCGGAGCTTCCCGACTGCAAATTCACCTGCCGCGGACGAGGCCGCCCTCATCCTGGCCCGGTTCTATATGTCACCTCCCGCCAACCCGGGTGGGTCGGCTTACAAGAGACGGCGTTGGAACCAGAAACCGGCCTGATTCCACCTATAGTCTCCGCCTGTCCTGGTATGCTTGTCAATAGTTTTAGGGTAACGTGTGCGAGGGAAATCACCTTACTCCGTGATTAGCGTATTTCGGAGGTTCTTCTCCAAAAAAGGCGGGCCGCTCGAAGGGGCGCCGGCCACGCGCCGCATGAAGACTTATTCGGCGCAAAGCGGGTACGTTTACCAGTATTACTACGACGGGCATCGCGTTTTCCGCTCGGGCGGGGAGAGCGGTGTGGAATTCGTCTTCAGCGTTTCGGCGGACCGCAAGAAATGGCACCCTAGCGCTGTGCTGGTGAGCGATGCGGCCATCGGCGCCTGGGAGGAGTCGCACGCCCGGGAACTCTCCTCCACGGAACGGTACGCGGTGGCGAAGATGGCGCTTTTTCAGGCGTTCGACGAGCGTCCGACGCCGGACCTCATGAAAGAGGAAGTGCGCGTGCGGCCCGCGGACGTGGAGGCGATCATCGAGACGTTGGGACTTTGAAGTCCGGAGCGTGCCCGTTGCGCAGTTGGCGCGGCGCCCGCGCCGGCGGCTTGCGGACCACCGGCGCCGCTGCCATGGCGGTGGCCGAAGCCGAGCTGGCTCCGACGGAGATCAGCGCCTCCGCGTTGTAGGAATCCGGTCCGCTGATGCCCAGCGTGTTGTCGCCGGTGGTCACACCGGTGGGAATCGTCACGTTGAGCTGGTACAGTCCGGCCAATCCCGGCGCAAGGCCGGCGTATACAACCGTAGCGGTGGTTCCGCTGATGTCGGCGGTGAAGGTGTTGGTCGTATTGCTCAAAGGACTGCTGGGGCCCGCCGAGCCATCGGGAACGGAGGGGGTCACCGCGCCCAGGCCGGTCAGGTAGACCGAGATGGTTTCGCCGATTTGCGCGGGATGCGCCGTCGTCACCAGCGAGTAGTCCGAGTGCAACGCGGCGGCGTATCCGGTCCCGCCCGCCGGAACGGTGAAGATGCCCGGAGTCGAGAGGTTCACGAACGCCGTTACGGTGTTGGAGGGGACCTGGTTGCTGATCACCTGGATCTGGGCGATGGAGCTGGTGATGGAGTAAGGCACGATGGCGGAGATCTGCCCGGGACTCACCACGTAAATCGGCGCGGCGACGCCGTTGATCATCACCTGAACGTTGCCGAGCGTAGTGGAGAATGGCACCGACGGGGCGATCTGCGTGCTGTCCGCAAGCCTGGCGCCGTAAAGCGTGATCAGCTCGCCGGGCGCGATGCCCGCGGTGAAGGGCGCGGAGCTGGCGGCGTTCACCGCGCCTGACGGATAGATAAACACACCGGAACCGGGGTCGCTCACGCTCGGCGCGGCGAGGGCGACGTTGATCCCCAGAAAGGGACCGATCCCGGAGCCGATACGGATCGCGCCGCCAGCGCCTACCGCGTAGCGCATGAACGGCGTGCTGTAAGTTCCGTCGGACTTCACGTTGTACGCTTCGGTGTAGGTGTAGCCGATGGCACTGGAGTTGTACACGTCGTCGAGCCGCTGGTGGCCCACGCTGGTGTTGCCGCTGGCGGACAGCGCGCCGTAATACGTGTCGAGCACACCGTAGCCGCTGGCCAGGCTGGAGTCGTCTTCATCGAGGCCGGCCTGGTAGTATTGGCCGGAAAAATTGGGCGTGCCGGAACTCGTCCGAACTCCCACGAAGAAATCCCACGACCCGGGCGAGCCGCCGAAAACAAAGTTGCCATCGGGCGAAATATAGAGGTACTTCTGTCCCGAGACCAGGGCGGAAGACGAGTTGGGAAACGCGATGTTGGCGGCTCCGTTGGAGAACGAGTATTTTACGCCGGACAGGGTCGATGTGACAGCGGTGGAACCGTACTCTCCCACGTACCCGCTGAAGGCCACGGTGCCGAGATTCCCCGCGCCGTCCGGATTCAACTGGAACAAGGCGCCTATGGCATAGAGCGGCTGGCCGGACGACAGGTCCGCGTCCGCAATCCAGTACGAGCCTTTGAACGTCGCATTGGTGGCTGCGGGCGAGGACACGGGCGCGGCGATGAACAGGTCGTTGAAGCCGGACGCCGTCTCCGTGCTGCTGCCGATGAAGATGCCCTGCTGGGAGACCAGCCCGAAGACGTAATCTCCAGTGGAGAGCGGATTGGACAGGAACCCGTAGCCGGAGGCCGAGATGGAATAGGTGCCGGTCGGGGCGAAGCTTTGCAGGAAAGAAGAGTTGGAATCCGCCACGGTCGCGGCCATGCTGTATGTGCCGGTTCCGCTGAAGGTGATGTTGCCGTACAAGGCGATGGCTCGGCTCAGATCTCCGTAGTAGTCTCCGGTTATGTAAAACACTTCGCGGAAGTAATAGGTCCCTTTCAACATGCCGTTCCCGCTGTTGTCCCAGGAAGCGGTGGTCTGCGCGGCCGCCGGCCAGGCGGCGGCGAACGAGAGAAGCGGTATCAGGCGCGCGAGTTTCGTCATCAATGCGGAATTCTCCCCAAAACTATTTAAACGCATGGCGCCGCCGTGGGTTTCCGTCCCGGCGGCAAATGTCCCAAAATAGATTTTGGAACCATGCGAAGCCTCATCGGAATACTCATAGTTGCGGCGTGCCCGCTGGCGCCCCAGGAAGGCGCCATCTCGGCGGTGCGCATACGCGAGCACACCAGGTTCTTGTCCAGCGATCTGCTGGAAGGGCGCGGCGTGGGCCAGCGCGGCGGCCAGATCGCCACCGAGTATCTCGCGACGCAACTGGCGCTGGCCGGAGCGAAGCCCGCCGGGGACAACGGGACGTACTTCCAGAAAGTGCCGCTCGACGGCATCGAGACGCAGCCGAACGCCACCTTGACGGCCACGGGCGGAGGGAAAAGCGTGGAGCTGAAGTGGCTGGACGATTTCGTGGGGATCAGCCAGACGCAGACGCCGGACACGCGCTTCGAAGGCGGCCTGGTCTTCGTGGGCCACGCGATCGCGGCGCCCGAATGGAAGTGGGACGATTTCAAAGGCGTGGACGTATCCGGCAAGGTGCTGCTCATCGTCACCAACGAGCCCCCGTCGAACGATCCGAAGTTTTTCGACGGGCGGGCCCTCACGTATTACGGCCGCTGGACCTATAAGTACGAAGAAGCGCTGCGGCGCGGCGCGCTGGGAGCGATTATCCTTCACACCACCGCGACGGCCGGATACGGATGGGAAGTGGTGCGCAACTCCTGGGGCCGCGAAGCGCCGTTCGTGAAGCTGGCGCCGGGAGCCGCCGCGCTGTCGATGCAGGGATGGATCACGCGCGAAGCCGGGGAGAAGCTGGCGGCACTTGCGGGCAAGAGCGTGGATGCGCTGCTGGCTGCGGCGGAGAAGCCCGATTTCAAGCCGGTGGATCTGGGCATCCGGATCCGCGGATACCTGCCGGCGAAGATCCGGGAGCTGGATACGCTTAACGTGGCGGCCATCGTGCCGGGCAGCGACCCGCGGCTGAAGGACGAAGCCGTCATTTTCAGCGCGCACTGGGACCACCTGGGCATCGGCACCCCGGTGAATGGCGACGCCATCTACAACGGCGCGATCGACAACGCCACCGGTTGCGCGATCCTGCTGGAACTGGCGCGCGCGTGGGCGTCGCTCGCGCAAAAGCCGCGGCGGACGGCGCTGTTCCTGTCGGTGACGGCGGAGGAGGGCGGGCTGAAGGGATCGGAGTATTACGCGGCGCACCCGCTGATTCCGGCGGCGAAGACGGCCATCGATTTGAACTACGACGCGCTGTATCCCTGGGGCCGCGCGCTCGACGTAGTGATCACCGGGGCGGAGCGCACCACGGTGTGGCCGCTGGCGCAGCAGATGGCGCGGCGGCTGAGCCTGGCGATTTCGCCCGAAGCCCATCCGGAGCAGGGCTACTATTTCCGTTCGGACCATTTTTCCCTCGCTCACGCCGGGATTCCGGCATTCAGCATCGGGCACGCCACCGAATTCGCGGGCAAGCCCGAGGGGTTTGGGCAGAAGGCTTTCGAAGAGTACAACGGAAAGCACTACCACCAGCCCTCGGACGAATTCCAGGCGGACTGGGATTTCACGGCGCTGGAGCAGGCGGCGCAGTTCGGATTCCTGATGGGGCTGGACATCGCCAACCAGGACCGGCTGCCGGACTGGCGTCCGGGGGCGCAATTTCACCGGTGAGGAGGTGGGGACAGAGGCGTTGCAAGACAACACAAACAGGCGAGCTTCGCTCGCCGGGCGGGTTGCCAACAGTTGCCAACCCGCCGCAGGTTGAACAACCTACCCCACCAAGGCCCAATCGAGTGGTGAGCATGTGATACGCTGACAAAACGGAGGGCACCTTTGAAACGCAAGACTTTGATGTTTGCAGCCGTGATCCTGTCGGCGTTCACCTGGACGCAGGCGCAGGACAAGAAGGAAGAGAAGAAAGCCCCGGCCAAATCCGCGATCCTGCATCCGGAGATGACGGTGGAGTCCGGCACGTGGGCCAAGCCGATGGCGAGCATCGGGACCAAGCCCGCGCAGCCGTGGACGGCCACCACGGTGGCGGCGGGAGTGAACAACATGCCGCAACCGGGCCGGCCCATCACCGTGGTGGGCGAAATCGTCGATTTTTCGTGCTACGTGCAGTTGGGCAAGCACGGCGAGAAGCACCGCTCGTGCGGGCAGAAATGCGTGCAGAACGGGCAGCCGATCGGGCTCCTGACGCAGAGCGGCGGGCTCTACATGCTGATGCCGGAAGAGCATGACCCGCGGCGCGACGGCGGAGTGGACGCCAAGGCATCGGCTTCGGACCACATGGGACACATCGTGGAGGTGAGCGGGACGGAGGCGTCGGTGGGCGCCTATCGCGCGATCTACGTGCAGGGCCTGACGAAGTAAGCCGGAGGCGGCGTGAAACTGCGCAGTGTGGCGGGCGGAGTGTGCGCGCTGCTGGCCCTGATCTTCCCGGCTCTCGCGGCGGACGCTCCGAAGCCGACGACAGGGCTGCCGCCGCGCTTGTACGCTGAACGCATACGCCAACGTGGGGGTCGGAACGGACAAGCCCGATCCGGACGTGGGCCGGTACGCGGTAACGCACGACGCGCGCGACTGGGGCGTTTTCAAAACGCCCACACTGCGCGAGGTGGAGCACACCGCGCCCTACATGCACGACGGCAGCCTGGCCACCCTGGACGACGTCGTGGAGTTCTATGACAAGGGCGGGATCCAGAACCGGAACCTGGATCCCAACATCAAGCCGTTGCACCTCTCCGACGAGGAGAAGTAAGACCTGGTGGCGTTTCTGAAAGCCCTGAGCGGAGAAGGCTGGCAACGGGTGAAGATGCCCCAGCAGTTCCCGCAGTAAGGGCGCGCCAACTCCAACAAACCGTATGCATGCATACGGTTTTTCGACCAGCCATTGTTGCAAATAAAGCACTTGTCGATTTTGCGCCGTAAGCGTGCATTCGGTTTTACGGAAAACGCACCACCGTGAAGTTGCCCAACGTGAGAGTATCGCCGGACTGGGCCAGCATGCCCCGGAAGTCGATGGTCAAGCCGCTGGAGTAAGCATCCGCGGCGCTGGCCACCCCGGCGCTGAATGGAAGCACGGCGCCCCAGCTCTGGAAGTCCAGTTGCGCCCCGGCCGACAGGATGGCGGCATCGGCCCGCCCGGTGACCAGGCTGTCGGAAACAGCGGCGTCGCGATGCGCCACGGTGGTCGCGCCCCAGTGGATCTCGAAGCTGAAGCCGGAAACCGCACCCGAATGCTGGAGGTCGTACCGCACCTCGACGCGGTCGCCGGGCAGCAGGACTCCGGCGGGGATGGCACAGACTCCCACGCTCGATAGCGTGGTGCCGGTGGTCGAGGCCCCTGTCCCGCTGCACAAGACCTGCGCCGCGGGGTACATCTGCGACGGGCTGGCGGAATCACCCGCCAGGCGATACGAGGCGAGCAGCGTGTCGCCGGGTTGCGGCGCGGCGGCGAGTTGCAGGGAGCTGCCGCTCAGCGTGAAATCCTGGCCCGACTTTTGCATCAGGCCGTTGCGATAGAGATCCAGGCTGGAAACGGGATCAGGCGCCGCGGAAAGCGAAAAACTCGTATTGGAGCCGTCCACGATGCCGGATGGCGTCTCGCCGTCGACAAACGAGGACGCGGAGCCACAAGGACCGCTGGAGCCGTCGACGTGCACGCAATCGGAGTCGGCGCCGGTAACCGATTCGATGGCGCCAGTAGCATTGACGACGGCCACGTGGCCGGGGGCGTAGCCGGGCCCTTTGATGGGGCGCGCCCCCAGGTCGGCGACGAGCCCGGTGACATCGGCTTCGTTGACGGGAGCCGTGCCGCCGGCCGCCGTGTCGTTGCCCAGGTCTACGCGAACGTCGCTCAGGCGCACGGCCTGGGAGCTCTCCGGCACGGACCAGACCTCTTTGAACTGCACGAGGCCGTCGCTGTTGTAGGTCACGCTGTAGTAGGTCGGCGGCGTGCCCGTGGTGGTGGGAACAAGCTGGACGCGCAGATTGCCATTGGCCACTTTGATCGTCCTGCTTTGGGTGACGATTTGGGTACTGTCGCCAGCCTGGAAATTGCTCCACGTGATCGTGACGAGGCCGTTGAAACGAGTGCCATCGGCCTTGTAGAGCGTATCCTGAATGGTGGTGAGCTGCGGGGCCGCGAACGCGGTCCAGGCCAGCAACACCGCCGCGAAAATCGAACGGTGGATCATCTTACCTCCGGAAAATTAAAAACCCGCGCTGGAAAACCAGCGCGGGTGAAAGCGAAACCCTTCTTCCGACTGCATTGTAACTTGCGGGCACCAAGAAATCGGGCGGGCCTGCGGAGCCACTAGGAGGCTAAGCTACATAGATGCTTCAGGTTACGGAGATCAAAGATTTCTTGGAACATCTGTGACTCAACTTTACGACCCCAACGGGTCCATCACCGGGACGGATGAAAAACCGCTGCGCGCTTCGGCGATATCGTCGGGCGGGCGGGGGGTGCTTTTTGGGTAAGTTATTGATTCAGCGGCGGATTCAATCCCGGTTTTTCGGGGACTGTTGAAGTAGTTGTGCTTCCGAAACGTCCCGCCAAGAATCTAAGCTCTCTTGCCCTTAGTTCCCCGGAAGGGATCATTGGCGCGGACGAGGATGGTAAATCCTCCAGCCACGGTGTCTTCAATCTCGAAGCACTTGGTGCCGGGAACGAGTCTTGGAATCAGACAATGGTGAACAAAGTTGATCTCGCCCAGGTTGCCAGGCTTGATTTTCTTGACGTTGTATTCGATACCCAGGGACATTCCAAGGTAAAGCTTCTCGGGAAAAGCCGGCAGTTCGATGGCATTATCCTTGTTTTCCCAACGCAATACGACCGCCTGGGGGAACGGTTTAGCTCGATCACCAAGGTTACTTTCGCAGAGCTCTTTGCGAGATAGCTGCTTGAAGCCCTTGATGGCCGCGCCCTTTTGACCATCCCGGAAGAAACGGTCGTATGCATCTTGCGTAATGCCTACGTACACCTGGAAAGCGTCGAGCGGCAATTGAGTCTCGAGGGAGAGGCGATTCGCGCCGGCTCCTGGCAACTTCAGGAAGAAAGGCTGGCCGACGATGAAATTTTTCCAGTTGATGTTCGGCACCAAATGGTCATCCTGGACGTTGATGTCAAACGGCGCCAAGTTCTTCTGTGCCAGAGCCTTGTTGTTGATCGGGGTGTCGCCGAAATTGGGGAACACACCGCCTTGCTGACGGATGACAACCTTGGCACAAAGATGCGCTGGTTGCCCGTGCACCCACTGGTCGGCGGTAAGTCCCCCGAGATTCAGTGTTCCGCCCAAAACGGCCTGATTGATGGCAGCGATGATTCCGTCGTAGACCGTCTGCACATTGAGCCGGAAACCGACAACGTCGTAGCGGGCGGACTTCAAGAAATACTGTTCGTAAATTGGATTGGTAGCCGTCACGTCCAAATTGGAGAGCGACGGGAGTTCCACGCCCGGGCTATCCACGGTGTTCCAGACCATGACAATGCCGGAGGTCTCGATCCCCGGTCCTGGAGAAGTGAGGTAGGTGCCGCCGTCGGTGTTGCCGCGGTTCCCTATTACGGCCACGAGATTGTATTCACTGCCTGCGGTCAGCGTCGCTGGGAAAACCGTGGCTCCGGTGTTCTGATCGACAAGAAAGACCAGCGAAGTCGCCCAGTAGTTCGCCGGTACCCCGCCGGGCCGAACTCCGGTGTCTCCAGGCATGCTGCAAACAAACAGTGACACTCCCGGGTCAAGCGGTCCGGGAATCGGAGCCGGAGGTGTGGTCCCGATGGCGGTAGTTGGAACATCGTTGACCTGCCCGCCCGAAATCCAAGAGGCAAACACGTCCACGAGTTTGTTGGAGGCCGGGCTCAGTTGAAAGTCCGTCCAAGCCGGTGGTGTTCCCGGGGGCATCGTCGGCCAGGGGCCCGATCCCGCCCTGGGGCCGGCCGAGATTGTCACAGGCGAGAAGTCTGGATTTCCGGCGACCTTGGAGTTGAGGACGGCCCACAAGGGACTATCCGCAGGAGCCGGATCTCCGGGGGCGAGTACTCCCGGGGCAGCCGAGAATACGCCCAGGGGAGCGTTGGGGTCGGTCAAGTCGAAACCCGTGCCCCCTCCTCCCGCGGCGCCGTGGAAGGTTCCGTCTTGGGCATGGTCGACAACTTGAAACTTCTTGAAGAGTGTGAAATAGAAACTTGGTTGTCCGGGCATGGAGGTCCTCCAATGATGTTTTGTCTACTCCGAGGCTCCGAGCCTCGGGTCTTGGCTTGCCGCGGTCCAGCGCCACTGGGGCGCAGGAGCTGGAGCGAAGCCTTGCCGAGCGGAGCGGAGGCGCAGGCGGCGGTGTTTTCGGTTCGCGCCGCCCCTTCCTCCGCCAGTAAAAAGTCAGGAAGTCTGCAAACACCCACTTGTTCCCGAGCGTTCGGCAGACGATTCCCGGAAATTTGCGCGCCAGAGCCACGATCGCTTTCCCAGTGCCGCGCCCGGCCGACCGCCCGCGGTACCCTGTTAGCCCATTCAAGATCCGAGAAAACGTGGCGAACCCATCCCATCTGGCTAACCACGCTCGCTCGCGGTTAATACGAGGTCCTAAAAGAGTGGCTTGAGCCCTCCAAAGACATGGCTCAGCCCGTTGGGATTCAGACCGTTCTGGTGGCAAGTGAAGCAATTCGACACGCCTTGCTGGTAGGTCTCCATGGTGGTGTTGGTCAACAGATTGGTGCCGACCCCGGGAATTGCGCCAGAGGGAGGGGACCCAAAGATAGTCCACGTTGCTCCCGTCATGACGTAATTGCCGCGTATATCGCCGCTCGCCATCATTCCGCGAACGTGGCTGTTCATCGAAATGACCTCGGTGTTAGAGGAGGCGTTGCTGCCGTCGAGTCCCCAAGGCTCCGATCGAAGGGTATCGCTCGGGCTAATCGTGAAAGGTCCGGGGCATCCGGTGGATGGTCCGCTGGATTGAATGTTGTTGGTGGGCGGCCCCGCAAAAAACATGTGCGCGCAGTTGAATGGCCCAGCCGAGCCAGTTGCCGAAAACAGCCAGGTACCAGATGTGTTCTGGGTTACCGTTTTCGGTCCGGTGGTCGAGGTATAGGAGTAGGTTGCAGGGGGCGTATTGCCCACGTGCTCAAACGTGGCCCACACCATTTCCGGATGTCCCGCAGTGCTTCCGACAACATGGATGCCCACCATAGCCAACTGCACGGTCTGCTGCCCGGTCGGCGTCCACAAGTTGGGATTGGACTGGTTATAGGTCGGGATTGTCGCCGTCATGGTGATGTAGCTGCTGAGATTGGGAAGCCCGGCCGCCACCACCCAGGATGACTTCACTTCGATGGCCAAGGCATTGGGGTCGGGGAATGGGGGGGACCCTTTCCCGTGGGCCGTGGCGAAAGCAATTGTGTTGTTCAAGTCCGCCGCGGTTGTCGGGAACTGGCCGGGCGTAGTGGTCGTAATCGCACCATCCTTGACCCCGGTGAGAAAGTAGGCATAGACGTCGTTGACCATAGTCGCGTAGTAGACCAGCGAACCATTCGCCGCAGTCTGCGCTTCCAGCACACTGGAGTCCCCCGCCTGGCCTTGTTCGACGTCGATCACAGCGAGGGACGGATCGATAAAGATCGGAATCCCGTCGATCAAGAATTTCTGGACTATGAGCTGGGGGCTCACGGTCTGCCCGGCGGCGGGCACTACCGTTGCCGTTGCCACGTGCTGGGCTCCAATGACGTTGCCTTGCCCGTCCAGTAGAATAGGCCGTCCGTTTTCAAGTCTGACGTGTGCGATCTCAACCTGCTGGCCCGACGGATCGCGGACCAGCGGCTTCAAATTCGCGTTCGGAGGGTTGAATTCAAGCAGTTTTCCAGAACGGTCCGCAACGACGGGCAGGTTGTGCGGGCCTCGCTGCGCGTCCCGCAAGGCGAAGGCCCGAATCAGGCCCGCCGAATGCGCAAGAAAGGTGCGGTTGCCGCTCCCATCGGGGGGCGAAACGTCAAAAAAAGCGGGCGAATCGAAGATATGAGCGCCGCCGCCGTAGGCCGATGGGGCCGGCGAAGTCAGCCACATGAACATCTGCTCCGACCACTGATAGAAGCCGCAATTCGGGGTGGGGGGGACGCCGCCGTTGAGGCTATTGGCAGGATTTACCACCCCGTTGAGTGAGACGCTTCCCGATTGAAACCAACCGGCAAATGTCGCGGCAGGAAGGGGGCAGAAGTCCTGTGCGTCGGTCGGCACGGGGGGCGGAGCTGCGCACCCGGCGGCGAACAGGATCACCATCAGTGCTGCAACCGCCATCAGCATCAATCGGAGCGTTGTGCCCGAATCACAGGAAACCAAATTTCTGTGTAGTGAGCTTTGCATTGCTTGCCTCCATGCTTTGTCTTCGTCAATTAGAGCAGTCAGGTCAATCGGGATAATCAGTAGCGACAAAGAAGGGTCATGCGTTTCAGACTTCCTTTCTAAAATGACGGGAGTGGCGTACAGAGGGGCGCGGACGAGTATTCTCCAGAATTTCCATTTTGCCAATCTTGGCCGCATCGATTGTAGATCCAAGCGCCTCCGAGAGAGCCCTTTTCTTCCGTTTTCGCGACCGGCTCCGGCCCTCCAGGAAGGGGCCAACTCTACCTCCTCCGGGCACGGAACAATCCGGAAGTGTCTCACTTGAACCGATTTCTCACGCCTCTCCGCCACACTCCTTACTTCGACTTGTCAGCTTTTCCGCTGCGGCGCGCTATCCGGTCGCAAGATTATGAACCAGGATTATGAACAAGGTCCGCAGCAGTACAGCGTCGTATGCGAGAATTCCGTTGATGACCCGTCGAAGCCGTACGTCCCTGCGTAGCTGGACGGATCTTGGTAGTGGCCCACGATGGTCACTGTAGAGGCGCAACTACTGCCGCCGTCGAGGTTTCCATGGATTAACAGGGTTGGGCCCATGCTGCCCCCGGTGACGACACCCTTCGGCGAACCGCAAATCGTGCCCTTAATCGTTCCTCCGGTAATGACGAACGGGTAGCTGTTGGGGTTGAACGTGATGCTGATCTGCCATTTCACGCCTGGCCCATTGTAGAGAGTGAGGCATGCTGTCGCTTGCGCTGTGGCTGATGCTGCTGCCAACGCTTCTTCCGCCGTTATCAGCTTGCCTGTAGCGTCGTGTCTGTTTTTCTGACTCATATCACTACCTCCCATTTGGACTAACCGATACCGATAGGCAATGACCAGCCCCCACCATAATCCTGGGTGACTGAAGATATACGCCCTCCGAGAGAGGAAATCAATAGGAAAGTTGAGTTACTCCTAGCAGTAAGGTAATACGGCGTACCGATTTATGGTCCCACCGTTAAGAACCGTTAAAGATCGTTGGCCCGCCATGCCCAGGCTCGCACCGAAAAATCACTGAGAGCTCCACGCACCGTCGCCGAGCATTCCGCCAGGTGGCGTTCTCGCGGTCGCCCGGCCGTGTCCTCCAGGTGCAGCCCCAACCGGCGCGGGGACAGATCAGGAGTATTTCATTTTTCAGGAAAGCACGTGATTGTTCCCAGCGGGTTTCGGTCCCTGTGGCTGACGGTTCCCGCCGCCAGCCATGGGCGGGCTGCACGCTGACGCCGACGGGATAAGGGCATCCCGCTGCCGGCCGCGTGCCTCAGCGGGCGTGGCCGGTCACTACGGTGTGCGGGCCGGTGCGAACGGGATCCGCGGTCACGCGGTCAAAGCCCGCTTCGAGGTACATCGCTTTGAGCTCCCGGAAGGTGTAAGCATCGCCGGCTCGCGTGGCTGTCAGCATGACCAGGCTGAAGGCCGCGGCCATGGGGGGCGAGACGCGATCTTCGTTGGGCACGAATTCCAGGGCGGCAGCGCGGCCGCCGGGTTTCAAGGACGCCAATACTTTCCGGAGAATGGTGACGCACGTGGGTGGGTCGAAGTGGTGCAGGAAGTTGGTGAGCAGGACGATGTCGTAGGGCCCTTGATAGTCCACGTCGAATGCGTTGCCGGGCAGTGTTTCGTAGCGGTCTTCGACGCCGGCCTTGCGAGCATTGGCCTTGGCGACTTCCAGGACGGGCGCCCAGTCCAGCGCCACGATGCGCGCTTGCGGATTCTGCTTTGCGACCTCAATGCCAAACAGTCCGTGGCCGGCCGCGATATCGAGTACCCGGACGGGACCGGACAGCCCTTCGAGCACCATGGTCCCAAGGGGCGCGGCCATCGGCGCCATCATGGGGGCCATGCTGTGCGCGAATTCCACCCAGATCGGGTTCTCCGGCTCGACGAAGGCGTCGCCCGGAAGGACCGTGGTTCCCGCGCGAACAATATCCGCCAGTTTGTGGCAGGGTTCGGACATGTTCGAGTTGCCCAAAAAGCGCGCGACCGAGGCGACGCAGGCCGGCGAACGAGGATCCAGGAAAGCGGCGCTGGTGGGAGTATGGTGGTAGCGTCCCTCCTGTTTGCTCAGAAAGCCGATGATGGTCAGGAAGTCGCAGAGGATGCGGATTCCGCGCTCGGATGCCGAACACGAGCGGGCCAGGGACGCCACGTCCCCTGGACCTTCGCCAACAGCGCGAAAGAGATCCAGTTCAATGGCCGCACGCAAGGCGGCGGAGCGCTGGTAGGCCAGCAGGGTGTCAAACACGAGCGCGGGTGATGCGGTTTCGGCTTGTGGGGCGGTTGCCATATGGAAAACCTCTCGGAGTGTAGAGCAGTCAAGATTATACATCAGACGTTCCGGCGGACAACACCCGCACTGGAAGCGTATTTGACCTCCGCGCATTTTCCCCTCATGTAACGGGCGCCCCCCGCCGATAGATTAATCGGAGTCAGTAATGTCCGAAACTTTCGCTCGTCCGCAAGCACCTTGGGCCCTGCGGCTGTTGCCGCCGTTCCCGGCTGTCGCCCACCGGGTCCTCGCCCTGGTCAGCCAGAAGGATGTCAGTATCCGGGAGGTGGGCGATCTGGTCAAAATGGACTCGTCGTTCGCCGCCGAGCTGCTCCGCTTCGCCAATTCCGCGATGATGGGGCTCCGGCGCGAGGTCAGGAGCCTCTCGCACGCCATTATCGTGGTAGGCCTGGACCGCGTGAAAACCATGGCTACGCTGGTGGCCGTAAACCGTATGGTCCGCTCCTCGGTGCGGATTGAAGCGCTGCGCAAAGTCTGGATCCACAGCCTGGTCACCGCGCTGATCGCCGAAAAGGCCGCCCGCGCCACCGGGCAAGCCGGCGATTCGGCATACACTGCCGGCCTGCTGCACAACCTGGGCACGCTGGGCCTAATGTCCGCCTACCCCGACGAGTACTCGCGCATGCTGGAAGTCTCCAACGACTACGGATTCGATTTGCTGGAGACGGAGCGGGATCTTTTCGAGATCGACCACTGCCAGGCGGGCGCCTACATGGCGCACGACTGGAACTTCCCGGACGAGCTGTCCGCCGCCATCGCGACGCACCACGGCGAACCGGTCGCCAACGGAGTCAGTCTGGACAACCTCGTCAAGGTGAGCTGGCGCCTCAGCGACACGCTGGGCTATGCCGCATTCTCGCCGGACAAGGATTGGCCCTATGAGGAACTCATGGCTTTCCTGCCGAAAGCGGCAGCCGCCCGGTTCGGCAAGTCACCGGAAGAGGTGAAGGAGGAACTCGACAAGCGCCTGACCGAGGTGCCGAATTAGAATAGGGCCGGCGGCAAAGGGACGATCGCTTGCGACCCAGAGGGTACGCCGCGCGCGGCTCGGAAGCGGGGGCGGCCGGGGCCGCTAAGCGGGCAGGACGCGGGCGATGACGAGGGTCATGTCGTCGTGCTGCGGGGCGCCGGCGCGGAGGCCCGCGCGGTAGCCGGAACTGTCCACCCAGACGATGGACGGCCAGGGAGCGCCCAGCGCGAACGGCTTTTGGGGATAGTCGCCCTGAAGGCTGCGGACGACGTCGATGGAATAGGTAGTCTGGCTGGCGACGGCGACGATGAAGACGACTCCGAGGGCGATATAGAGCCGCTTCATGAGAGTTTCGTCAGACGGCCTGCGGCAACAGGATGATCAGTTCCAGTTGCGGGTTGGGCAGCTCGGCGGGAACGTACGCGGCCAGGTTGCGGGCGCGCTGGATGGCCTCCCAGGCCACGCCCGATTGGTTGAGGCTGAAGTACTGATAGTTGAGCTTGACGGGAATGGCGCTGGGTGGAGTCGCCACGTACGCCAGCGTCACGCCGGGGAGAGCCTGCCGCACGAGGTGCTCGACGTGGTTGGTGGAACAGACCTTGACCAGTTGGGGCGTCTTGCCGGCGATATCCGCCTGGCTGGTCTCCGCGCTCATCGCCAGATACATTTTCGTGTTGACCAGGTACTTGTCGTTGTCGATCGAAGTGGCGTAGATGAAAGGCTGCACCAGCTTGAGCGGCAGGGCGACGAAGTTCGCCGGCACCACGGTCTCGAGCAGCAGGCGAAGCTTCTCGTCCAGCTCGGTGAAGCAGGCGCCCAGGTTGTCGTGATCGTAAACGGGCAGGTCGCGCGGATGGATGGTGGTGGAAAACGTGGTGAGCGCGCCGGCCAGCGAGAGCATGGCGGCGTAGAGGGCTTCGGGATGGCCGCCGCGCGTTTCGAACAGGTGGCGGAACGACGGGAAGGCGGTGTTGACGGTGTAGAGCAGCCAGAAGTTGGCGATATCGGAAGCGGTGAAATCGGCCAGGGACTGGTTCTTCTGGCGCCGCACGCCGGCAATGGAACTGGAACGCGCGCTGAGGATTTCGATGAGGCGGCGGGCAATGGACACCAGGTAATCGCTGGCCTGGAAATCCAGCAGTGGAGGCACGAAGCGCGGATCGAGCTGGTAGGTGTTGGCGGTGGTGCGCAGGACGCGCGCCACGCGCAGGCTGGAGTAGCCTTCGAGGGCGTCGCCTTCGATCAGAATCCGCAGGTTCTTGCGGGCGACCTGCACGGGCTTTTCCGAGAGACCCGTATTCTCGTCGCGAAACAGCTCGATCTCGGCGCGGTACCGCGCGCCGCCCTGGCGCGTGGAGGGGGCCACGTTGAGCCCGCGCTCGCGATACTGCGGAACGGCGAGGAACAGGTCGAGCGTGGTCTGGTCGGGCTCGAAGCACTCGGCCAGCAGTTTCTGTTGTGGCGCGCCATCGGATGCCGGAATGTCGAAGAGCAGGCCGTCGGGCAGGATTCCCGAGGCGCTCGAGATCCCCAGCGATCCGGCGGCCAGAAGCTCCTGGGAGATCTGGAGCGAGCGGAAGCCGTACGGCCGGAACGATAGATTCTCGAGGTGGAACTGCAGGACGTTTTCGAGGAAGCGGTCCTGAAGCTGGAGGTACTGCGGGCTCAGGAACGTCCCTTTGGTCCAGATCACCGGCTGGAGTCGTTTCACTTTCACTCACAGTACCAGAACCGGGGGTGAAGGTGAAGTGTGGGGGGTGGGCAGGGCGGCACTTCCCGCCAACACCCCCCTTGACGTGGTGCATGATTTGGATCTATCATGCGGGCTGTAGAGGTAGATTCGTGTTAACCGAGTCTTGAACTCCGAAATGAGGTTCGGCCATCATGTTAGCAACCGCAACGGTTGAAAAAAACGCATACGACGTCGCACTGGAGAACTTCGACTTGGCGGCGAACGCGCTCGAGCTCGAAGACAACGTGCGGGCAATGATCAAATATCCGGAACGCATCCTCGAGGTGGGTGTGCCGGTCCGGATGGACACCGGCAAGGTCGTCCATTTTCAGGGATACCGCGTGCAGCACAGCACCATGCGTGGTCCCGCAAAAGGCGGCATCCGGTTCCACCCCAATGTCACGGTCGATGAAGTCAAAGCCCTCGCCACGTGGATGACGTGGAAGTGCGCCGTCGTCAATATCCCCTTCGGCGGCGGCAAGGGCGGCGTTACCTGCAACCCGAAAGCCATGTCCATGGGCGAACTCGAGCGGCTGAGCCGCCGTTATGCGACCGCCATCCTGCCCCTGATCGGGCCGGAGAAGGACATCCCCGCCCCCGACGTTTACACCACTCCGCAGATCATGGCCTGGATCATGGACACCTACAGCATGAATGTGGGGTATCCGGTGCACGGCGTGGTCACCGGCAAGCCCATCAGTTTGGGCGGCTCCCTGGGACGCAACGAGGCGACCGGGCGCGGCGTGTTCTACACCACCGAGTGCGCCTGCGAGCACTTGAACATCCCCTTGAAGGGCGCGCGCGTCGTGGTACAGGGATTCGGCAACGCCGGGTCCATCGCGGCGCACCTCATGGACAGCGCTTCGGCCGTCGTGATCGGCGCCAGCGATTCGCGCGTCGCCATTTACAACCGCCACGGACTGGACATTCCCAAGCTGATCATGCACAAGGAGCGCACCGGATGCCTTAAGGGCTTCCCCGATGCCGAGGAGATCACCCCCGAAGAGTTGCTGGCTCTGGATTGCGAAATCCTCATCCCGGCCGCGCTGGAAAACGCGATCACCGAGGAGAACGCCCACACCATTCACGCGCGTATCGTGTCGGAAGCCGCCAACGGACCGGTGACCCCGGAAGCCGACCGCATCCTGAACAGCAAGGGCGTGTTCCTGATCCCCGACATTCTGTGCAACGCCGGCGGCGTGACGGTGTCCTATTTCGAGTGGGTGCAGGACGAGGCCCATTTGTTCTGGGACGAGCAGGACGTCAACAACAAGCTCGAGAAGATCATGAAGCGATCCTTCGCCGCCGTCCTCAAGATCAACCTCGACCGCAAGGCCAACATGCGCCTCGCGGCCAACATGCTAGGCATCGGCCGCGTCGCCGACGCCTGCAGGATCCGCGGCCTGTATCCGTGATCTTCTAGATCGCGCCAGCAGATTCCCTCACCTCAGGTTCCCCCAGGCGACCCGAGCCTCCGCGGGCCGCCTGGGGCCGGGCGTCCCGCGCGCCCTCCTGACTCCCGACTTCCTCCGTGTGTGTTCCAATAATCTAAAGAACCAACAAAATGCCCTTTCGAGGTGTAGACTACTTTTGTGTCGACTCGCTGCTCGGCGAGCAGGAGCTGATGGTCCGCCAGACCGCCCGCCGCTTCGCCGAAGAACGCATCCTCCCGCTCATCCGCGATTGCTTCCGCGACGCCCGCTTTCCCTCCGAGCTGATCCCCGAAATGGCGGAGCTCGGCTTCCTCGGCGCCAACCTCGAGGGCTACGGCTGCGCGGCCATGAGCAACGTCGAGTACGGCCTCGTCATGCAGGAATTGGAGCGCGCCGATTCCGGCGTCCGCAGTTTTGTTTCCGTGCAGGGCGCCCTGGTCATGTACCCCATCCACGCCTACGGCTCCGACGAGCAAAAGCGCAAGTGGCTGCCGCGCCTCCAAAGCGGCCAGGCCGTGGGATGCTTCGGCTTGACCGAGCCGGACTTCGGATCCAACCCCGCCGGCATGCGCGCCACCGCCCGCCGCGACGGCGGCTCCTGGGTTCTTAACGGCGAAAAAACCTGGATCACCAACGGCTCCATGAGCGACGTCACCGTGGTGTGGGCGCGCGCCCCGGAGGGCGTTCGAGGCTTCCTCGTGGAGCGCGGAACGAAGGGCTACACCACGTCGGACATCCACGGCAAGTGGTCCATGCGCGCCTCCGTCACCTCCAGCCTTTCGTTTTCCGACTGCCGCGTGAGCGAGTGCGACCGCCTGCCCGGCGCCGCGGGCCTCAAGGCGCCGCTCTCCTGCCTGTCCCAGGCCCGCTACGGCATCGGCTGGGGCGCCGCCGGAGCCGCCATGGACTGCTACGAGACCGCGCGCCAGTATTCCCTGCTCCGCAAACAGTTCGACGACCGGCCCATCGCTTCCCACCAGCTCGTCCAGGAGAAGCTCGCCTGGATGATCACCGAGATCACCAAGGCCCAGTTACTCGCGCTGCACGCCGGACGCCTCAAGGACCAGGGCAAACTCGAGCCCGCCCACATTTCCATGCTGAAACGCAACAACGTCGCCATCGCCCTCGATTGCGCGCGCCTCAGCCGCGATCTCCTGGGCGCCAACGGCATCACCGACGAGTATCCCGTGATGCGCCACCTCTGCAATCTCGAAACCGTCAAGACCTATGAAGGGACCGATCACATCCACGCCCTCGTGATCGGCGAGCGGGTCACCGGAGTCGCGGCCTACCGATAGTTTCTGGGGAATTCATGCTGCTCTACGCCCTCACCATTCTCATCAGCGCGTTTCTGTTGTTTCAGGTGCAGCCGGTGATCGCCAAGATCATCCTGCCGTGGTTCGGCGGCACGGCGTCGGTCTGGACCACCTGCCTTCTCTTCTTTCAAATGGCGCTGCTGCTGGGGTACCTCTACGCCCACGCGTTGATCCGCTACCTCAAGCCGCGCCTTCAGATGGTGGTGCATTCCGCGCTGCTGGCCGTGAGCGCGCTCGCGCTCCCCGTGTATCCCAGCCTGGCCTGGAAGCCTGTGGGAACCGAGGAGCCTACGCTGGCCATCCTGCGCGTCCTGGCGTTGACCGTCGGACTCCCGTATTTCCTGCTTTCCACCACCGGACCTCTGCTCCAGGCCTGGTATTCGCGGCGCTTCAAGGGCGCCATTCCCTACCGACTCTACGCCCTCTCCAATGCCGGCTCCATGTTCGCGCTGCTCAGCTACCCTTTCCTGTTCGAGCCCCGCTTCACCACCCACCAGCAGTCGTGGATATGGTCCGCGGCCTACGGCGTTTTCATCGTTCTCTGCGGCTTCACCGCCTACCGCTCCGGCACGGCGGCGGCGCCCCAAGAGGCGGCCGAAACCGACGCAGTGGAGAAACCCGGGCTGCGCATGTACGCCACCTGGCTGGCGCTGCCGGCCTGCGCCTCGATGCTGCTGCTGGCCATCACCAACCATCTCTCGCAGAACGTGGCGGCCATTCCGTTTCTCTGGGTCCTCCCCCTCAGCATTTATCTGTTGACCTTCATCCTCTGTTTCGAAGGCAGCGGCTGGTACCGCCGAAATCCTTATCTGCAGCTTCTCGCCGTGGCCCTGGGCAGCATGGCTTTCGCCAACAGCGTGGATGCGGCGGGCAATGTCCCCATCAAGGTGCTGGTGCCGCTGTTCTCCATGGGGCTGTTCACCTGCTGCATGGTGTGCCACGGCGAATTGGCCCGCCTGAAACCGCATCCCCGCTACCTCACCCACTTCTACCTGATGATCGCCGCGGGCGGCGCGCTGGGCGGCCTGATGGTTGCCCTGGTCGCGCCGTACCTCTTCCGCGCGCTGTACGAGCTGCAATTGGGCCTCGGCCTGTGCGCGCTGCTGACCCTTTTCGTCCTGTACGCCGACCCGCAATCCGGCTGGCTCGCGAAGTTGCTTCCGCCCCCGCGGATGCTCATCGCCGCCGCGGTGGTGACCGGCGTGGGGTATTTCTGCTACGCCAGGCGCGTAGTGCTGCTGGCCAACGGAGACGCCGTGGCGCGCCGGTTCGTCAAGAACTGGAGCCAGCCCGAGGACTTCCTGACCTACGTGCTGCTCGTCGTTCTGGTCATCAGCGCGGTGGTGGTGTTGGCCGGCCTTCGCGCCGGACGGCTCCGCCGGAGCTGGGGCGCGTTGGGCGTCGAGGTCCTGGCCATGGTGCTGCTGGGCTACCTGGCCTTCGAGGTTCACCAGCTGACCGAGGATTATCGCGTGACGGCGCGCAATTTTTACGGGGCCCTGCGCGTCCGCGATTCGGGCACCCCGCAGGACTTTGCCGCTACCCGAACCCTCACCCACGGCACCATCAATCACGGCGAGCAGTTCCTCAATCCCATGCGGCGCGATCTGCCCACCACCTACTACGGTCCCAACACCGGCGTCGGCGTCGCCATCCGCGACAAGCAGCAGAAGGGCGCCATCCGGGTGGGCGTCATCGGACTCGGCACCGGAACCATCGCGGCCTACGGACGGCTGGGCGACTACTACCGGTTCTACGAAATCAACCCGCTGGTGTTGCGCCTGGCGCGCTCCGAGTTTTTCTTCGTGCCCGACTCGAAAGCCAAGGTCGAGGTGGCCATGGGCGACGCCCGCCTGTCGCTCGAGCGCGAGTCCCCGGAGAACTTCGATGTGCTCGCCGTGGACGCCTTCTCGAGCGACTCCATTCCCGTCCACCTGCTCACCCGCGAGGCCATGTCACTCTATTTCCGCCATCTCCAACCCGACGGCATCCTGGCCGTTCACATCTCCAACCGCTACCTGAACCTCCAGCCCGTGCTCGCCGGTGAGATGGCCGCAACCGGAAAAACCGCGCGCGTCGTGGATACCGACGAAGACGACTCCCAGGACGTCTTCGGCGCCACCTGGGTGCTGCTCACCGCGCCCCAAACCGGCTTCGACGACCTCGTCATGAACGCCTCCAAGCCCATCGACACCGCGCGGACCGTACGATTGTGGACAGACGATTACAGCAACCTTTTTCAGATCCTCAAATAGGCGTAAGATAGGTATAGCCGCGTCCGTATTTCTCTCGTCAACCCCGGGAAACAGAGACTTTCGTCTGTAATTCCAGGGGACAATGTTGTATGATCAATTTGGCCGAGGAGACCATGGACGCCACTTACGCTTTCTTGAAAAGAATCGCTCCTTTCCTTGCTCTTGCGTTGCTGATTATCGCTCCCGCAAATGCGCAGGTTACGTTGAGCCTCAGTTCTACTTCCGTCGTCCTGAATAACAATCAGGCGCAGTCGATCAACGTGTCCGCTTCGAATGGCACGTCCATCTCGTACACCATAAGCGGAACCCCTTCGTGGTTGAGCGTAACCAGTGGAAACACCGGTTCGAGCACTGCCGGCACTACGCCCGACACGCTGTACTTTCGCATTCTCAACTCCAGTTGCGGCACCTGCAGCGCCGCGGTCACGCTGACGCCCGCGGGCGGCGGAGCGGCCTCGTCCGTTACCGTGGCCTATAACCCCAACGGCGGCGGCGGGGGCACCGGCGGCCTCACCGCAACCCCGGCGTCGCTTTCGATGAGCGCGTTTATCGGCCAGACCACCTCCCAAAACGTCACCCTGTCCACCACCAGCACCACCCCCATCACCTTCAGTTGGGTGTCGTCCGCCAGTTGGCTAACCGCGGCTACCAACACGTTCACCGTCAGCAACAATAGCCCGGCGACCCTCACCATCACTGCCAACGCGACCGGACTTGCCAATACCCAATACTCCGCGCAGATCACCGTAACGCCCTCGGTCGGCACCCAGGTCCCCATCGGCGTCACCTTCAACGTCGGCTCGGGCACCGGAGGATCCTCCAGCTACACCCTGAACCCGAGCAACGTCACTTTGGCCTACCCGGCCAGCCCCGGCGGGTACTGCGTGAACGGCGGAACGGTCAGCAGTTGCACCGTCCTCGTAAACAGCACCAATAGCAGCGTCTCCACATACAACGCCTATGTGCAGAATGTGACGGGCACCGGGACGTGGCTCCTGGTCAACGGTGGAACCCAGTCCTTTTCCACTTCGGTCTCCAACGGCGCGGGCATTTCCGTCAGCCCCACGTACGTGCCTGGAACCGGCACCTATTCGGGACAGGTGGTGATCTACAATCCCAACAATTCGTCCGACCAGGTCATCGTCAACGTGACCCTGATCGTGAATGGCGGCGGCAGCAGCGGCAGTTTCGGTATTTCTCCCACCAGCATGTCTTTCACCGCGTCGAACGGTGTGGCGCCCGCCGCCCAGCTTCTCTCGGTCAATGCGCCGAATGCGACCTTTTCGCTGAGCACCAGCTATTTGAACGGCAACGGTTGGCTGACCATCTCGCCGTGCTGCACTTTGAGCGGCACGCAGAATCTCACGTTCTCCGTGAATCCCTCGGGCCTGGCGATCGGGAACTACAACGCCTACACCTACGTGACGTCGGGGAGCACCACTCTGCAAGTCCTCGTGAGCCTTGCGGTCACCAGCGGCGGGGGTAGCACCACCGGCTCGATCGTCGCGCCCACCAGCCTGTCGTTCGCTTACGAGACCAACCAGAACGTCCCGATCTATCAGCTCCTTTCGCTTGCACCCAGCGGGTCGTTCACCACTACCACTACCGTCAGCGGCACCACCCAGCAATGGCTGAACGCGACGTCCGCCGGCACCGGGCCAGGCTACATAACGGTCAGCGTCGTCCCGCAGGGCCTCTCGGCCGGCACCTATCAAGGCAACATCACGGTCAATACAACGAGCGGCAGCCAGAGCGTCACGGTTACCCTTCTGGTCAGTTCGAGCGACGTCCTGATGGCCAATCCTTCGACCATCAACTTCTCGTACGCCTCCGGTTCGGGCACGGCGAGCTACCCGCTCCAGGTCACCGCCAGCGACGGCTCCAACCAGGCGCTCAGCGTGACTTCGCCTAACAGTTGGATCACCATCGGCAGCGCCACCTCCGCCACCACGCCGTCTCAGTTCATCGTCAGTGTGAATCCATCCGGCCTGTGCAACGGCTTGAATGTCGGCACCGTGACCGCCACCGCCTCGGCCGCCAACAGCCCCCTGACGATTCCAATCGTGGTCCTGGTCAGCGGCAGCAGCGCAACTTCCTGCAGCGGCGGCACCAGCAGCGGCCCGCTGACTTTGGGCTCCGGTTCTCTGACCTTCAGCGCGCCGTTCAGTGGCAGTACTCAGTCGCAGATTCTGGGGGTCAGCGCCAACACCACCACAGGCTTCACCGTATATACATCGACCTTCAGCGGAGGAAGCTGGCTATCGGTTATCCAGAATGGCGCGGTCGTCAGCAACGGCCAATTCTTGTACACGCCCCAGAACCTCACCGTTACCGCGAATCCGTCCGGCCTTTCGACCGGCACCTACACCGGCCAAGTCCAGTTCCTCACCAACGGCACTACTCAGACCGTCTCCATCACCTTCAACGTGGGAACCGGCACTGGCGGCAGCGGCAACATCAGCGTGAACCCGACTTCCGTCAGCTTCACCGTCCCCGCGAGCACCACCACGACCAGCACTCAGAACCTCGCCGTGACGAGCACCTCGGGTTCCAGCGGTATCCAGTTCACCTACAACGCGACCTCCACGGGCAACTGGCTGTCCGCCGCCAACAACGGCACCGCGATTGGCAACGGCACCGTGCTCGCCACGCCGGTGACCATCACCGTCATCGCCAACCCCGCGGGCCTCACCACCGGAACCTACACGGGCACCATTACCTTGAGCCCCAGCGGCGGGAGCCAGGTCACCGTTCAGGTCACCTTCACGATTCAGCCGTCGGCCGTGGTCTCGGCCTCCCCCACCACCCTGACGTTCTCCTATCGCGCCGGCGATGCGGCTCCTGCCGCCCAGAGCGTCCAGGTGACCGGTGGAACCAGTGGAGCCAACCTGACCTTCAGCGCCCAGGCGTCGAGTACCGGCAACTGGCTGGTGGTCTCCCCGGCCGCCGGAACCACACCCGGCACCGTCAGTGTATCGGTGAGTCCCAGTTCGCTCAGCGCCGGCACGTACAACGGCACCGTTACCGTAGCTGGAACGGGCAGCGCCACCGGCTCCACCACCATCAACGTGTCCATCACCGTGACCGCGCCGCTTCCCACCATCACTTCGATCGGCAATGCGGGCAGCTACGTGGGCGGCTCCATCTCGCCCGGCGAGATCATTACGATATTCGGCACCAGCCTCGGACCCACGCCGGCGGCCACCTCCCTTACCATCGATCCGAGCACCGGGCTGGTATCCACGACCCTGGGCAACGTTCAGGTCCTGATCAACGGCTTCCTCGCCCCCATGGTCTACGCCAGCGCCACCCAGGTGACCGCGGTGGTGCCGTACGAGCTTGCTCGCTTCCTGAGCGCCACGGTGCAGGTGAAATACGTCGGCCAGACATCCAATGGGATCTCCGCGTCCGTGGCTTCCACCGCGGTGGGCATCTTCACGGCCAACGCGTCGGGAACCGGACCGGCCGCCTGCCTGAACGCCAACAGCACCCAGAACTCGATCGCCAACCCCGCGGCCAAAGGTGAAACCGTGGCGATCTACCTGACCGGTGAAGGCCAGACCACCCCCGCGGGCGTTACCGGAAAGGTAACCACCATCTCCGCGGTTGGTCCCCTCACTCCCACGCCGCTGCTCCCCATCGCCGTGCGGATCGACGGGCAGCCGGCCGCCATCGCTTTTGCGGGAGAGGCTCCGTCCCTGATCTCGGGCGTCATGCAGCTCAACGTCCAGATCCCCACGACGGCCAGTTCCGGAGCCGTCACGTTGGAGGTCACGATCGGCGGCAACAACAGCCAGGCCGGCGTCACGCTCAACGTAAGATAGCCGCCAAATTCACGGGCCGGGAGGAGCCAGTCGCTTCCCGGCCTCTACTCCGGCAACGCGAACGCCAGAATATTCGAACCCGCGGCCGCCGCCACATACTGCCGGTTGTCGAACATGTAGGTCATCGGCGACGCCTTCCACGACTGGTTTGTCGGGAAGCTCCAGAGAGGCTTGCCGCTCACCGCGCCGGCGGCCATCAGCGCGCCGCCCTCTTCGCCGAAAATCACCAGCCCCGTCGCCGTGGTCAGCGTTCCGCCCCAGGACTCCGCCGGGCCCGGCTGCGGCAGTTCCCACGCGATCCGCCCGGTCCGGATATCGATCGCTTTCAGAATCCTCTCCGGCTTCTCGCCTTCGGGCCTGCGCTGCGACCCGCCCAGGTACTCCTTGCCCGGTTGCCATTCTCCCGGATCGCGCTTGGTGTAGACGCTGCATTTCTCGAACGTCTGCACGTAGTACAAGCCCGTCGCCGGATTGAACGACGGAGAGAACCAGTTGGTTGCGCCGTCCTGCGACGGGCATACCTTCGTGCCCGCCGCGCTGGGTTCCTGGTTCGGGTTCTTCACCGGACGCCCGTCCGCCGCGATTCCGCTGGCCCACGTCAGGTTCCGCACAAACGCGCTGGCGTGCAGCAGCTTGCCGTTGGTCCGGTCGAACACGTAGAAGAAGCCGTTGCGGTCGGCGTGCAGCAGCAGCTTGCGAGCCTGCCCCTGCCACTCGGCGTCCACCAGCACGGGCGTCTCGGTGGAGTCCCAATCCCACAGGTCGTGCGGCGTGAACTGAAAATACCACTTCAGCTTGCCGCTCTTGGCGTCCAGAGCCAGGATGCAGTCCGAATACAGGTTGTCTCCCAGGCGATCGTCGCCGTTGTATTCGGCGGCGGGATTGCCCGTGGGCCAGTAGACCGTCTCCAGTTGCGCGTCGTATGTGCCCGTAAACCACGTGGGAGCGCCGCCGTGAGCGATGCCTTTGCCCTGCCACGTCTCCGAGCCCGGCTCGCCGGCCAGGGGCACTGTCCAGAATCGCCAGGCTTCGTTCCCCGTTGCCTGGTCGTACGCCGCTACGAAACCCCGCGACCCGTGCTCGCCGCCCCCTACCCCGGCGACCATCAGGCTGCCCACCGCCAGCGGCGCCCCCGTGGCGAAGTAGCTCTGGCGCCAGTCCGCCATTTCGGTATCCCACACCAACTCGCCCGTGAAGCGGTCGAGCGCGATCAGGTGGGCGTGGTCGGTCTCCATGAAAACGCGGTCGCCGGCCACCGCCACGCCGCGGTTGATCCCGCCCGCCGCATCCCCCGGCAGCCCGCCCGTGCGCGGCCTCTGGTAATGCCAGATCTGCCGGCCGGAGCCCGCATCCAGCCCGTAGCACTCGTTGGCGCTGGTCACGTACATGATTCCGCCCACCACCACCGGCGTCGTTTCCAGGTGCGAATTGTCAGGAAAAGAGAACACCCAACTGGCCGCCAGCCGGCTCACGTTCTTCGGCGTGATCTGCGCCAGCGTGGTGTAGCGGTTGCCGCCCGGCTGTCCGTTATAACCGGGCCAGTCGGTCTGCGAAGTCACCTCGCGATAGCGCTCGCCCGCGCGCCGCAGCAGGTGCACGTGTCCGTCATCGGTCCGCAACTGCAGATCGGAAAATCCCCGGTTCAGCACCTGCCCGTCCAGCGTCTTGCCGTCCACCGTCCGAACCGTCTCGCGCACCAGAGGCCGCCGAAATGGCTGGATCGACCGCAGAAACCGCGTGATCTGCGCCGTTTCCGCGTCCGTCGCCTGGCTGGGCGGCATGCCTCGTGAGGGCAGCCCCTCGCGGATCAACCGGGCCAGTTGCGCGTCGTCGAAAGCGGCCAGCCGGCTGGCGATTGCCGGACCCATTTCGCCGCCGTTGCCGTCGGCGCCGTGGCAGCGGGCGCACCGGTTTTCAAACGCCAGCCGTCCGGGGTTGGCGTCCTGCGCCGGCAGGCTCGCGGAGAATATCAGACAGCTGAACAGACAGATCGAAAGTCGCATACGGGGCTCACCAGCCGGTATCCAAAATATACTACGCCCGGAATCGCCGCCGCCCGCTTCCTCGAAGCCGGCCCGACCCACTACACTTGAACAGATAAAGCCGTGAGCAAACGACTGCCGCTGTTGCTTCGCCACGCCATGTACAGCCTGCGTGGCGGCTTCCTGATCCGCCCCCTGACCATCGCGCTGGCTCTCGGTTTCGCCGGAGCATTCCTGTCGTGGCTGGAAGAGGAGTTTCCCGCCGTCAGCGCCTGGGTGCCCACTGTCCTGTTCCCCTCCCACGCCGACCCGCAAGTCGCCCAGGTCATTCTGACCGGTATCGCCGCCTCCATCATGACCGTGGTGTCCATCGTGTTCGCCATCCTGCTGATGACCCTCACGCTCGCGTCCATGCAGTTCTCCCCGCGCATCATCGTCAGCTTTTCCCGCGACCGCGTGACGCAATGGACCCTCGGCATCTTTCTCGGCACCTTCTCCTACTGCATGGCCGCGCTCCCCACCGCGCGCTCGCTCCCTCGCCCCTTCGCGCCGGTGGCCACCGTCCTGGGCGCCATGCTGTTGGCGCTGGCCTGCGTCGGTTTGCTGCTCTTCTTCATTCATCACATTTCGCAGGCCATCAGCGTCAGTCACATCGTAGACCGGATCGCCGAGGAAACCGAAGCCATGATCGATGAGATGATGCCCTGGCCGCACCGACTGGACCACTTTAAGGTTGTTCCACCGCTCCAACCCGACCCCGCCGAGGTGGCCGTCCTGAGCGGTGCTTCCGGCTACCTCCGCTTCGTCGATACGCGGCGCATGGTCGCCCTTGCCAGGCACTATCACGTGAGCGTCCGCGTTCTGCGGCGCGTTGGCCACTTCGTTCCCGCCGGAATCCCGCTGATGATGGTCTCGAAGGGCAACCGCCTGCCGCCCGAAGGCGCCGCCGAGCTGCTTTCCGCCTTCGACATCGGCCCCACCAGGACCTTGCAGCAGGACGTCGAGTTCGGCGTCCTGCAAATTGTCGATATCGCGCTGAAGGCGATTTCGCCCGCCGTCAACGACCCCACCACCGCCATCAACTGTGTCGATCAGTTGAGCCGCATTCTGATCCGCTTCGCCTCCCGCGAGCCGCCCGAGGATCTGCTCTACGATCCGCCCGGCATCGTTCGCGCCGGCATCGGATGGATCCGCTTCGAGCGCCTGTTGGACGCGGCCTTCGAGCAGATCCGCATGTACTCGAAGACGGACGTGGCCGTCAGCCTGCGGTTGCTGCGGGCCCTCGGCGACATCGCCGCCTCGACGCCCGATCCGGAATTCCGCCGGATCCTCGTCGACCGCGGCATGCGGGTGGTGGCCGGCTGCGCCGAAAAGCTCGGCGAAGAGGAGCTGAGAGAGTTGCGCGCCCGCCACGCCGCGCTGGGAGCTTTCGCGGTGATCTAGAAGCCGTAAATGGGATCCGCCTACTCGGTGAACTCGGCGCTCAGGATCTCCGCAACCTGGCCGCGCAGGACTGGAGCGTGGTCAACCGCCGTCTGCCAGACGAGCGGCCAATAGATGCCGAAGTACTCGTGAACCAGGATGTTTCGCAGCCCCACGATATCGGGCCACGGCACGGCGTTGTGCCGCGCCCTAAGTTCAGGGCCGAGCCGCGCGACGGCTTCGCCGATGATCGTCAGCTTTTGAGCGACAGCGTAGCAAGTCGTCTCGTCGGCCAGGAAGCCGGTCTCCGTTCGCCCGGAGACCGCATTCGCAATCCAGTCCAACGCTTCCAGGATGTCGTTAAGACGTTGTTGATCACGCCGCATAGATCAGCCGGGCCTCGGCCAGCACGCCCGGCCGGATGAGCGGCTTCAGTGCTGGCTTGACCGCCAGATCGACCCGGCGGCCGAGCAGGGCAGTGAGTTCGCGCATCATCGCCGAAACGCCCAGCAGTCCCGGGCGCGCGCCCGGCAGGAAATCGACCAGCAGATCGAGATCGCTGTCCGGCCGCATCTCGCCGCGCGCAGCCGAACCGAACAGGGATAACTCCTTGACTTGGTAGCGCCGGCAAATGTCGGCGATCGCGCCTTCGGGCAGCTCGATTCCAGCAGCGATGGTCATTGAGTCAATTCCCTCTCCCCATTATCCGCTAGTCCGCAAGCCGGCCCGCCAAGTACTCATGTGCCGGGATTCAGGGGCATCGCCCCGTGGGCCGGTCTTCCAACCGCCCGGCCGCCAAATAGTTCAAAAGCCCCATAAACCCCGCAGCCTTCTCCCGCATCCAACTAAGTGAGGCCAGAAGGGCGGGGCCGGCGGCGGCGCCGCAGTTGAACCGCGTCTGGCAGGGAGGTGCGAATGAAACGCTGCTCGGTGAGACCGTTGTTTCGGAAGGGGTTAGCGTTGGTCTGTGCTTTGGTGGTGGCGGGAACTGGAGCTGTTGCCCTGGCCCAGGAGCCCGTGCCTCCTCCCCAGAATCAGGCCCAGGCGCCGGCTTTGCCCCCGCAACAGTTGGACAATCTGGTTGCGCCCATCGCCCTTTACCCCGATCCGCTGCTGGGACAGGTGCTGGCTGCCAGTACCTACCCGGTGGAACTGGTGGAGGCGCAGCAGTGGCTACAGGCCAATGGCAACCTCCATGGCCAACAGTTGATGGATGCCGCGCGGCAACAGAATTGGGATGCCAGCATACAGGCCCTTGTGGCCATGCCGGACGTGCTGGGCAAGCTGACTCAGGACATCCGCTGGACTACCGATCTGGGCAACGCTTTCCTGGCCCAACAGGCCGATGTGATGGCCGCCGTGCAGCGCATGCGCGCGCGCGCCCAAGCCAACGGGAGGCTGCAGTCCAACGCGCAGGAGACCGTGACCACCGACAACCAGGGCGGCCAGTCGGCGGTCGTCATCCAACCCGCCGATCCCCAGGTGATGTACGTCCCCACCTATGACCCGTATTATGTCTGGGGGCCTCCGGCTTGGGGATACTACCCCTCGCTCTTCTATCCCGGCTACGGATATTGGTTCGGACCCGGAATCAACGTCGGGCTGTACTTCGGCGGCTGGGGCGGCTGGGGTTTTGGCGGCTGGGGTTGGGGCTGGGGCCCCAATTGGTTCGGCCGCAGCATATTCGTCAACACCGCCTTCTTCAACCGCTACGGATTCCGCGGGGGTTTCGGTGGCGGCTTCGGTGGCGGTCTCGGCGGACTGAACGGGAGAGCCGCGTGGGCGCACGATCCCGGTCATCGGCTTGGCGTAGGCTATCCGAACAGTCAACTCAGCAGCCGGTTCGGCGCGGCTTCACAAGCTTCGCGCATGGCTGCCGGGCGGTCGGGGAACTGGCACTCGTTCAGCCAGGGTAATAATAACGTAGGGAATCGGAACTCGTTCCAGAGATCCGCGCCCCAGGCCGGCGCGAGAAGTTCCCAGGCCTTACAAGGCTCCTCGAACTGGCAGCACTTCCAGGGCCGGCAGAGCTACCAGGGTTCGGCCCAGCGGTACCAGGCCCCCTCGCAACAGCGCTATCAGGGCCAGTCGCAGCAGCGCTATCAGGGCCAGTCGCAGCAGCGCTATCAGGGCCAGTCGCAGCGATACTCGGCACCCGCGCAGCGATACTCGGCACCCGCGCAGCGCTTCCAGTCGGCACCTCGCATGTCCGCTCCCAGTTCCGGCGGCGGAAGTTCCCGCAGCTTCAGTGGTGGCGGCGGTGGTGGCGGATACCACGGCGGCGGCGGCGGTGGCGGTTCCCACGGTGGTGGTGGCGGCCACGGCAGAAGGTAGTACCGCACCACAGGCATTTGCTACTGAGCCTCGACCGCAGGAGCGGTTGGTTCGACGAAAAGAGAGTTTCGCGACAGAAACTCGGTTAAGACGGCTCCCCGACCCTGCTGACCCTTTATGGATTGAGCTTGACTGGGGACGAGGGCTTGAGCGCCTTTTCCAGCACGAACATTTCGAATTCCTTCTGATCGTCGTCGAGCAAGAAAAACTTTCCTTTTTCCATGGTGTACTTAATCGGACCGTGCACCGTGACGTTGGGCGTATGCCTGAGCCAGACCGGGCAGGCCACTACGAAGGTGTAGACCGCGCCCTGGATGGTGAACCCCTGCCAGATGCGATGGGTCGGGCGGGCCGCGGCCGCCGCCGCCATAGCGGTGTCCGCTGCCTGGCCTGCCGCATCAGCATATGGGTTCGAGCTAGCCCCGGAACTGTGCGCGATGGCGACAGGGCCGCCGCCGCCGAGGTTCTCTCGGACGTGTGCCGTTTCGACTACTGTGCCGGTCTGCCAGTCACGCTGTTTGTGGGCGGCCATGGCTGAGACGGCCAAAGCGGTCAGAACTAAAGCTGATTTCATCATCGCGCGCCCCTTGCTAGCTACCTGCCTTTGGATCCTTTTCAGGGTCACTTTCTAACACTCTGCTCTGATTGAGCCGCTGTTGGAAGCCTAACCAGATTGGCTGTCCTCCGATCAATACCCCGGTAAGGACCCCAAAGATCTGGTGGACCAAAGCGGACTTTCTTCTCGTTTTTGGTGAAATTACCGGGTCGCCCGCTTTCAGAAGCAGGTACAGGCCCGCGACTTGAGTGCTGACCCGTGGCTGACTGAGCTCGCCGAGCAGAACTCCCCCGTCGTCGCCTGTTGAGGCACCCCCAACAACGCTCGCTCGCCGAGGTCTGCGCCAACGTTGGGCGATCTGGCGAATGATCTGGGCATTAGCCGTGGCCCTCACCTGGACGTGGCGTCGCCCCACAGCGGTTTCCTGCTCAAGCCAAGATCCCCCTGGGGACCATCTGTACCCGCACGGAGCCTCGGGTCAATGATTGGATTCTCGCCCAGGACGCGACGTCCCCTGGCAGCTTTCCCGGCCTCGAGGATTTTCGCGAATGCGGTCGTCCGCAGCCTATGCTCTTGCGCTGGCCAACTTCAGCAACCCGGACCTGAAGACGCGGAAGCTCGGGGAGAGATTGGATTCAACATCGAGGTGCCGCCCGATCAGCGAAGCCCATCTGCTCTTCTCCACTCCGATTCTCGGATATCCTTCTGCTTTGAGCGCGGGCGAGCCCCCCGGGAACAGCGCGTCGGCCAATGTCTCCCAGGTTCCGCAGATCGAGTCCTGGTGGTACGAATGAAGGACGCTCATTCTCGCTCTTGGGTACCCCTAGACGATCGCGCTTCTGTCACCGAGCAGCCAAGCCTCGATCTCCTCTATTGCGAGCCTAAAGAGAACCCTCGGCCTGGGGTGGCACCGCTTCTGGATCTGCAGCAGTTCCTGCTTGAAGCCAATACAGTCCCTGTCATCGAGATCGACAACCACAACGACTGCGGAGTCTGTGCCTTGAAGGCTTTTTCCATACCCGGCCAGTATCCTCGGCAACTGGTCCAGAATAATGCGCTTCCAGGGATCCGTCTTGCCTCGGAGATCTCTGGGGACCCTGCCAATCCCCTTGTAGGCGTGCGTCCTCCACGCATGCGCGTCTCCATTCTTACCGAGGATCTTCGGCAGCAACCAGCTGAGAAGCAGCTCGCCAGAGGCGTCCTCGACCAGAATCTCGAAATGCATCAGGCCGGCCTCGCGTCCAGATAGTCGCTATACCACAGGCTGCCGAGCGGCAGTCCCTGCTCTACCATGCTTTGAACCGTTGAGTCTGCGCTGGCTCGCCTGATCGTCGAAAAGCCGTCCCGGCCCTTCTCGAGAACCCACGTCTCGTCAGGCGACAGTGCGTCCACAAAGTATGGTTGGTGAGTGGTCACGAAGATCTGCGGGGCGTTCTTCCTGCCGGTGGCGTGCGCTCGAAACTCTGTGGCCAGCGTTTCCAGCAGTTTATGGTAGAGGCCATTCTCCGGCTCTTCGATGCAGATAAAGGGCGCGGGATCCGGATCCTCCAGCAGCAGCATGTAAGCAAACATCTTCAGCGTGCCGTCCGACATGGGTTGTGCGAAGAATGGGTCCTGGAACCCTCGGTCATTGAATCGAAGCAGCAGCCTGCCGTCGTCTGTTCTCTTCGTATCGATCTTCTGGACGCCCGGAATCTTCGATGCGATCTGGCTCAGTATCGACTGAAATCGATCTCTGTGCTCGCGCTCCATGAACTGAACAACATTCCCGAGGTTGTCCCCGTGCATGTTCAAGTGCTTCTGTGGACCGGCCATTGGCAAACTGCGGGCTGCGTCGGGCGTAAAGTAACTTAGATACCAGCTCTCGAGGAACTTCCTGAATTTCGCAATGCGCGGATGGGCCTTCAGCGTCCCCAGCGTGGCGACGCCCAGCTTTCTCCGGTCGGTCAATTCGACCGGAATCTGGCCTGACTCCTCGCCCTCGAAACTCTCCTCCCCCGCCCATGCCTGCCCTTCCCCGCTCTTCAGCAACAGAAACGAGAGGGGCCACCCCCTCTTTTGTCCTTTGCGCCGCTGGCGCAGCCGCTCCTCGGCGACAAACGGGCGCCCCGATCTGTCCCGGCTGATGGAGAGTTCATATGTAATGGGCCGGTCCCCCGGACTCTCGCGATAGTAGATCTCGAAGTGAATCGGTCCACTTCCGCCGGATGAAACCAGCCGGTCGAATCCGCCTCGCTGCTTTAGATCGCAGGCTTCCTCTACCCCTACGGCCAGGCAGTCCGACAGGAAACCGAACGCGTCAAACAGGGTACTCTTGCCGACTCCGTTCTTGCCGATGACGGCGACGAGTGGTGTAAGAGCCGGCGTGTCCTGCTGGTTCCAGAGCTTGCCGATCGTGATGTCCTTGAGCGCACGGTAGTCTTGAACGCGAAAGCCCTCAATCAAAGCCATGGTTTATCCCTTGTGCAAACGCAAGCATCGGCACCTCTCAAGGATAACGTCGCTCGGGTGCTCTCGGGCAACTGTCACGGGCACGATCAGCTGAAACTTCATGCTTAATCGCCACATGCCAGCGCGTGGGCCACGACATCTCCGCTCCCCGGCCTCCAACCCCTCTCCTTTCAATCGCTTCCATCGGTCCCCCCGCAAACCGGCAAGTCCCAGAAAACCCGGCCACAGCCCCGGCAAATAAATCTAACCATTCTGTAAACAACAGCTTGCGAGCAAACCGCGCCCCTCGGCCCCCCTGCCGCTCGGGCCTCGCCCATTACAATAAAGGTAGCTGAAGCGCAGTTGCCAATGACTTCCCCCTTTGCTCGACGACATTCCGGACCCTTGCATGCACTCCTCCCGGGCACACCATCATCCGGGAGACGCATCTGCGAAAAGGCCGCTCCAGATGCGTCACCCATTTCCGCCGGATCCCGGCAATCAATTGAAACAGAACAACTTAATAAGACGCAAATCGCGCTGCACACTCCCGCGCCGATGCGTCACCCTTTGCGTCACCGCCAGCCCCATCCCATCGCGCCGGCCTCCACCCCAGTGCCCTCAACGCTTTGCCGTGGCCGCGCGTCTATCTTCTTGTGAGTACGATTCGGTTGGTAATGGGCCTGCTGGTGGTGTCTGCATTTGCCGCGGACACCCAGTTGCCAACACTGCTCAAGGGTGTAGAGACCCGCTACAACAAGGCCAAGACCCTGCAAGTCCTTTTTAAAGAGGATTATACACCGCCGAACGGCACCCGCCGGACCGAAAGTGGCCTCCTCATGCTCCGCAAACCTGGACGCATGCGCTGGAGCTACTCCCAGCCGCCCGGAAAACTGTTCGTCTCCGACAGCAAGTTCCTCTGGCTCTTTACCCCGGCCGAAAACCGCGTCGAAAAAATGCCCCTCCGGGAGAGCGAGGACATGCGCGCTCCGCTCGCCTTCCTCCTCGGTAAGCTGGACTTCGAGAAGGAGTTCCAGAATTTGCAGGCCAAGGCCGAACCGGCCGGGACGCGCATCACGGGCGAGCCCAAGAGCGACAACCTGCCCTACTCGCAGGCCGAGTTCCTGGTGGCGCCCGATTTCCGCATCTTACAGGTCAAGGTCGCCGGCTTCGACCGCTCCGTCCTGTCCTTCACCTTCGACCAGGAACGGCTTGACCCCGCCCTCGACCAGAAGCTGTTCCAGTTTCAAATGCCCAAAGGCGCGGAACTCGTGGAGGCGGGTCAATAGAGTATGGCCGATTTCGTCCTCAAATACGCCGACGGCCGCGGGCAGATCCACCAGCAGGTGGCCACCGCCGGTTCCGAAAAGGAGTTGCGCGACCGCTTCTCGCAGCAGGGCTTCCTGATTTATTCCATCAAGCCGCGCCTGGCCGCCACTGCTTTAGCCGGAGCCAGTTTTTTCGGCAAGTCCAAGAAGCTCAATATCGAGAAGTTTCTCATCTTCAACCAGCAGTTCGTCACCCTGGTCCGCGCCGGCCTGCCCATCCTCAAGGGCCTGGACCTGTTGGCCGAACGCCTCACCGATCCGAAGCTGGGCCCCCACATCCGGTCGGTCCGCGACGATGTCCGCAACGGCACGCTCCTCTCCGAGGCCTTCCGCGCCCAGGGAATCTTCCCCAAGATGTACGTCAGCTCCGTGATGGCGGGCGAGAAAAGCGGCAGCCTCGTCGAGGTGCTCGACCGCTACATCAACTACCAGAAGATCGCCCTCGCCGTGCGCAAGAAGGTGATCTCCTCCCTCATCTACCCCTGCGTCCTGATCGTGCTGGTCGTGGTGCTCATGGTCTTTCTGGTGACCTACGTGGTCCCCACCTTCGCTTCGCTCTACAGCACCATGCAGGCCAAGCTGCCGGCCATGACCGTGTGGCTCATCGCCATCGGCACCGCGGCCCGCAATTACATCGTGTTTTTCGCCGCGGGACTCGTGGCCGCGATTTTCCTGTTCCGCTGGTGGGCGCGCCGCGAATCGGCGCGCGTCAAGATCGATCGCGTGCGCATGAAGCTCCCGGTCGCCGGCGAAATCTGGCTCAAGTATCAGGTGGCGCAACTGTCGCGCATTTTGGGTACCCTGCTCACCGGCGGCATCCCGCTGGTGCAGGCCATGGAAACCGCCGCCGACTCGTTGAACACCCCGCTGCTCCGGCGGGCCGTCGAGTCGGCCGGCAAGCAGGTGCGCGAAGGCCAGCCGCTTTCCGCATCCCTCAAGACCTCGCGCATGTTTCCCGGCCTCGCCACCGACATGATCGAGGTCGGCGAGTCCACCGGCGCTCTGCCCGCCATGTTGAACAGCGTGGCCGAGTTTTTCGAAGAGGACGTCAATACCCGCATGACCGCGACGCTCTCCCTGATCGAGCCCGCGATCATGATCGTCATGGGTACGTTTGTGGCGTTTGTGTTGATTTCGTTGTATCTGCCGATATTCTCTTTGGCGGACAACATTCGGTGACGTATGGGGACTGTCGAAAAGCCAAAGTTTCTGGATACCGCGCAAGAGACCGAGCAGGCCCGCGCCATCGCCGCGCGGTACCGCTGCGAGTACGTGAACCTCAAAGAGGCCTCCATCGACCACGACCTCTTCCGGTCCATTCCCGTGGATCTGATGTTCCGCTACAACTTCGTCCCCATGCACGCCCAGAACGGGACGCTCGACATCGCCATCTCCGATCCGCAGAACGTTACCCAGATCGACGAGCTGACCCTGCTGCTCAACCGCAAGCTGCGCATCCGCGTCGCCACCCTCTCGCAGATCGCCGAGCTGCTGAAGAAGACCGAGCAGTCGCAGCGCGTCCTGGAGGAGGTCACCGAGGGCTTCACCCTGGACGTGGTGGCCGAAGAGGGCGAGCAGGATGAAACCCTCTCCATCGACAAGCTCACCTCCGCCGACGCCGATATCGCGCCCGTCATCAAGCTGGTGGATACCACCATCTTCAACGCCCTGGAGCGGCGCGCCAGCGATATCCACATCGAATCGCGCGACCAGGAAGTGGCCATCAAGTACCGCATCGACGGCGTCCTGCACTACGCCATGCCGCCCATCGCCAAGGACTGGCAGTCCACCATCATTTCCCGCATCAAGGTGATGAGCGAGCTGGATATCGCCGAGAAGCGCGTCCCCCAGGACGGCCGTTTCCGCGTGCGCTACAAGAACCGGCTCATCGACTTCCGCGTTTCCATCATGCCCAACATTCACGGCGAGGACGCCGTGCTGCGCGTGCTGGACAAGGAATCCATGAGCGAGAAGTTCGCCAAGCTCTCGCTCGACGTGGTGGGGTTCTCCGAAGCCGACCTGACGAAGTTCCGCCGCTACATCCTGGAGCCCTACGGCATGGTGCTGGTCACCGGGCCGACCGGCTCGGGCAAGACCACCACCCTGTACGCCGCGCTCAGCGAGATCAAGAACGACGAGGACAAGATCATCACCATCGAGGACCCCGTCGAATACCAGATCAAGGGCATCACCCAGATCCCCGTCAACGAGAAGAAGGGTCTCACCTTCGCGCGCGGCCTGCGCTCCATCCTGCGCCACGACCCCGACAAGATCATGGTGGGCGAAATCCGCGACCAGGAGACCGCGCAGATCGCCATCAACTCCGCGCTCACCGGCCACCTGGTGTTCACCACCGTACACGCCAACAACGTGCTCGACGTGCTGGGCCGCTTCCTCAACATGGGCGTCGAGGCGTACAACTTCGTATCGGCCCTGAACTGCATTCTGGCCCAGCGCCTGGTGCGCGTGATCTGCGAGCACTGCAAGCGCCGCGTGACCTATCCCGATTCGGCGCTGATCGAAAGCGGCCTCAACCCGGAGGAGTGGCGCGACGTGCCGCTCTACGAGGGAGCGGGCTGTTTCGAGTGCGGCGGAACCGGTTTCCGCGGCCGCTCCGCCATTCACGAGCTGCTGGACCTGACCGACAAGATCCGCGAAATGATTCTGAACAAGCGCCCCACCTCCGAGATCAAGCGGGCAGCCCGGGAGGAGGGCATGACCTTCCTGCGCGAATCGGCCGTGGAAAAGATGCGCAAAGGCATCACGACCCTGCGCGAGATCAACAAGGTGACGTTCATTGAAGCCTAATGTCCAATTGTGGGGCAGGATGGTATCCTGCGGCGGGTTGACAACCCGCCCGGCGAGCGAAGCTCGCCTGTTCGCGCCGTCGCGCAACGTTTCTATCGCCAGAGACGTTCCCGAAGGGACCGCCTCGCGCTCATCGGTCTGCGTTCATCCGTGTTCATCGGCGGCCATATTTCCCCCCCGGAGGCCCCGCTGATGTTCGACACTCTCAAATCCATCCTGCGCGATCCGCCGCCGGCCATGGCCTTCGAGATCTCCGAGGCGGGGATTGCGGCCGCCCGTATCGGCTCGCGCGCCGAGCTGGAGTGGCAGCCCCTCAAGAGCGGCACCCTATCCATCTCGCCGCTCAAGGAGAACGTCCTCGATCCCGACGAGTTCACCAAAGTCGTCCGCACCCTGGCCGCCACCCAGGCCGCGCGGAAACGCAAAGACATCGCCCTGATTCTCCCGGATTTCAGCGCCCGCACCACGGTCGTCGACTTCGACAGCTTCCCCAGCGACGTCCGCGAACAGTCCTCGCTGGTGCGCTTCCGTCTCAAGCGCAGCGTGCCCTTCGACGTGGAATCCGCGGCCTTGAGCTACCACGCGCAGCATGCCTCCGGCGGGCGGGTGGACGTGGTGGTCACGGTGGCGTCCATCGAGATCGTGGCGCGTTATGAAGCGCCCTTCCGCGCCGCGGGAATGAATCCGGGGCTGGTGACCACGTCGGCTCTGGCCGCACTCGAGCTCGCGCCCGAGGCCGCCCTCAGCGTCATCGCCAAGATCACCGGCAACGTGCTGACCGTGCTGGTTCGCGACAAGGGCGTGCTCAAGCTGGTGCGCTGCCTGGAGCTGCCCTCCAACCATCTCGACGACGTCGTGGGCGTGCTGCTGCCCACCTTCGTGTATGCCGAAGACAACCTCGGCGGGCGCCCCGCGAGCCTCCTGCTGTGCGGCTTCGGCCCCGGGACCGCCGAAGCCCAAACCCGCCTTCACGAAGAGCTGGGCGTGGAAGTGGAGCCGCTCCGCTCCGCCCTCGGCGCGCCCGGCGAGAACAACGCGGGCCTGCTCGGTTATTTGCGCTCCATCGCCAGGAACAATTGAATGAAAGTCCCGATCAATCTCGCTTCCCAACCCTTCCGGCGCGACCGGGCCCTGCTGGTAGCCTCCATCCTCGTCTGCCTGCTGCTGGCCGCGACCCTGAGCGCCCTGATCTCGCTCGCCATGGCCGACCGCACCCAGCTTGCGGGCGCCCGCCACGAGATCGCCCGGCTCAACGGCCAGATCCGCAAGGTCTCCTCCGACCAGGCGGAGCTGGACGCCGTCCTGCGCAGGCCGGAAAATGCCCAGGTCCTGGAAACCAGCGTTTTCATCAACTCCCTGCTGATGCGCAAGGGCATCAGTTGGACCCGCATCTTCGCCGACCTGGAAAAGAAGGTGCCGTACAACGTGAAGGTCATCCAGATCCATCCCATGGTCACCGCCGACGGCGAGGTGTCGCTCGATATGACGGTGGCCGCCGAATCGCCCGCGCCGCTGATCGAGCTGCTCCGGGCGCTCGACACGGCGCCGTTCAGCCGTCCCGATATCAAGCTCGACCAGCCGCCGACCCAGGCCGAGCCAATCTACAAGTACCGTGTGAGCGTGGCATATGCCCAGAAACTTTAGCGTCGGATCCATCCGCGGCCCCCGCATTGTGATGCGCGTCATCATGGGGGTTCTGCTCGCCGCCAACCTGGTGGCCGCGGTCATCGCCTTCCACCCCTTCGGCGGATCGGCCGACGACCTGCGCCGCGAAGCGGAGAGGCTCACCGCGCAACTGGCGCAGTCGCGCGCGCGGCTCGCGGCCAGCGACAAGCTGGTGGCCAAGGTTCATTCCGCGCGCGACCAGGGCGACAAGTTCCTGGGCCTGTATTTCATGGATGCCGGCTCGGCCTCCGCGGCCATCGTGGACGATCTGGAAAAGATGAGCCAGGAAGCCGGAATCAAGAAGGGCCAGGCGAGCTTCGAGCGCACGCCCATCGAGGGCAGCGACACCCTGGTCATGCTGTCCACCCAGGTGGGCTTCGAAGGCACCTACGCCAATTTCACGAAGTTCGTGAACCTGATCGACAAGTCGCCCCGGTTTCTGATTATCGAGAGCATGACGGCGTCGGCGCCGCAGGCCCAGGGCGGGCAGCAATTGAACGTGTCGCTCAGAATCCTCGCCTTCATCAAGGATGTGCCGGGGGCCGTGTCATGAGTCTCGGAGCCGGCCGCAACAAGATCATTTTCCTCTGCGTCCTCGGTGCGGGGGCGCTCTACTCCCTGTACGTCAACGTTCTCGCCGGGCCGGACACGCCGCGGAGCGCCCCGCGCGCCACCGCTCTTCCGGCGCCCGCCATCCAGTTCCCCGACGCGGGGAGCGCCACGGCGCCCGGTTCCAAGCGCCCGCGCGCGAGCCGCGGCCGGAGCGAGGAGTTCATCCCCGTGCTGCGCTCCAAGAATCCGGCGGACCGCCCCGATCTCATCTCCCTCGACCCGACTTTGAATCTGGACCTGCTGGCCAAGGTGCAGGCCATCGGGCCGGCCGGCGGGACGCGCAATCTGTTTCAGGTCGGGCCCAAGCCAGTCGAGCAGCCTGGCGGCCCGGAACCGGTAGTCAAGGTCGGTTTCGTCAAATACGGGCCGGACCCGCCCAAGCCGCCGCCACCGCCCCCGCCGCCGCCACCGCCGCCGCCCATCCCCTACAAGTTCTACGGCATTGCCACGATGCGTCTTAATGGAAAAAAGACCGCATACTTCCTGGATGGCGACGAGATCTTCTACGCCTCGGAAGGTGATACGCTAAAGCGGCGGTACCGGATCGTGCGCATCGGACCCAATTCGGTGTTGATGGAAGACACGGAATCGAAGCGGGAACAGACCTTGCCCCTGGCCGAGGAGGCGCAGAGCTGATATGACCAGGCGTCACACCCGGCAATCCCAATCCGGCTTCGCGCTGCTGCTGGTGTTCCTCATGGCGGCGGTCATCGCCATCACGCTCTACATGCAGATTCCGCGCGTCGCCTTCGAGTCCCAGCGCCAGAAGGAACAGTTGCTCATGGAGCGCGGCGCCCAGTATAAGCGCGCCATCCAGATGTTCGTGAGCACCAACAAGCGATGGCCGTCGAAAATCGAAGACCTGGAGAACTTCAACAACCGCCGTTTTCTGCGCAAGCGCTACCTGGATCCCATGACCGGCAAGGACGAGTGGCGCATCATCCACATCGCGAACGGCATGCTCACCGATTCGAAGCTCAACAAGCAGAATCCGAACGGACAGCAGCAGCAGCAGTCTTCCACCGCCGGCCAGTATGTCGGCGAGCAGGCCGGTATCGGGCAGACGCTGCCCGGCGCCACGGGAGCGGCCGGGGGCGCGGCGCTGGCGCAACGCCGGCGCGCCAGCGACAGCTCGGACCCCGGCGTCCAGGGTTCCGGTCCCGGTGACATGCCGCCGGGCCAGGCGACTCCCGGAGTTCCGCAGCAGCCCGGTGTCGCCGTGGGGCAGCAGGGTGGCCTTGTCCAGCAATATCCTCCCGTCCAGCCCGGCGTCGGCCAGCCTGGCGTTGGCCAGCAATATCCTCCCGGCGTTCCGCAACCGGGAATGCCGGGCGTGCCGGGGCAAGTCACGCCCGGCCAGATCATTCAGGGACGGATGAACCCGATGCAACCGGGGATGACGGGCGGCGCCACCAGCCAGCAGCCGGGCGGCTCCTCCTATGTGGGCGGCGGCGGATCCTACGTGGGAGGCGGCTACGCCATCGGCTCGCAGCCGACTTCGCAGGTTCAGCCCACGCAATACTACCAGCAGCCCGGCCAGCAGCCATACCCGGGAATGCCGGGGGCGCCGGTCAGTTCCCAAACCGGCGGTGTTTCACCCCAACAGTATCCGACCACCCCTGGATCGCAGGGCCCCGTGCCCGCGTACATGCAGCCGGGCGTCGGAATGGGCGCGCAGAGCGGGGCGGCGCAGGACATGCTGAATCGCGCTCTCTTCGGACCCAGGCCGGGCGGCCCTCCGCAAGGCATCATGGGAGCCGGCGCGGTAATGGGCGCCGGGATCGCCGGCTTCGCCAGTAACGCGGATTCCGACAGCATCATGGTCTACAACGACCGCACCAACTATAGCGAGTGGGAGTTCGTTTACGATCCCGCCAAAGCGAAGCAAGTTCCCAATCCGCTCACCGGCGGCATCGGCACGCCGGTCACGGCCATGGGAACGAGCACGGGATCCAATCCCGGAACGAGCCCTCCCAATTCCACCGATCCAGCCAGTCTCGTAGGACCCGCGCGCGCCATCATGGGGTCGGCCGACCCCGGCTACAACAGCGCCCCACAGGGTAACAGCGGCGCGCCCGGAGCTGCGGCTGGAACCGGGACCGGAAGTGCTCCTCCCGTTTCGGGATTCGGAATAAATCCCATCCGCCAATAGGGGCTACGTCACCACGCCCCTTCGTACGGCGCTGAGCACCAGTTCCGCGGTGCTGTGGAGGTCCAGCTTTTCCATGAGGCGCCAGCGGTGGGTCTCCACCGTGTGCAGGCTCAGGTTCAGCTTCTGTGCTATGTCCTTGTTGGTGTTTCCTTCCGCCAGCAACTGGTAGATCTGGCGCTCGCGGGCGGTCAGAAGGTCGAAGCGGTCGAGGACCGCGCCCTGGTCCTTCAGCCGCGCGATTCCGTTCTGGAACACCTGCGCCACCGCCGGGCTGAAGAACGCCATGCCCTTCAGGACATCGTGTATGGCGCGGATCAGGTCGTCGACGGCGGAGTTCTTCAGCAGGTACCCCCGGGCGCCCGCCTTCACCGCGCGCAGCACGTAGCGCTCGTCGCCGTACATGCTCAGGATCAGCACCGCGGTGTGAGGCGATAGCTTGGAGATCTGCGCGGTGGCTTCGATGCCGTTCAGCTCCTTCATGGCGACGTCGATGATGGCGACGTCGGGCTTATGCTGCCGCGCCGATGCCACCGCCTCGATACCCGAGCCGGCTTCGGCCACGACTTCGAACTCGGGATGGTCTTCCAGAATTCGCCGGACGCCCTGCCGCATGAGGGTGTGATCGTCAGCCAGGAGGATCCGCACCGGCATCAGACGGACACCTCGCACCGGGCGCGGCTAGGCATCCGGGGCGGCGCCAGCGGGATGCGGATGGCGATCCGGGCGCCCTGCGCCGGCGCGGCGTCGATCATCAAGGAACCTCCCGCGGCGGCGACCCGCTCGCGGATCCCGAGCAGGCCCAGCCCCGAAGTCCCCGAGGGCATGCGCTGCCGGTTCAGGGCGAAGCCGCGGCCGTTGTCTTCGACCTCCGCCACCAGCGAGTCAGTGAACTGGCGCACCGACACCCGGACCTTGGCGGCTCCGGAATGCTTCTCGCAGTTGTGCAGCGCCTCCTGCACGGTCCGGTACACGCAGGTCTTCACCGCGTCGGGAAGCTCGTCGGCGACGCTCTCCGAGACGAACTCGCCTCGGATGCCGCTGCGCCGCACAAAATCGTCGAGCTGAAACTGGAGCGCGGGCGCCAGTCCCAAATCGTCGAGCAGCGCGGGCCGCAGCAGAACCGAAATGTGGCGGACGGTCTCGACCGTTCGCTCCGCCATTTCGCCGGCGCGCTGGAGGCGTTCGCGCGCGGCAGCGGATTGCGCGGGCAGAATCTTCAGCGCCTGCGCGATCTCGATCTGCAGCAGGGCCAGCGATTGCCCGATCTCATCGTGGAGCTCGCGGGAAAGCCGGCGCCTGCCTTCCTCTTCGATCTCCAGCAGCCGCGCCGAAAGCTGCTGCAACTCGCGGCGGGCGCGCTCCACTTCGGCGTAATTGTTCTCGGACTGCCGTTCCAGGCTCTCCCAATGCCCGAAAGCGACGCGCGCCACGACGAAGGTGAGAACGGCCCCCAGGCCGGGCAGCAGACAGAGCAGGGAGAAGCCGCCCCGAGTGAGATAGGCCTCCAGCGCGGAAGCCGCGAGCAACACGATGACGGCGCCGCACCCGGCTCGCAGCACGGTCCGCTTACTGAACTTCCCCTCCACTCTGAGTAATCTTATACGCCGCGGGCGGCCCGGTCTTCAAGCGGCCCTCCGGCACAGTGCTATTGCGTACCGATTTTCCGCCGTACGATCTCCGCTGTATGGTTCCACCCGGATAAGGGGCCTATGCTGAAAACACTCCGCAGTCGCGATGTCCCCTAAATGGCGCAGGGGAATCGCGGCTTCGCAAGCAACAAGCACCGTAAAAAGGGCAGGCTCACGCCTGCCCTTTTCCCATCTTCAGCCGGTTCGCGGGCCGCTAAACTAGAGGTTCCAATGAGCGTGCTGGTGTTCTCCGCGATCGTGTACGGCATCTCCGCGCTGGCGGGTTTTCTCGGTTCGCTGACCGGGCTGGGAGGGGGGATCGTGGTCACGCCGGTGCTCACGCTGCTGCTGGGCGTGGACCTCCACTACGCCATGGGCGCGACGCTGGTGTCGGTGATCGCGACTTCGAGCGGCGCCGCGGCCGCTTACGTGAAGGAAGGCTTCACCAATATCCGCGCCGGCATGTTTCTGGAAATCGCAACGACGGTGGGAGCGGTCGTGGGCGCCCACCTGACCAAGATCGTTCCAACCTCGGCCCTGGCGGTGGCCCTGGGAGTAGTGTTTCTGTATACGGCCTGGCAATCGTTCCAAGGCCTCGGGGAGCGCCGCGCCGTGCGCCCGGACCCGCTGGCGGCGCGGCTGCGACTGAACAGCAGTTATCCCGAAGCGGAGAAAGAGGTCCGATACGAGGTCCAGCACGTGAAAGGCGGATTCAGCATCATGTTCGGCGCGGGGGTGCTGTCGGGCCTGCTGGGTATCGGATCGGGAGCGATGAAGGTGATCGCCATGGACCAGGTGATGGGAATGCCGTTCAAGGTCTCGACAACCACCAGCAACTTCATGATCGGGGTGACCGCGGCTGCCAGCGCCGGCATCTACCTGGCGCGCGGGTACATCGAGCCCGGCCTGGCGATGCCGGTAATGCTGGGTGTCCTGACCGGCTCCCTTCTCGGAGCGCGCCAGTTGAAGGGGGCCAAGACGCGCATCCTGCGAATGCTGTTTGCCGGCGTGGTCGGGGTGCTCGCGGCGGAAATGATCTACAACGGACTCACGGGAGGGCTGAAGTGACCGACCAGCGCCTGGAGACAATCATCGGCAACCTGCTCCGCTACGGCGTGGTCCTGGCGGGAGCGGTGGTGCTGGCCGGGGGCGTGTGGTACCTGGCGGCGAACGGATCGGCCCCGGTGAGCTACCGGCACTTCAGCGTCCAACCGCGCACGGTCCACTCGCTCGAGATCTTGCCGCACCCGCAGGCCGTGATTCTGTTGGGCCTGCTGCTCCTGATTGCCACGCCGGTGGCGCGCGTGGCTTTCTCGCTGCTGGGCTTCGCGCTGGAACGCGACGGCGTGTATGTAGCGCTGACCTCGCTGGTGCTGGCGGTGCTGCTGTACAGCATCGGCACGGCGTGGTGGTGAGCCGCGGTTCACTCCTGCCGTAAGGCGATCGACGGCGACACGCTGCCGGCGCGGCGTGACGGAATCCAGGCAGCCGCGGCTCCCGTCCCCACCAGCACCAGGACAACCGCCGCGAAGCAGGCGGGCTCCCACGGATCGACGCCCTCGGGCAGCAGGCCGGCTAACGGGCGCAGCGCCGCCACGGCCAGCGGAATGCCCGCGAAGGCTCCGCACGTCACGACCGCAAGCGCGTCGCCGAGCGCCGTCCAGACAATATCGCGGCGAGACGCTCCCAGCGCGGCGCGAATGCCGAAGTCGCGCGTGCGGCGGCTCACGGCGTAAGATACCGACGCGTACAATCCGACCAGCGTCAGCATAAGCCCGACGCCGCTCAACGCGCCCACAAAGGCGGCCGCGACGCGCATGGGGAACAGGGCTCCGGCAACGGCCTCCTCCATTGGCCGGACCTCGACCGCGGCTGCCGGGTCCACTTCGCGGAGGGCGGTCCGCAGCGGCTCGATCCACTGCGCCGCGTTCCCGGCGACCCGAACCAGCAGTTGCGCGTTGAAGGCGGGAACGAAGAACAGCGGGACGGGCCCTTCTCCGAGCGTGCGCATCCTGGCGTCCGCGGCGACTCCGACGATCTCCAGAAGGGCGGGGCTCTCGCGGCCCATGAGCAGGCGCGAGCCGACGGGGTCGGCGTCCCCGAAGAACTCCCGCGAGAGAGTCCGGTTCACGATTACCGGAAGGGGTTTGCGCCCGCGATCCGCGATCCGGAAATCACGGCCGCGCAGGATGGGTATGCCGAGCGTGGCGCAGTACCGCTCTCCGGCTCCTACGGCGTAAGCGTGACGGATGGCGGACTGCGGCTCGCCCTCGCGGCGCAGCTCCGCATCGGGAAGCTCTCCCATGAGCGGCAGGATTCCGGCGGACGTGACCGCTGCCACGCCGGGGACGGCAGCGACCCGCCGCACCGCGCGCTCGCGCAAATCCCAGGAGCGCTCGGGCGAGTATCCGACGGGAAGCGGATGCACGGCCGCGATCAGGGTGTGGGCGACGTCGAATCCCGGGCCGGCGCGCGCGAGATGGAAGAAGCTCCTGGTGAAGATCGCGCCGAGCGCGAGAAGCACCACGGACAAGACGACCTGCACCATCACAAAACCGCTGCGGAGGTTCCATCGCCGGATGGAGAACGACGGATCGCCTGGCTTCATCGCCAGGCCGAGATCCGGGTCGGAGGCGCCGAGCGCGGGAACGAGAGAGGATAGCAGGAGGGCCGCGGATGCGGACAGGAGCGCATACAGGAGCAGCCCGCCGTCGCTCTGGAAATGGAATTCGACAGGCACTCCGTAGGCCGTGGGCCAGCGCACCGTGCCGAGCCGGTTGCGCAGGATCGCATCCAGGCCGAGACCGGCCAAGGCGCCGCACGCCACGAGGGCCAGCGCTTCCGCGAGGAGGGGCCGGGCGATCTGAAGCCGGTTGGCGCCGAGGGCCTTGCGAATCGCCAGATCGCGCCGGCGATTCGACGCGCGCGCCAGGAGAAGCCCCGCGACGTTCGAGCAGGCAATCAGGGCGAGCATCGCGGAGACTCCGAAGAGCATCACGAAGAACAGAAAGAAGAGCCTCTCGCCGCCGGTCTTCGAGGCGTTGGCGGCGAGGCCGCTCATCGCCTCGAATCCGGAGATCCGGCGGGCCAGCTCTTTGCCCCCGAGCGTTTCGGCCGCGGCCACCAGCGCCTGGCTCGTCTGGCCGCGCGAGAAACCATCGCGCAGGCGGCCGAAGAGGCGGCAGCCGCAGTCCTGAGGATTGGCGCCGACGGGATCCACGAGATAGATTTCGGGCGATACTCCGCGGCCGTAGACGCTGCGATAGTCGCGCGGAAGAACGCCGAGGATAGTGTAGAGCTTGCCGTTCAATTGCAGCGGACCGCCGATGGAGCGCGGCTCGCCCGCCAGGCGCTTACGCCAGAAGCCGTAACTCACGACGGCGCTTTCGCGGCCTTCATCGGCCTGGGAATAGAGCCGCCCAGCGGATGCGCGGACGCCGAGCACGTCGAAGAAGTTCGCGCTGGTGGGGAAGGTCCAGACGAGCTCGCTGCGATTGCCCGACTGCCAGACGCGGTCGCCGAGGCCGCGGTGAAAGGCGAGGTCCTGGAACGCGCCGGCATCCCGCAGGCCGCGGTAGAGCGCGTACGAGGCATCGACGCCGTCCACGCGAGCGAGGCGATCGGGCCGGTGCGCGCTCACATCGTCGAGGATCAATTCGCGGACGACGCTGTAGACCGTGACGTTGGCGCCGATGCCGAGGGCGAGCGAAACGATGGCGACGGCAGCGAGGAGGGGGGATTTCAAAAGCCCGCGCACGGTGGGAATCGTCCTACTGCACGGGGTTGCGCAGCACTCCGATGCCTTCGATCTCCACTTCGACGACGTCGCCGGTCGAGAGCTTGCGCGTGCTGCCGGGAGTGCCGGTGTAGATGACGTCGCCGGGCAGCAGGGTGACCCAGCCGCTGACCCACTCGACGATGGCGGGGCAATCGAAGATGAGGTCGGAGGTGTACTGCTTCTGCACCACCTCGCCGTTGAGGCGCGTCTGGAGGAGCAGGTTGCCGTAATCGAGGCCGGTGGCGATGGCGGGTCCGAGGGGCGCGAAGGTGTCGCAGCCCTTGGCGCGCCACCACTGCAAGTCCTTGCCCTGGCCGTGCTGCCAGTTGCGCTCGCTGACGTCGTTGCCGCAAGTGACGCCGAAGATGGCGTCGCGGGCCTCGTTGCGGGAAACGTTGCGGGCCGGCTTGCCGACGACGATGACCAACTCGCCCTCGTAATGGAGGTCGGTGGCGTCGCGCGGGATCACGATGGGCCCTTCGGGATCCTGAAGGGCGGTCACCGGCTTGTAGAACATTTCGGGATGATGGGGCTGCGGGCGGTTGCCGAGATGGCTGCGGTAGTTCAGTCCGACCGCCATGATCTTGCCGGGGAGGCAGGGGTGCAGCAGCTTGACGGCAGAGAGCTGGTGAGTGACGCCGGTCCCGGTGTGGGCGCCGAAGAGATCGCCGCGGATCTCGCGGACGGTTTGGCCGTCGAGGATGCCTTGGGAGACGCGGGAGTCGGATGAGTATCGGATGTAGAGGGGCACGCAAGGCTATTTTAGCCCAGGGGGAGGGGAGGGCATTGGGGCGGCTGTACCGGCGATCCGCTTGTTGTTACCATCTGGCTTGAAGAGAGCGCAATTCTAGAGCTGATTATTTGAACCTAACGATTTTAACTGGCAACATGCCTGCCGCTGAGCCGAGCCAGATTAGCTGAACCGCGGCGACTCTGCCTTAGCTCACCTTCCAGGCACCTGGTGGCATCCCGATGACGCGGACGGTAATCCTTAGGTCGTTCATCATGCCAGCCCATTGCGATGCGTTTCGCACGTTAGAAACATCGCCAAATATGGCACTTACGAAGCGATCTACGGCATTGTTGGACCCTTTAAGTTGAGGCTCAACACCCTTAGTATGTAGCACGACATCACCGCACAGGATGCAGCCCTCACTGTCGTGAATAAGCGTGTTGCCGACGTGAAACTCTATGGCCGAGCGATTCGCGACCCCCTCAAGCTCCAACCTCCACTGGACTCTGCCCGCCATGCTGCCCGCACTGCTAATGTGGCCGCCGCGCAGGACAGCCGTATAGACGCCCTCACGTATGCAACTGGTGTGACGGAAGTTCGCGCCTTTGCTTTTGTCGGCATTCCACTTCGTGTTGCCGCGCCAGGGGTATTCGAGTGTTCGTCCGATCCTCTGTCCATTCACCAACAGGTCGCCGAGCACATATGTGGAGCCAAATTCCGTCCTGTGGACAACTACGTTCACACTGCTCACGGTCCTATTCCTTCAATTCCTTCAAGCACGGAGAGTATCACAGGCCCGGGGCGAGTTCAAGAGATATTACCGGGAGTTACCGGGGCCTTGCGGTCGGGGTCAGGGGCATAGCGGCTGCTGAAGCGACCATCCGCTCCACGGTGCTGTGGTTTGGTTTAAACCGAGTTTTTGGAAGCCCGATTATCTGAAGTGAGCAGGGGCTTAGTCGCATGGATCATGAGGAGTCCGACTCGTTTCATCCGGCCGGAATTTCACGGTCCTGGAACTCGAAGCGAAGTCCCGCAACCAAGTGCTGGTTGACGGACTTCTTCGAAGGGTCGTCCGGAACGACGTGGCGGGAAGTCGGTTGGCTGGCTGGCCGCACCGGCAGATAACGGTGAGCGTGAAGGAGCAATTCCCGGATTGGGGCTCCAACCCACGGGTTGTATGGGACTTTGCGCCTATTGAGTTGGCGGTTGAATGGGTGTACCATTGTCTGTCCAAACAATTCGGACTCTATTATCGTAATAGGCACGCTCTTCTCTGGGGCACGGGAGGAAGCGTTGGTGTGGTGGTGCCATACCTTTCAGGCTCACCACGGGGCCAGACAGAGTATTCCGCTGGATGAGGGCGTCGCGAGGTGCTGTGCCGCGACCGAGCAACAAGGTTACAAGAGCACTGTCTCAAGTGCCGCTTGATGGGACACCAAATGGAAAGGGACCGATGAACTTCCTAATCAGACCGTTTCGCTGCGTCGAGGTGAATCCCTCGAAAACGTCAGTGCATTGGTCGCATGCCCTGATCGCTTTCGCCGCTGTTGGCATCCTGATATCGGTGCGCTCACCTCTAATGGCGCAAGGCTTCGCGGTTAGCGGTACAATCCCGGTAGGTTCAGGGCCAAACCAGGTGGTAATGACGCCTGATGGAAGTAAGGTATACGTTTCGAACGGGGGAGACGACACAGTCAGCGTCATCGGGACCCTCAGTAATACCGTGATCGCAACCATTCCGGTGGGCAGTCAACCGGCTCAGCTTGCCGTATCGCCAGACGGCTCACGGGTGTATGTGGGCAACGAAGGCGGTGGTGTCTCGGTGATCAGTACCGCGACGAACTCGGTAATCGCCACCGTTGGGACTTCAGGATATCCCGTCCGCGATATTGCGATCACTGCCGATGGCAGCAAGGTTTACGTGGCCCTCGAGGGCGGCGGACTGGGCCGGATCCTCACCTCAACCAATTCCTTTTCGGTCATTTCCAGCGTCCTGTGTCCTGAAGGGGTGATTACTAGCGGCAGCCTTCTTTACGTCAACTATCAATGCGGGGGGCCAGGCGGGACCGGTGGCCACGACGCCGTGGGAGTATTCGACGTTGCGTCCGACAGCCTCCTGACCAGCATCACAGGACTACCCAATGTAGGTGCGAGCGTACCCAGAATATCGCCCAACGGTGCCCAACTCTGGGAAAACGGCAGCGACGCTTGTGAGAGCAATGGGTACGACCATGTCGGGTGTCCTGCTACCCCAGGAGTCCCGGAGGGAGTCATTAATGTTATCGACACGGGCAGTAACTCTCGGGTCCAGTCACTGGGGTTCTCGACAGCGGACAGCCCCGGCTCCATCTCTTTCTTCCCCAGTGGTTTATTCGTATTTGCCGGCGGCAGTACTCTGAAAATCATCGACACCGGCAGCTTCGCGACGGTCGGAGCGGTTCCAATTCCCGCGTCGGGCAGCGTTGTTTTTGCAGGGGACGGCATCCACGCTTATGCGCCGGTGCCTTCAACTAACTCAGTTGCCGTGCTGGCAGCTTTGACGCGAATCACGGTCAGCACAAATCCTCCCGGATTGAAGATCCTTCTTGATGGAAGCGAGTCGACGGCTCCGCAGAGCATTAGCTGGATCGCCGGCAGCAACCACACCGTTGGCGTAGCCTCTCCCCAGGCTGCGGGGACCGGCATCCAATACTCCTTCGCCAGTTGGAGCGACGGTGGCGCGCAGACGCACACGATCACCGTGCCCTCAGCGGCGACTAACTACACGGCCAATTTCAACCTTCAGTACCTGCTTACGGCGACAGTTCAGCCAGGCAATGCTGGATTTGTTACGTTCAATCCTTCTTCTCCGTATGGCTACTACAACAGTGGCTCTTCAGTGCAGTTGACGGCCACCGCGAATTCGGGTTTTTTTCAGTTCTCCAATTGGAGCGGGGACTTGTCCGGCAACGCCAATCCGCAGTCGCTCACGATGAACTCCCCCAAAAACGTCACCGCGAATTTCACAGCTGCTACTTGCATGTACGGGCTATCTCCCGGCAGTGCTTCCTTCGGAAAAGCAGCATCCACCGGGAACACCGTGACGGTAACGCTCTCCGGCAGTTGCAGCACCCTGAACGCAACCAGCCCGGTGAATTGGGTGGTGATCACCGGCCTAAGCGGCAACTCAGGCACGAGTATAGTGACCTACAACGTGCTGGCCAACCCCAGCAGCGCCTCGCGCTCGGCAATGCTGACAATTGGCGGCCAGCCATTATTCCCCATTACCCAGGCGGGACAGGGGTGCCTGTTCGGTCTTACGCCCTCCGGCGCGTCGATGGGCGTGAACGGGGGCAACGGCAGCTTCAACGTGACCCTCAGCGGCGCCGATTGTGCGTGGAGCGTGACGGGCAATCCAACGTGGGTGACGAACATCGTGGGCGGCGGCACGGGCAACGGCTCGGTTAGCTATTCCGTCCTGGGCAACCAGGCGTCCAACGTATCGCGCAACGGGACGATCGCGTTGAGTACTTCGAGCACGCAGGCCAGCTTCGCGATCACCGAGGCAGGAGAGAATTGCAGCTACTCGCTGCAACAGGCCAGCCAGGCGTTTGCATCCGCCGGAGGAAGCGGCACTGCGACAGTGGCGGCACCCGGAGGATGCGCGTGGACCGCCAGCAACGCCAATGCGCCTTGGGTGACGATTACCGCCGGCGGCACGGGGTCGGGCAACGGAACCGTGAGCTTCACCGTGCCTCCGAATAGTTCGACCGCGTCCCTGACGGGGGCGCTGACCATCGCCGGCCAGCCGTACAACGTGACCCAAGCGGCGGGAGCGAGTGCGAGTTGTACGGCGCTGACCGCGACGTTCCCCCAGGCGGCGCTGGAAGGGCGGACCGAACTGCTGGGCGACCTGGTGTTGACTTGCACCGGCTTGAGCAGCGCCGTGACCGCCGACATCGCGCTGACCCTGAACACCAACGTGACTAACACGCTGAGTGGTACCGACACGCTGGACGCTCTGCTGGTGAACGGCAACACGACGCAGAACGGGCAAATCGACGGCTACAACGTCGTCCGCTGGACGGGCGTGACGATGGGGCCCGACACGGCCACGCTGCGGATCACAAATGTGCGCGCCGATGCGAGCCTGCTGGGGACCGCGGGGAATCTCCAGCCTGCGGCGGTGACCGGGCAAGTTAGCGTGAACACTGGGTCGGCGCTGCCGGTAAGCTATACAGGGCAGTCCGCGGGATGCGGAGCACCGGTGACCAACGCGGAGATCATGGCGTGCGCCGGTCCGACGCTGGTGTTCCAGAAGGGACAGGCGGCGCCGGCCACCGGTGGAGGGCAAACCAGCCCGCTGGTGTATCAGGAGGCCACGGCGGCTGCGTTCCAATCGGGTGCGACCGCGACGCGGTTCCGTTTGGTGTTGAGCAAAGTGCCGGGGACGGTGCAGGTGTATGCGCCGGTGTACCCCAACGAAGGGACGTCGTTTGCGCAGTTGTACTCGGCCGACCCCAACGGGTTGGGAGGAACGCCGGTGGTGGGGAGTCCGCTGGCGGGCGGGACGTATCAGCAGTTGACGGTGAGCGGTGGGAGTGCCACGGCGACTTGGGTGGTGCTGTCGGCGAACGCGAGCCAGATCGAGAAATGGACGTTTCCGCTGCTGGTGACCAACGCCAGCAACAGCGATCTGAACACCATCCAGATTGGCGCGACTTTGGGACCGGTGAGCGATGTGAGCGTGGCGAGCGCCACGGCGCCGGTGCCGCGGTACCGGGACTTTTCGGTGCCGCAGAAGCTGGTGAATTTGCGGATCAGCATCGTGACTGCGGCGGGCCCCGCCGGATCGGCGGCGGCGGCGTTGCTGGCGGGAAGCGCGAAGGTGCTGCCACGAGACACGAAGTCCACAGTCATCTCCACGATTACGCTAACGAACGACACCTCCGACCCTACGCAGACGGCGACAAACGTGAAGGTGAAGGGCGACTCCAGCGGGGCGGTAATTGTGGGCTGCACGCTGGGACCCGGGACAACGGGGCTGCCGTGCACGGACGGCGATGAAAACGATTATCAGAGTCTGGGGGCCGGGCAGAGCCAGACGTTTACATTCACGGAGCAGTACGATCCGGGCACGACGAGCAGGGTGGACACCAGCGTGAACGCACGCGCCGACCAGGGGAATGCGGATTTGAGCGCGGCCACGGCCGCCAGCAGTTTCGCCTCGTGCACCGCACCATCCTGCGTTTCCATAACTGTGAATACAGTCCCTGCCGGGATCAAGGTCACACAAGATGGCGACGCCGGGTATCCGTCTCCTACGGCGTACACCTGGACGCCCGGTACCCCACACACGCTTTCGGTTCCTCAGCAAGGGATCCCCGTTGCCGATAATCGAACAACATATGTCCTTCTTAACTGGGAAGATAACACTACATCGCCGACCCGGACCATCCCGTCGGCTCCTTCGACGCCCACGACCTACACGGCGACTTATAAAGTATCCCAATACCTGCTGCAGTATGTCGCGATAGGAGGGGGAACGGTCACGGGGCCGCAGGCGGGCACTTATGTTAATGCCGGGACATCCGTAACACTTAACGCTGTACCGACGAACGCTAACTTCAGTTTTTCCAAGTGGACAGACGACCTCAACGGAAACGGCAATACGCTCGGCACTGCTACAACTCTGACGTTCCCTATGGATTCGCCTAAGGATGTCACTGCGGTCTTCGTGCAGGGCGGCACGCCAGTGGCTACGATGAACTCCCCGCCGCCGGGCTCGATACTCACCGGCACGGGCGTGACGTTCTCCTGGAATCCCGGGACGAATGCGGCCAGGTATTGGCTGGACGTGGGCAACGGACCGCTCACGGGGGAATACACCACCGGAGCGCTCAGCGCCGCCTCCAAGACGGTCAGCGGGCTGCCTTGCGATGGCCGGACGCTGTACGTTTCACTGTATACGATGTTCAACGGCGCTAGCGATTACACCAGGCCGCCGCAGCAGTACACGTATACGGCGGCCACAGGTTGCCCGCCAGTGGCTACCATGAGTTCTCCGACGCCGGGCACGACACTCACCGGCACGGGCGTGACGTTCTCCTGGAATCCCGGGACGAATGCGGCCAGGTATTGGCTGGACGTGGGCAACGGACCGCTCACGGGGGAATACACCACCGGAGCGCTCAGCGCCGCCTCCAAG
>Ga0316363_10000309_pt1 | contig 72821 bp, 57 predicted proteins | sample Sb_taG_3_FD_200459 | JGI IMG/M metagenome (GOLD analysis project Ga0316363, IMG submission 200459) | Peat soil microbial communities from Weissenstadt, Germany - Sb_50d_a_PC metaG (v2) (version 2) | ecosystem: Environmental > Terrestrial > Soil > Wetlands > Peat | place: Germany: Weissenstadt...
AATCTCGCTCGTGCTTCCGCGCGCACACTGGTTGTGTGTCTCGCACTTGTCACAATGCCGTATGCTGCTGCGCTTCAGACTCTCCGATGCGCCGCCCCACGCTCATTCTCTCTGCGACCTGCTAGTCGTTGGGTGTGAAGCTCGGAGTTTATTATCATTACGTCGGCTCTTTGCACTTGTACGCAAAACACCTGGAGAGAGCACGGAAGGTTCTGGAAGACACGACGTGGCTGGGCTTGGAAATGCCTCCCCTTTCCGATCCTAAGGATCTCAGGCAGTTCCTTGCAGCTGAGCGCGCGTTAAGGTTAGGCGCCTCTGAAGGGGTTAGATTTGTTAGCGAACTTCCGGAGTTTTGGAAACAGCTTGCGGAAGTCCTTGCGTGTTATAGCCTCACGAAGAAAGGCAACGACAGTGCATTGTCCCTGGCAGCAATATCGAAGGGTTCGTCTTATCGGAATCTTTTGTTCAATCTCGCTGATGAGAGGGCTCTGATTCACAAATGAATGGGTACAACGAGTTTTTCAATCTTGCGCGACAAGCGGCCGTCAGATCCAACTGCTCGAGCAGGAAAGTTGGAGCAGTAATCGTGTCGAACGGAGCTGTTCTAGCCGAAAGCTTTAACGGTGTTTCTTCCCGATTTGCGGATTGCATCGTTGCAGGTTGCAAAAGGTGTTCGATAGGCGGTGCGACCGGAGTTGGCTACGACAACTGCATCTGCATCCACGCTGAACAGCGGGCCATCGCGACGGCCGCTGCAAAGGGGACCGCCGTTTCTGGTGCGGATTTTTACGTCACATTGCGTCCGTGTCTGCAATGTCTCTTGCTGGTTTACGCAGCTGGCATCAAGAGAATTTGGTATTTGGAAGATTGGCGCTATCCGGATGACCGGGAAGAAAGCTATAAGACTCTCGCTGCTAGATTCGACTCGTTCGAACAGTTCGACGGAACGGCGACGATAGAACATGAAGGAGGGGTTTCCATTTCTGATTAGGCTATCGCTGCCCACACCGCAGCCACCTTCTCCTTTCTGGCTTTCTTCTTGAGCGTGCCGAGGTAGCGCACTGTCGCCTCAAGTGTTTCGTGCCCTAATTGCTCCTGAAGCGTCGCAAGGTCCATTCCTCGCTGGAGGCTCATCGTTGCATAGGTGGCGCGGAACTTGTGCAAGTAGGCTCGTTCGCACTCGTTAAGATTCAGACAGGTCTTGCAGGTTCCGCAGTTGAGGCCAGCGCGTTTCCACGCACGCTTGCAGGAAACCAGCAGGCTGTTGCCGAGCGGCCCGCCGTTCTTCGTAGGAAACACAAGTCGGGTAGTGGCGCGCTTTTCCCACGCCTTGAGCCGCTCCACCAAGTCGGGCGGTAGCGTGACAGACCTCTCCTGTTTTGTCTTGACGGTGAAATCAAATTCTGGCTTCGGGCGAACGTTCAAGTCGCCTTCAGTCAAATCAAGATCGTCCCAATACAGGAACTCAATCTCCTCGCGACGGCAACCGGAGTACAGGAACGCGCTGAAAATCAAATGCTGGCGGTGGTCACAGGCGGAGAAAAACTTCTCAAGCTCCTGCTGGCTGTAATAATCCACATCGTTCTCATTCGGCTTGGTGATGATTTTCTCCGCATCCTTCTGCTTGATTGGACCCTCACCGGGTTTCAGACTGAGAGACGTCATTACGAAATTGTTGACGCGCATGACCTTGTTGACGGCGGTGCGAGGAGCGCGGCCTGACCTGACAATCATGTTGCGAAAATCCAGCAGGTCATCTTTTGTGATCTGGTCCACGAGGGTTCGCTTAGAGCCGTTCTTGCCAGCGTTTCACCTCTGAAATTCTTCAAGATCGAACTTCGCCAGTGCGAATGTACCGGGCCGTCCTTCCTTCTCCACGGTCCGGAGGTACGCTGCGGCGGCAATATCAATCGTCAGACGCCCCGCATCCTTCGTCTTGGGGTCCTCGATGACGATGCCGTTGCTCTTGCCCTGGAGTTGGACCTGCCGGAACTTCGCCGCCTTGACTGCTTCCTGGAGGAGCGGGTAGCTGCCCGGCTCAAACTTCTTCGTGGATCCTTCATACCAGCTCAGCTTGAAGTTGCCTTTACGGAGACGGCCCTTAAGGCCCATCTTGCAGCAGAGCTGCTGGGCGGTTTTGGCCGGGTCAATCTCGAAGTCTACCGGGATGAATTTCCACTTCCCGTCCGGCTGCTTCTGGTGGTCATAGATCCTGACTGCTTGGTTCGCCATTCTCGCGGGACCTCCTGTTGTCCCTATCGAGGCAATACTGGGAAAATCGCTACTTGCAGCGAACCATAGTAAAAAAAACAGTAAAAAGTAAACCAGCTAAGGTCAGGAATCTCTGGAAAAGCGAGGAAACAATGGGGAAATGGATAGTAGGGCTGGTGGGTTGGTTGCGGGGGGTGGATTTGAACCACCGACCTTTGGGTTATGAGTTCAAAGGGAAACTGATACCAAACAACTTACAAGCGCACGGATGACACCTAAGCACCTGTAAGTACGCGCAAGAAACAGGCCGTAGTCCCCAATTTAGTCCCCAACCCCCAACCAGTTCGCGATTGCTTGGGCTGTGCTTTTTCAGGGCTACGTTAAGCTGTAGTCTCAACAACTTAAGTGACTCCAGGTGGCCGCCTAAGTCCTTGAGGAGTTGTTAGAGACGTGACGATCGTGGGGTGAAATCACGGGCTCAGAAACTCGTCTCGCTCGTACGCCCGAATCTATGTGGCCCTTGCGCTCGCGGGTTGCGCGTGGCGAATGACGGACCCGGCCGCGATGCAGTTTGTATGGGAGCGCTGCATTGTGCAAGACTCCGCGTAGCGGGAAAGCACTTTCCGCGAACATCACCCATCAGACTCGTTGCCAAACTCTGAAATCCTGCCGTACTCATCAACCCGACAGGGTTCATCCCGGCTCTTGTCTAACGGTGTGTCCGGCTAACATCCATGGCGGCAACCTTATTGCCAACCGCCGCCGAGAGCTCTGTACAACGTTACAACATTCGTTAGTTCCTGCCGGCGGATTTGCACGAGCAGAAGTTGTGCGTCGAGCAATTGGCGCTCGGAATCGAGGTATTCTAGGTAACTGGCGACTCCACCCCGGTATCGCAGATCGGCCAGTTCCACTGCTAGTCGGAGGCTCTCGACGAGTCCTTCTTGTTGGACCCGCAACTCGGAAAGTTTTTGCCGGTTCACCAGGGCGTCGGCTACTTCACGGAAAGCCTGCTGCACGGTCTGCTGGTAGATGAGCAAGGCTTGCTGTTGTAGCGCTTCGGCGCTGCGTACGCCAGCACGGATGCTGCCGGCATGAAAGATGGGCAGACTTACAGCAGGACCAAAGGACCATATGCCGCTGGTACCGCTAAGAAAGTTGTGCAGGGCGGAACTCTCGAATCCAGCAGACGACGTCAGCGATAACGTCGGGTAGTACGCAGCTTTAGCGACCGCCACAAGGGCATGATTGGCGATGAGCTGTTGCTCTGCTTGGCGGATGTCGGGCCGGCGGTCGAGGAGGGTTGATGGCAAGCCGGGAGGGAGATTGGAAGGAAGCTCCTGTTCGAGCAGCGGACGACCGCGCACGATGGGTCCGGAATTTCGCCCGAGCAGGATGTCGAGCTGGTTCTCGGTCTGCTCGATCTGCAGTTCTATCCCAGTGAGCGCGGTGTAGGCGGTTTCAACGAGCACCTCGGCCTGGCGAAGGTCTATCTCTGGCGAATAGCCGTTATCCACGCGAAGCTGCACTAGCGCTAGAGAATCCTGGCGCAGTTTGAGAGCATGCCGGGTGATTTCCAATTCCAGATCCAGATCACGCAACAGGAAGTAGCCGCCGGCTACATCGCTCACCAGGGATTGCAGAACCTCCAGTCGCGCTTGCTCGTTGGCCAGCAATCCGGCGCGCGCGGCCACGCTTATATTTCGGATTCGTCCCCACAGATCGAGTTCCCAACCCATGCTGACGGAAAGGCTTGATTCGCTGCTATCCAGGGCAAGAAGCCGGGAATTGTTGTAGCTGCCCGATGCGTCAACCGCGGGGTAGAAGGCCGAGCGCGAAATGGTTAGTTGAGCGCGCGCTTGTAACACTCGGGTCGCCGCGATTTGCACGTCGAAGTTATGGGACAGCGCCTCCTGAATCAACTTCGACAACTCCTCGTCGTGGATTAGGTCCTGCCATCGCAGTTCACCGAGACTGCCAGAAGTGGGGTTGTCGCTGCCGTGTACCGAGGTGTCTCCGCGGTAGCTGGGCGGGACCGGAACGTCAGGCCGGCGGTAGCGGGCGCCAGCGCAGCCGAGAAGCATCAGCACTGCCAATATCGGCGTGCCGAGCGCCACTGTAGCCAGCATGCCGCAGTCTGGCCGGCGGGAAAATGCTCTGCTGCAAAACGCTTGCGAGAACCGTTTAATGAACAATGACGAGGTGGACATTGTGGGCTTACCTGTCCCGCTCAGCCGGAGCGGCCTTGGTAGCCACCCTCTGTCCAGACCGCACCTTCATCATTCCCTCGACGATTACGGTCTCCCCGCCCGCTAGCCCTCCGATGACGATGCTCTTTCCCTGATAGCTCCCCTCGGTCTCCACGCTGCGAATTGCCACCTTATCGTCGGCAGTAACAATCTCCACCGCCTTCGAGCCATGCGCATCGAATACCGCGCGTTCGGAAACCAACGCGGCATCCCGAGTTTCAACCGGCATGCGTATTCGGCCAGACATCCCAGGCACCAGAATGCCCTTTGGGTTGGGGAATTGCGCCTCGATCAGAATGGTTCCTGTTTTTGCGTCCATGGCGCGTCCGAGGTTGGTATAGCGGCCACGAAAAGGGTAAGCGCTGTTGTCGGCGAGAATCAATTCGAGATGCGCCAACGCCTCGCGATCGACGCCTTTGGTGATAGTAAGTATGTAAAGTGTTTCGCTAATGCCGAAGCTAACATTGATTGGATCCAACGGGGATATAGTCGCGAGCCGAGTCGGTTCTCTGCGTCCAACATAGTTGCCTACCGAGACTTCGGTTCGGCCGATAAGACCGTCAATTGGAGCGCGAATGGTGGTTTCCTCGAAATCCATCTGCGCGTTGTTGCGGGTCGCCTCGGCCGCAGCCAGACTGGCTTGCGCCTGCCGAAGGCCGACGCGGTCGCCGACGGTCGTGGTTCTTACAGTGGCTCGTGCGTCCTCGACCGCCGCCCGAGCCGAGGACTGCGCCGCGATGGCTGCGTCCAAGTCTCGTTCGGGCACCGCTCTGCGCGCAGCCAATGGCTTCATCCTCTCCGCGTCCTGGTTTGATCGCAGCAGATTGGCTTCCGCCTGGCCGAGCGCCGACTGGGCATTTACCAAATGCTGTTGCTCTCGAGCCATTTCCAGGTCGCCCTTCGCCTTTTCGACCGCGGCTTGGGCTAACTGCAACGCGGCCGCACACCGCCGCGGGTCGATGCGAAACAGTACTTGCCCCTTCTTCACCATGTTTCCTTCGTGAAAGGACATCTCAGTCAACCGGCCTTCGACATTCGCGCGGATTTCCACGGTAGCAGCGGCTTCCGTTTGGGCCGGCAGTTCTACGACAATCGGTACTTCCCGGCGCTCTATGGTTTCGACGAACACCACCGGCTTGCCACGCAGGACATGGAAGGAAATGAGGCCCGCTGTCAACAAGAGTCCTGCTGCTCCAGCCGCCAGACATGCCTTCATTGTTCTGTTCGAGATTGCGGTCCGAGACGGCAAAAGCGTCGCTATTCTCACGCGTTCCTTTTTCCGCGCCTATGTCCAATGCGAGGAGTGGTTCGCTCGCACGCAATCGTGCATGCGCTGCGGATGCATCTCATGCCGCGCGGCGTGAAGCCGTTAGCTTTCCGTAGTCCATTTGCAGCACGCGGTCCCCGGCGTGGAAATAGCGATCATCGTGCGAAACAACCACCACCGTCTTGCCGCTGTTCTTCAGTTCGGGCAGCAGCGCTTCATAGAAGTAACGCCGGAATTCAGGGTCTTGGTCGGCTGCGACTTCGTCGAAAACGTACACCGGCTTCTCTTCCAGATAGGAAACGACTAAGGCCAGGCGCTTGCGTTGACCGGTCGAAAGATGAATATTGGTGAAACGTCCTTCAATGAAAGCGGTTTTGTCGGATATCTCCATCAGCCGGAGTAACTGGTTGATACGCTCCGGATCGGCCGCGCTCAAGCCGTGCAGTTTCTCGAAAAGATAGAAGTCCGAGAAGATGGCCGAAAAAAGGTTGCGGTATGACTGAATGTTGGTGGGCCCGATCTCCACATCGTCGAGATACATGGCCCCTTGCGTCGGCAGGTACAAGGCGGTGAACAGTTTGAGCAAGGTGGTCTTGCCGCTGCCGTTGCCGCCAACCAGGAACAGAACTTCGCCGCGTCGGATTTCGCCGTCGATGGGGCCGACCTGGAAGCTGGCCTTTCCATCGGGATCCTTGTAGTGGAAGCAGACACCGTGGAAGCTTATCGTACTGAACGAACTCATGTCGACGAGCGGCGAGGCCTCGTATTCCGCGGACTTTGCCAGGCCTTTGTCCAAAGTCGATTCCAGACGGCGAAGGTTATCGACCGTTACATTCACCTGCGAAAGCATGGGGATCAACGTGACCACATTAGTCAGAGGCCCAAAGAAAAACAGGATGGCGGCAACAATCTTGGTAGCGGAACTTGAAAAGGAAGTGGCGATGACAGGAAGAACGAAGGCGACCGCCCCTAGCAGCAGGACAAAGAACATCTCGACAAAAATGATGTTGTTCGAGAACAGGATATTGACGCGAGTGCGCACTTCACGCACACGAGTGGCCGTGGATTGGAAGTCCTGAAACACATCGTCGCTTTTCATCCGGTTGATGCGGAGTTCCTTGAACCCCTTCAGCAATCCGTTGAGATCGTCGAATAGTCGGTCATCCTGTCTGGACGCGTCATTCAAGCCCTGGTCGTAGGCGGCACGGTCCCGGAAGTATTTGGCGGCGCCGCTGGCGATAAGAATCACACAGAGCAGCATGGCCACGGGCGACACTATGGCGATATATCCCAGGGTAAAGACAATCATGACGACGCCCTGCGCGGCCGCAAACAAAGGTCGTGCCGCCTGGGCGATAGCCGCCGTGTCGCGGCTGATCCGGGCATGGATGTCGGCCTCGCCGATGGCTTCCAGCGTCAGCAGATCGGAGCGGCGAATCTTGTCGGCCAGCCGCAAGCGCACGCTGCAAATGGCGGCCTCTGAAATCCGCGTCGATTCATAGAGGATATAGCGTAGCGAATAGACGAACAGCGCGATCGACAAGGCGAACCAAACAAAGTGCTGCCAGGACGGTCCGCCGCCGCGCAAGGCGTCGACCGCGGCATTGATCACCGCGAGATTCAATGCGTTGGCGATTCCGGAAGCAGCGGTGAGTATCAGCAGCTTCCGGTTCAGAGCGTGGGTCTCATTTTGCAGGAAGCCGATGATGCCGAACTTCATGAAGTTGATCATGTTGTGGGCTCCGGCTGCTAACTTGCTCTGGCTTCTCCGTGCATCAATGGCGCCTGCGCCACGGCCGCGTCGGGATTTTGAACGATTCCCGCAAGCAGCTTTGCAAGATGCGCCGCCATGAGCTCGATCGTGGCCGTGTCGAATAATGCGGCGTTGAACTCCAAACCTCCGCGCAACTCTCCGCCAGCCTCTTGCAACGAGAGCGTGAGGTCGAAGGTAGCCCCGGCTGTAGGCCGAGCCAGATCCAAGGCGGTGATGACTAGCCCAGGTAATACGAGCTCCTGCTTGGGTACGCTCTGCAGGACGAACAGTGCTTGGAAGACGGGGCTGTGGAGGGCGCTTCGGTCGGGCCGCAGGGCCTCCACAATTCGGTCGAAGGGGACGTCCGGGTGCGCATATCCAGTCACCGCGGCGCGGTGGGCGTCGGCCTGAATCTCGCGGAATGTCGCTCCCTCGCGCCACTGCACTCGCAGCGCGAGCGTGTTGACGAAGAAGCCGATGAGGGCCTCGGTCTCCACGGGATAGCGGTTGGCCAAAGCAGTTCCGATAACGATGTCTTGTGGGTTACCGTACTGCGACAACAGAATCGCATATGCCGCCAGCACGGTTACGAAGAGGGTAGTTTCCGATTCCCGGCTGAGGCGCCGCAATCGTAAGGTGAGGTCACGATTAAGGTGCAGCGGCACCATTCCCGCATGAGATTCTTCGCCAGCGTGGCGCGGACGGTCGAGTGGCAAATTCAGAAGTTGCGGAGCGCCCCGAAGATGAGTCTGCCAGTAGTCGAGTTGCTTGGCCAGTCGTTCTCCGGCTAGCCAACGCCTTTGCCACGCGGCATAGTCCGCATACTGCACCGGCAGTTTGGGGAGTGGATCTTCCGCACCGCTGCGACACGCGGCGTAGATTGTCGACAGTTCGCGCAGCAAAACCTGAACCGACCAGTCGTCACTGATGATGTGGTGCATTGAGAGGTGCAGAACGTTCTGGTTCCCGGCCAGGCGGATCACCCTTACGCTCCACAAAGGGCCGTGGGTTAGGTCGAAACGCGGGCTATGGGCCGCGCGAAGACTGGCATCGAGCGCAGCTTTACGCCGGTTCTCCGGCACGTGCCGCAGGTCCACAAAAGAAAGCACGTTTGCATGCTCCGGCGCAATCGTCTGCACCGCGCTGTCGTCTGATATTCGACCCGAAATTCGGCCCGAGATTCGAAATGATGCGCGCAAGTTATCGTGCCGGGCAACGATCGCCGCGAGGGCTCGTTCCAGTGCACACGAATCGAGAGTGCCCTCCAGGCGAAACGCGCGCACCATGTTGAACGTGTCACTTGGCCCCTCGATCACGGCGAGGGTCCACAGCGGCTGCTGCGCGAAGGACAGAGGCGCATCCGCGCCCCTTGGCGTCGGCCGAATCGCCTCATCCGCTTCGATGTTGCGCGCGTGTTCTACCGCCTCCGCCAGTCGAGCGATCGTAGGACACTCGAACAGGCAGTTCGGCGGCAGCTTCACGTGGAAGGCGGCGGCAACGCGAGCCACAACCTGCATCGCAAGCAAGGAATGGCCGCCCAGGCCAAAGAAGTTTTCCTGAATGCCGATGCGCTCCCAACCGAGAAGCTCCGACCAGATTTCTTTCAGGCGCAGTTCCACGGCGGTGCGTGGAGCCACATAAGCGATGTCCGGCCGCTGTCCGGCCAGGCGGGGGTCGGGCAGCGCGCGGCGATCGAGCTTGCCATTCGCCGTCAATGGCAGGGAGTCTATGAGGATGAAGGCCGCAGGCATCATGTAGTCGGGGAGCGCCGCGGCGACTAGCGCGCGCAGTTGGTTGATGGAGGGTGGGGCATCCGCGTGCTCCGGGACCAACCATGCGGCCAGGTTTTGTTCGCCTGCGGAATCGAGCCAGGCGGTGACCAGGGCGTCACGGACCAATCCGGTGGCGGTGAAGAATGCTTCCACCTCGGCGGTCTCCACGCGGTAACCCCTGATCTTGACCTGAAAATCGCCGCGCCCGAGGTGCAGCAGACAGCCATCGGGTAGCAGACGGCCCTGGTCGCCGGTGCGGAATATGCGCCGATCGCCGCCTTCCGGGTCACCGACAAATGCCAGTTCAGTCAGTTCGGGATGGCGCCAATAGCCGTGGGATAGATAGCGGCTCCGGACCACGATTTCGCCGACAGCACCCGCGGCTACTGGTTGGCGCTCGGTATCCCAAAGCAGCAACTCGACATCGTCCACCGGGTATCCCGAAGGCACGGTGCTTCCCTCGATCTGCGAGTCGGGCCAAATGGGGAACTGGCAGATGGGACTAAGCTCCGACGCGCCGAAGCTTACGATCACGCGAGAATCCTCGGAAAAGTGGCGCTGGTAAAGACGGATTTCGCCGGCATAGACGGTTTCACTCCCTAAGAAGACCAGACGCACCGAAGGGAAACGGTACTGCGGAGGAAGCATGCGGCAGAAGTGGCGGAACATGGTGGCCACGGCGAAGAACACGGTGATCTGCTCATGCCGCAACCAGTCTGCGAGGCCGTCGAGGCCGTTGCGTTTCACATCGAAATGAAGGAGCGTCGCTCCGTTCAGCACAGTGCAATAGATGTCGCGCACCGCGCCGGCAAAGCTCGGAGAATAGAGCAACACTAAACGATCCGCGGTCGAAATCCGTCCGCCGTTGGTGTAAACCATGGTCAGATGCAGCACGTAGCGATGGTCCTGCATCACTCCCTTCGGTTTCCCCGTGGAGCCCGAGGTGTAGAGGATGTATGCGAGGCTGTCGGCGATGATTGGCAGCCCCGGGTTCTCTTCGGACAGGGCTGGAGACCGGGATGGATCGAGGGAGTTCAGGTCTAGCAGTGGCAGGCCGAGCGCAACGCACAGCGCCTCGGATTGTTGCATGTGTCTGCTATCCGTAATCAGCAGGGCCGGCCGGCATTCGCCAAGAATCGCCGCCGTCCTAGGGGCAGGCTGCGAATCATCCAGAGTGACGTAGAACTTCCCCGCCTTCAGCACTCCCAGCATGGCTGCCACAACCGGAACACCACTTCCAATCAGTAGCGCCACGGGCTCGGATCCCGCGCCTCGCATGGCGAGGACGGCGTGCGCGATGCGGTTGGCCAGTCGGTTCAGTTCGCGATAGGTGAGGGTGGACTCGGAGTCGGCGACGGCGGTCTTGTCTGGGCACAGGCGCACCTGCCGTTCGAATCGCTCCGGAATGGATCCCGCGACGTCTTCCCGGGGGAAAGGGACGAAGGCGCTAGTGGCGGATGTGGGCTCCGCGATGGACATTGACCTTGCATCGGAATGCAGTAGTTCAGGCATGGCCGAGGGCTTCCTCCATGGGGTCGACGATCTTCACGTGGGCGAGAAAAGCGGCAACGGCGGGGCTTCCCCGGAGTCTGAGGAGGGCAATCGTCGGCGGAACTTCTGTACAACCGGCAAGGATGAAGTCATAGCGGCGGTCGTCTCGTCCGCATCGCAGGATGGACTCGAAGAATTCGTTGCCGAGTTCCACCGCGCGGCGCTCGTCAAGCGACTTCAGGCCTTCGAATATGGCGCTCATCAAGAGACGGCTCAGGGTAGGCGACGGTTCGTCGAAGGCAATGCCGGCATCGCGGCACGGGGCAGAAAATACCTTGCCTGCCTGGGCGCCCTCGGTTGCCAACAGCAACGCTCTCTTACAGGACTGCAGCCTGAGCGCGTTCACAGCGGACTCCACCAAGGAGATCATCCGAACGTTGCACGACATTTTGCCCACCCGCGCTGCGGTCTGCCGGAGGTCGTCCGCCAGCAGTCGCCAGAAGTAGTGGGCGGAATTGCAGGCTATGATGCAATGCGCCGGTTGGTTTGCTCCAGACACAAAATCCACCGCCATTCGAACGGCGTCGGCCAGCCTGACAGCCACTTCGTGGCACAAGGGAGTGTCCGGTTGGCCCTCGCCCAAAATGACCGTGGAGCGGTCCGGCATGGAGCAGGCCTGATAGAGCACAACCACACGGGAATTCTGGAAACGCTGGCAAGCCTGGCGGAAAGCCAGAGCGCCGGCGAGCGGCCCCATGCCTCCGACAATCGCCAGCGGCGGGCGATGGGGACGGGCCGGGAACAGGCAAAAGACTTCCTCCGGATAATCCTGGTCGGTGACGGTCAAGCCTTTCGATCGTCTCCCCGACGCGTTTTCGCATAGGGCGGCCTGATAGTCCGACATGGCTTGCACTGCGGCGTCGTAGTGCAGAAATCGTTGTACGGACATAGGTGCGGGCATCCCAAGTGCCAGCGGTGCGAGGGCGGATTGTGCGGCGGCCATCAAGCGACGTCACTGGCTGACAAAGTCTGCGCAGCTCCGCTGGCGAGTTCAGTCCGCATCATCTCCGTCAATCTCCGCATCACCAGCGCGAGCTTCCGCAGATAGGTGCGGAATACGAGACCGGCCCGCTCCGAGTCGAAGTGTGTTTTGCTGGCCGCCGAGTAGCGATCGAGAGCCTCGACCACGATTAGAAAGTGAGTGGCTTCGACCTCGTCTTCCACATGGGCAGCGATGTAAGTGACGGCCTTGCGGCGTTCCGAAGCGGTGAGGCGAGTATGTTGCTGGAAATAGGAGTTGGCTGCAGGCAGAGCAATGGAATACTCGCCGTGGTTGTAAATTTCCGAGAACATGTTGGTCAGCAAGCCAACAGGTATAGCCTCTACCACCATGTTGCGGTAAATCCACTGGCTGAACTGATGGGCCTCTGGAAGACGATATTTGGAAAGTTGCCACAGGTCGCCGCCGGTCAGAGCGTCGGCAAAATCCTCGTAGAGTTCCGCATGGGTGTGGCCATCGAAATCCAGGCCGAGATCCTCATGGCTGGTCGATGCATTCCTGGCGGCGGCAATATACAGGTTGAACCGGTCGAGCTCTCCCGCAACGTCGGCAGTTCTTTGCAGGCGGCAGGAAAGCCCGTAAATCGCAAGCATCTTCAGGTGAGTGGCTTTCCAAGAGCTGGCGAAGGTGTAGAGCAGGTCTTTCGACCATGCCGCTGAGGGAAACACCCGGAAGCATTCTTCTATGCTTGCGATTGCCATGTGCTCTTCGGAGAAAGCTCGGCGCAATGTGTCACGGAGTTTCGCGGAAGGGACCAGCGAGAGGACGGGGTTGACGACGGCGCTGAGTGACGCGGGGGGATTCATTGTTAGGGTATCCATGATTAAGGCTCCTTGTTGTGAAATAGCTGGAATTTGATTGAAGTGAGAAGTTGGGACTGCTGCCTCGGGTCGCGGATGCGGAGAGAAGAGCCGGGCCGCATGGCGCAGCATTTCCTTCTGGCCTGCCTCTGGAAGCGGCGGCCAGACTAGCCCCAGCCGCGCCAATAGCATCTGGGTTCGGTCGGAAAGGATCTCCAGACGGCGCGCCCGTCCTTGCGGCGACAAGCCGCGATACAGTCCGAGATTCTCCATCGTCTCAGCCAGAGCTGCGCTCATGTCGGGTTCGCCTACAGCAGATTCCAGGCGCTTCAGGAAGGCATCGAAATCGCATATTTCCACTCTGTCCCCGGCACCGACGAAAGCCCCCAACGAATCTCTTCTGACGTTTTCCAAATGATGCATTTCGTTCGTCAGATCGGCCGCATTCGCCAGTAACACAAGTCCTCGCGCCACCAGATCCACATGGCACAGCCACAAATGAGAGTCGTCGGGTACAACTCCCAGGCGCAGGAAGGCCGCAATTTGCCGAAACAGGGCGTTCTCGCGGATGTTGAATTGCAACGGTCCGCCGTCAGCCGCAAACACCAGACTGCCAACGCGATGGATGCAGGCATTGGCAAGATTCTCCCGCGCCGCGACCACTAGCCGCTCCGCCCCCTGCTTGCTGCGAACGTAGTAGTTGTCGTCCAGCACCTCGGGCACGCCGTCGTATTCGGTGAATAAGCGGAACCCGGCTTCCGGAGCCTTCCCACAGACGGAGAGCGTGGATACGAAATGGAAGTCCGCCGGTGTGGCCGCGTGATTCGATGCCAGCTTCAATAATCGAGCTGTGGCGGCAACGTTGTCAGCGTGGAATTCGGAATAATGTCCGAAGTGTTTGACGTTGGCAGCGCTGTGAAAGATTGCCTGGAGGCCATCCGCCAAGCGGTCGCGATCATGCGTTGACAGGCCCAGATCGCCGCGGCGCAAATCGCCGGCCAGCACAGTGAGCCTGGGATTGTCCCGCAAAGCGGCACCCTTCTCGTGGCCGAAGTAGTGGCACAGAATCTCTCCCAAGCGGGCGCGGGCGGTGTGGCCGTCTTCGCTACGGCCGTCTTCGCCACGCACCAGGACGCTGACTTGGCGATTACTATCGTCCAGAAGTTCGCGGAGTAGATAACTGCCCAGATAGCCGGTCGCTCCCGTGAGCAGGACGCGCCTGTAATCTCGGTGCCCTTGCGTGCCGCTCTGCCAATAGGCCTGGCTCCGAGTCTGATAGTCGCGTTGTGCGATGGTCAGAGCCGAGCCGCGTTCCGTCTCATAGGCAGCGAGTCCTTTACGGTAGCTTTGCCAATGTTGTGCGGCGGATTGAATCAGCGCTCGCAAATGCTCGGGCCGCTCTCGGCAGACGCTGGCGAATTCCGCCAACGAGGGATGTTCATAAAGATCATTGACGGTGCACTGCAGTGTGCGCCGCAGATCATTGACCACAGCGATGGCGCGCAGGCTATTGCCACCGAGATCGAAGAAATTATCCTCGCGCGCGATAACCCTCCGATCGTCGACCGGGTGCTCCAGTTGCTCCTCCCAGACTTGCGCGATATGCTGCTCCAATCCTTCACGAGGCGCGGTGCGCTTACGGCGTCCGTTGTCCTCTAAGAATGCACTCCATTCTGAAACCGCTGATAGCAACGCCCCCCGATTCACCTTCCCGGCAGAGTTCACGGGAATGGCTGAAACGCGAATCACGGCTGAGGGCAGCATGTAGGAGGGCAACGTAGCGGACAAGTAATCTCGCCATTCGGCCTGGGTGGGCTCGGATAAGCCCGAATGAAAACTGACAAACGCCCGCAAAATCTGCGTGTCGCCAGTTGCGCCTTCCACCACCGCCACCGCCTGCCGCACTCCCGGATACGAGCCGAGCCGATACTCGATTTCACCCAACTCGACTCGCTGACCGCGCAGCTTGACCTGCCCGTCGGACCTCCCCAGAACTTCCAGTTCGCCGGTGTGGGTCCAGCGGCCTAAGTCACCGGTGCAATAGAGCCGTCCAGCCGGGGTTTCCACGAAGCTTGCGGCCGTGAGATCGGGACGGTTCAGATATCCCGAGGCTAGCTGTTGGCCGCCAAGCCAAATCATGCCAATAGCGCCGGGCGGAACCGATTCTCCCTCGCAGCCGAGGATATGAACTGAAGTGTTTGGCAACGGTGTACCTGCCGTTAATCGTTGTTGTTGCGCTGCTGCCATCACCTCCCCGTAGCTGACGGCGACCGTATTCTCGGTCGGACCATAGCCGTTTATGTAGCGCAGGCGCGAGGCATAGTGGAGAGCGTCGGCACGATGCGGCGGCTCACCCGCAGTCAGCAGGAGGCGCAAGGTGGGAAAGTCCGCTTGTTCAAAAAGCCGGAGATAGGAGGGCGGCATAGTCGCGACCGTCACCCCGAGACGGACGAACTTCGCGCGCAATTCCTGGATGTCATCCATTTCGTCGCGGAGGACGGGGACGACCGCGGCTCCGACCGCCCACGCCATTACTAGCTCCGAGATCCATGCGTCGAAGCCGGGCGAAGCCATGATCGAGGCCCTATCATCGGATCGCATGTCGAGAGCGGTCGCGATCCCCAGGGCAAGATTGTTCAACCCTTGGTGGCGCAGCATGACACCCTTGGGCTCTCCCGTGGACCCCGACGTATAGATAATGTAGGCAAGCTCGGAACCTCTGACGCCACCTCCGCCAATTTCGATGGTTTGGCTGTGGCTGGACAGGTAGGTTTCCTGCAGGCTTTCCGGGCGGAAGATCTGGCATCCCATTCCGGCCAGAGCTGGCGGTGGTTCAAGCCCGTCAAGAACAACCAGGGTCCGGATTCGAGCATCGCGAGCGATGAAGGCCAGGCGCTCGGCAGGCAGATCCGCTACCAAGGGAAGGTAGCAGCCACCAGCTTTCCAGATGGCGAGCACGGTTTCGGGCAGGGCGACGGAGCGTCCGGTGAGGACACCGATCACTTCCTCGCGGGCGAGTCCGGGGGCCAGCAGAGCATGGGCAAGGGCATTGGATCTTGCGTCTAACTCCGCATAAGTTTGCCTCGCTTGTTCGCTGACGACGGCGGGGCGATCCGGCTGACTTCGTGCCCACTGCTCAAACCGCGCCGGGAAGCTTTGCGCCGGATGCGGTACTACGGGGCCGGGCTCCCAGGCCGAGAGCAACTTCTTCTCCTCGGGCAGCAGGTCGGGCAACGGAGAGTCCGCGAGCCGCTCGCCATTGGCAAGGAAGCGCGCCCATTCCGCCAGGGAGTTGATCCAGGCTTCGGCCGTTTCCTTTTCATAGATGGCGGCGTTAACGTACCACTGCAGAGTTAGGCTGCCGTCCGCCTGACCTTCATGCACAAGCACCATATCCTGAGCGGGCGCATTCCGGCGAAGCTCGTAGCCAGTTGGTTGGGCGATGCTGGTGAAGTTGGTGAGGGCAGGACCCGGATTCTCCGTGACTGCCATGTCGCACAGGGGATAACGCGCCGGGTGCGGGGTCACGGAACTGCCCTCGCGGAAGTCCGAATACATGCGGGCGAATGGATAGCGTGCGTGCTGCAACGCCGCAGCCAGATTCCTCTGTGTCGTCCGCAGTGCCTCTTCGACAGATTCGGTGCGCCTTACCCGACACGGCAGGGGAAGCAGGTTGACGTAGTAGCCGATGATCCGCGCCTCGCGGACTGAGTCGCGCGTGGAAGTCGCTGTGCCAAGGAAGAAATTAGGACGGCCAGTCCGGCGGCGCACCTCTAGAGCCATGATCGTTAACATCAGGGCATGCAGGCTGGCGCCATTCCTCTGCGCGAAGTTGCGAAGACCGGCAGCAACTCCCGCATCCAGACCAACACGGAAACTGTGAGCTCCTTTGATATTGGCTGCGGTGTGTCCCAGTGGGCGCGGAAAATCAAGTGACCATTCGTCGAAAGGATGAGGTGTTTCGGACGCGGCGTCACCAAGGCTGGCCAGTGTCGCCTTCCAATACAGCGCATCTTCCCCGCAGGCGCGGCCACCCAGATAGCGCTCTTCCCGACCGGCCGACTGATCGAAATGGCCTGCGACTGGAAGCAGAGTTCCACCTTCGAGCAGAGTAGAAAGTTCGTCTGCCAGGACGCCGAGCGAAACCCCGTCTCCCACCGAATGGTGAAGCACGAGCCAGAAGAGATGCTGATCTGTGGCGAGCACGTGCACGAGGCCTGCGCGCCAAAGCGGTGGACTCTCCATGATGAAAGGCAGGGCCTGACGCTCGCGGATGTGGGCCAATGCTGTCGGCAATTCATGCTGTGTGGAGATCTCAAAATCACCGGAGAACTCCGGTAGGACGGAGCATCGCAAAACTCCATTGCAGTCTTCTTGAAAGCATGCGCGCAGCGCATCGTGCCGCGATACCAACTCGTCCCATGCGGAACGCCATTGCTCTGCGGATGAAACTTTGCCGCGCGGGAGCAAAATCAGAGGAATGCTGAAGCCGCGAGTATCGAGGCCTGCCTTCTCCGCTACCCAGAATTCGCGTTGGCCCTCGGTAGCACGGTCTGATGAGACTTCTTCATCCTGTGGAACCGATTCGCTTAGCCGGCTCACGCGTCGAGCGAAGCCGCGCAGCGTGGGTTCCGCGAACAGTTCACGGGCAGGCACAGGATAGCCAAGCATCTGCTCAAGGCGATATGCGACGGCAATCGCCAGCAAGCTGTGGCCCCCAAGCGCAAAAAAATTGTCATCGCGACCAATAGATTCCCGGCCCAACATGTCAGTCCACAATCGGGCGATCTGCGCTTCCAGACCGGGTTGCGGCTCGCTCTCGCCAGCGAGCTTTAACCCAGCCAGCGATGACCGTCCCGCCAACTGCGCCATCAGAGTCGCTTTATCCACTTTGCCGGAAGTGGACAGGGGAATCTCGTCAACCGCGATCACTGCGGACGGGATCATATACGCTGGCAGGCGGTCGGCCAGATACTCGCGCCAGCCATCTTCCGTCGGCGATTCCATCCCTTGCACCGGCCGAACGAAAGCCCACAATTTGTGATTGCCTTCCGCGTCGCGATCGACCAACGCTGCCGCCTGCGCGATATCGGTGTGGCGGCTTAGGACCTGTTCGATCTCCCCCAACTCGACGCGAATGCCATGCAGTTTCACTTGGTCGTCGATGCGTCCGAGAATCTCGATCTCGCCAGTGGAGTGCCAACGGCCCAGGTCGCCCGATCGGTAGAGTCGTCCGCCCGCCGTTTTCACGAACGCTGCGGCTGTCAGATCCGGCCGTCCCACATAGTCGAGCGCCAGACCGTTGCCGCCAAGCCACAGTTCTCCAATCACGCCGGGGGCTACCGTGTTTCCCTCGGCGTGGCAAATATGAACGCTGGTGTTCGGCAGCGGACGTCCACCCGAGAGGAAGCCATGGCTGCCGGGCCGAAGTCTGCCCAACATCGTGGTGATGGCGTTCTCGGTCGGACCATAGGCATTGAAGTAGGCGAGACGCCCGGCGTAGGTTTCGACATCCGCTGGAAACGGCGCCTCTCCACCGGTAACCAGAACTCGCAGGGAGGGCAGTGTGGCGCCTTCGAAAAGCCGCAGATAACTGGGCGTGAGGTCAGCGACGGTGACTTCGAACTGCGCCAGGAAAGCTCGAAAACGGCTGGGTGAACTGATGATTTCATAAGGGACCGGGCACAGCGCTGCGCCGAAGGCCAGGGGCAGGCCGATATCGGATAGAGAAACGTCGAACGAAGGCGACGCGAACATCAGGCTGCGGTCTTCGCGAGTCAGACCAATAGCTTCGCCCGCGCCTAAAACGGAATTGACGTAGGCGTCGTGACCGATCCGCACACCCTTAGGTTGGCCCGTCGAGCCGGACGTATAGATGATGTACGCGACCTCGCTGCCGCCGCCGGACTTTGGCGGACGGTGGCCGTGGGTGCAACGGAATTCGACGCCTAGTTCTTCGGGGCGCATTGCGGGCGGCAAGGCAGGGGGGACAGCCAGCCCATCCAACGCGATCAAGTGAGCCATCCCAGCATCGCGTGCCATTAAGACCAACCTTTCGTGTGGCAAGTCGGCGGCTAACGGTAGGTAGGTCGCGCCGGCTTTCCAGATGCCCAGAACCGCCGCCGGAAGACTGGCAGAGCGTCCGGTGATGACTCCGACGACTGCACCCGGAACGACGCCTTGCAACAGCAGGCAATGAGCGATGACGTTCGACTCATGCTCCAGGGCCGCATAAGTCGTCGTGCCAGATTGCGTGATGATGGCGGGGCGGTTGCCTTGTGTGGCGTCGCTGTCGAGAGAACGCTCGAATAATTCGTGAAGGCGCAGCGCTGGCCGGGCCACTTTGGAACCTTGCTCCCAGACCTCCAGCAACGATGCCTCGTGCGGCAGCAGCGCCGGCAACGGTTGTTGCGCTCGCTCGCGAACTTTGTCCTGGTCCTGCGCCAGCCATTCTGCCCACCCACGCAGCGCCTCGAACCAAGACCTTGCGGTCTCGTCGGCAAACAGCGCGGCATTGACATGCCACTGCAGGAGCAAGCTGCCGTCGGCGGAGGTTTGGTGAATTAGAACCATGTCCTCGCCGGGGGAGGCGCTTGTCAGTTCATAAGCGAGGCCGGAAATCGGCGCGAGGTGAAGGGATGCCGATGACGCAGATGCAGACGTGCGAGATTCCGGGTTCTCCGTGACTGCGAGATCGAATAGCGGATAGCGCGCGGGGTTACGATGCTGCGGGTGCTCGGCCCAAAAGTCGCGATACATGCGAGCGAACGGATAACGCGCATGCTGCAGTCCGGCAGCCAGCGATTTCTGAGTCTCCCGGAGCGCCGCGCCGAAACCGATGTCGCGCGGCAGGTGAAATGCGATGGGCAGCATGTTGACGTAATAGCCGATCACGTCGCCTTCGGCTGCGGTCTCTCTTGATGACGCGGTAGCGCCAATGACGATGTGGTCGCGGCCCATGCGCCTGCGCGCTTCCAGCGCCAGCAGCGTGAGCATCAGAGCATGCAGACTGGCCTCATGCTGCCGGGCGAGGGCGCGCAATCCCTCGGACGTGGCGGCATCGAGACGGGCTTCGAAACGGTGGTTTCCCGGCTTGGCGGCGAGGGAGCGCGCGAAATCCAGCGGCGCTTCGGCAAAGGCATGATCGGGTTGGCGGAGCAAAAGGTCGCGCCAATAGCGGGCATCGGCGGCACAGGCTGGTCCGGCGAGGTAGTCTTCCTCGCGCTGAGCCGATTCTCCGAAATTGCTCGCAAGCTCGGGGAGTTCCTCTCCCCGCAATAGTGCGCCTAGCTCTTCGACAATGATCCCCAGGGATTGCCCATCTCCTATCGAGTGATGCAAGGCAAGCCAGAACAGGAGTTCGCCAGAGTTCGAGACGTCGATCAGTCCCGCGCGCCACAGTGGGGGCGTACCCATGGCGAAGGGCCCGTTCTGTCGCTGCCGGACGAATGCCCGCGCGGCGGCCAGATCGGGCTGAGTCGCGGTTTCGAGCTGTGCAGTCAAGGCCGGAACTACCGCACGACGCAGACGGCCTTCCTTATCTTCGTGGAACGATGTCCGCAAGGCTTCGTGCCGCGCCACGAGCGTCGCCCAGGCTTTGTTCCAGAGATCCTGATTCAGAAGGTCTTGGGACTGTATCGCACCTTCGACAGCGCATAGTAGAGGGATCGTGAACGAGCGGGTGTCGAGCCCAGCAGTTTGGGCAACCCAGAATTCGCACTGCCCCTCGGTTGCCAGATCGCTGCTGAGTGGAGCCGGAGTCGAAACGTTGCTTAGCAGTTCGACGCGGCGGGCGAAGCCGGCCAGGGTCGGCGCCGCGAACAGCTCGCGCGCCGGAACCGGCCGGTCCAATTCGCGCGACAGCCGGTGCGTCATAGTGACGGCCAGCAGACTGTTGCCGCCGAGGGCGAAGAAATTATCGTCACCAGAAATGCCGCGCGAAATGCCGTGCGCGACCTCGGTTTTCAGCAGTTCGCACCAGAGGGCAGCGATTCGCATCTCCATCTCGCCACGCGGCGGGGTTTTCGTGGCGCTGGTATCGCATGCTCTCTGAACTGCAAGCAATGCATCCCGGTCGGTCTTTCCGGCAAAAGTCAGCGGGATGGAGGCGACAGAAGTCACCGAAGCGGGGACCATATACATCGGCAAGGCGCCGCTGAGATATTCGCGCCACTCATCCTGCGACGGCGGGGCCGTGCCGGAGCGTAAGCGCACGAATGCCCGCAATATCCTGGTCTCCTGCGTAGCCGCCTCTAGTAAGATGACGGCTTCTCCCACGGAGGAGTGGGAGCGCAGCGCTTGTTCGATCTCGCCCAGTTCCATGCGCTGTCCGTGAAATTTGATCTGGTCATCGATGCGACCCGCCAGTTCCAATCGACCATCTTCGGTCCAACGCCCCAGATCACCTGTGCGATAAAACCGCCCGTCCCGCGTCTCGACGAATCGTTGGGCCGTCAACTCTGGGTTATTCAAATAACCGCGCGCCAGCCCCGTCCCGCCCAGCCAGACTTCCCCCATTTCTCCGGGCGCCGCCGGGTCGCCGCTTTCGCGGCGGATAGAAATGCGGGTATTTGCCAAGGGCCGTCCCACCGCGAGCGGGCGGTCGATTTCGGGCTGCGCTGAGATCCGTTCCGCGCAGACAAAAATACAGCTCTCGGTGGGACCATAGGCGTTCCATAAAGCGAGATTCCCACAGAGATGCGTCGAAGCCAGGGGTTGCGACCAGGGAAACGCGGTCTTCGGGAGTGAGTGCGAACGTTTCCTCGCTCATGTAGGCGACGTTGACCAGCGCGTCATGCTGGATCAGGACGCCCTTAGGCATCCCCGACGTTCCCGAGGTGTAAATGATGTAGGCCAGGTCGTGGGGCGTACCGGCGATCTTGGGCCGCACGTTTTGGGAGAGAGACGCTTTTTGCTCCGAGTCTTGCTCGCATAGATCGGGACGCAGAATTGTGTCGACCGCCGCTTCGAGTGCTGGCGGAACAGGATTTTCGTCGAGAACGATCAGTAGCCTCGCCCCCGCGTCCTTGGTCATAAAGGCAAGACGCTCCGGCGGCTGTTCGAGAGCCAGGGGAAGATAAGCCGCTCCCGCTTTCCAGATGCCCAGTACGGTCGCAGGGAGGTGGGGCGAGCACTCCGTCAGCACCGCCACTGGTTCCTCGCTGGTGACGCCATGATCGAGCAGAATCCGGGCAATTCGGTTGGCCTGGTGCTCCACTTGGACGTAGGTTTCGACGCCGGCTTCCGTAACAACAGCCGGCCGACCGGGGTGGGTATCGGCCACGCTTTCAAAGAGTTCATGGAATCGCCACGCGGGACGCGTGCGGACGGGGCCCGGTTCCCACTGCGCCACCCGCCGCGCTTCGTCAGGCACGAGCGCCGGCCCGGCCTTGGTCGAAACATCCGTCGAAGATTGTTGCGGACGCGAGAACGTGTGCATGTTCGAGAACTCCAAAGATCTCAATGCGGCTGCACCACAAGATTCGGTTCCGTTACAGAAATCGGTTGCACCAAAGGAAGCGGATGGCTCTGATCGATGATTACCGGCGTGCCGTTGCGATAAACGTCAAGGAAAATCGGCTTGTCTTGCAGTTCACCGCGCTCGTCGAATTTGTAATTGCCGTTCGCGCCTTCCCACGGTTCCATGAACCGTATGGCATAGGACAGATCGAGCGGATTGGCCGAGCCCGTGGCTTGAACCGCTTTCGCCAGGATGCGCAACGCGTCGTAGCCTTGCGCCGCCCACGTATCGGGATCGCGCCCGAACCGCGCCCGGAATTTGTGCACGAACATCCGGTTCTCAGGCGTCGGCGCGTTCACGTTGTAGTAGTCGAAGAACAGCGCACCCTCCAGTCCCGCTCCGGCTCTCTGGCGCATCTCGGGCGTATCGCTGAAGGCGCCAATGATTTCCGTTTTGATGCCCACCTCGTGCGCCATCCGCAGGAAATCTCCGGCCCAAGGTTCCAGTCCCGCAAAGAAAATCGTATCGACGTCGACTCCCTTCAGTTCGTTGACCGGTAGTCGAAAGTCGGCATGCTCGTGGGAGTAGGGCGATTCGTAGACCAACTCCCCTCCCAAGGAGTCGAGCGAGATACGATACTGATAAGCCAAATCCTGCCCGTACGCCCCCTGTTCCCAGATCAGCGCGACTTTCTTGTGACCTCGATCGACCGTCATCCTCGCCAGCGCGCGCGCGATCTTGTCGCCCGACACAATGGTGCGAACCACATACTCGAATCCGTGGGAGGTGATCGACGTGCTATTGGCGCCGACGATCAGGTGCAGCAACTTGCCGGACTCATAGATGGTTGAAGCCTTTACCGCAATGCTGCTGTCGTAGTAGCCAAGCACCGCACTCATCTTGGGAGTATTGGAGAATTCAATGGCGATGCTCTTAGCCGTTTCCCAGTCGAGTCCGTTATCCCTCATGACCAGGCGAATCGGGATGCCACCGGCCAGACCGCCAGCATTGATCTCTTCCTGTGCCAGTTGAAGACCCTCGGCCATGCCGTCCTGGTTCGCCGAAAACGGCCAGCAAACTCCCACCAAGATTTCCTTCTGCGGACCCTTGAGAGTATGGAATCTCCGTTCGCCCATTCGATCTAAAGACTGCCACTGGGGAACGAGGGCGTAGGCCAATAGTCCGAGCGACAATATCGGGAGCAGTAATCTTTTCATGCTCACTCTTTTCCCAAAATAAGCGGCAGGCCGCTCTTGCCTGAACCAATCACGACGACTTTGGCATTGGGCGACTTGGACAACTCCTGGGTTGCCAGAATTCCCTGCCAGGCGAGCACGGACGGAGTAAGGCTGTTGTTGATCGTGTTGTTGTAATCCCGGATGCCGGCCGATTCGATGCGCTTGCGGTCAGCCTCTTTCGCCGCGATCGGGAGCCGGTACCCATACTCCTCATCCAGCTGTTGCTGGGCCATCTTGGCTTCAATTGCCTCCGAGATCTTCGGCGGCAGCGTGATGCTCTCAATCGGCACATCGTCCAACGACACGAACCGGCCCCCCAGATGCCCCTTGGAGAGCGCGCTCACACGCTCCTGGATTGCCTTCTGCGTGGTATAGATCTCCTCGGGTTTGTACTGTCCGAATACGGTCCGCATCACCGACCGAATCTCGGGACTCACCACCACGTTCACGTAGTCGGGTCCTACGCGTTGGTGCAGCAGGGGCAGCGTGTCTTTCTCCAGGTAATAGCGCACCGAATATTTGACTCCTACTGTGAGACCGTCGACCGTCAGGACGTTGATCGAGTCGGTGAACTGTTGCTTGCGGACGTTGTAGACATACATCTTGTTGATCGGAAGAATGACGTGCATGCCCTCTCGATATACCGTGTCGATCTGTGTGCCACCGCCCAGACGCCGCCACAGCACGCCCAGTTCGCCCGGGTAAACGGAAACCACGATCCGATTAAAGAAAAGAACCACGAAGAAACAGCACAGGAACGAGACCAGGATCAAGTAGGGGGCTTGGCGCTTGCAAAAGTCGCGAGCGCCTCTTAATCGAGCGGCCATCCATTCACGAGTCGACTTCATTGCTCACGATCCTCAATGTTGCGCAGTTTCTTCACCTCCTGAGCTAGCCGTTCGCAGATTTAGTCGAGCGCACTTGGCTTGTCACGTGGACTTGGCAATCGTGGTTGACGCGCGAACTCCTTCCCGGATTCAGCGCACACCGCTGCCCAAGAAACTTCCAGGTAGCTACTTGGCGACGGACATCAGGCCTTTCGCATGGACGCAAAATACAGAAACAAGAGGCTGATAAATGGGGTAACGATAATGGAGCAGAATAGAAACCCCCAAAATCCTATGCGCCGGTTGCGCCCCAGAATTCCCGCCACCAAGCACAGCGCCAAGTATCCGGCTACACATCCCACATTCATGGCACTAAACCGCAGCCTCGGTCTTCTGTCCCCCATTCATGCCCGTCGCTATTTTTCGACCTTCCTCGAATTGCGCCTTAAAGTATTCCCTCACCGCCTCCGGATCAAAATTGAGGAAGGTGCCGCCGGATTCAAAGTGCTGAATGAACACGTTGCCCAGCGCCCACGCATAGGCCCCGCAGAACACGGCCATGGCGGGCGCACCAGCAAGAGCACCCACCACTGGAATTGCTTTCAACATGCTGCCCAGGAACCCGCATGCCAGGGAGTGCGGCAGAATGAATCCGGCCATGGAGCCAATGACCGCTTTCCCGGTGCTTTCCTTAAACGGGATGCCGTAGCTCTTCGAAAGATCGGCGATCATCTTGAGCTGTACGCCCGAAACTGCGGCCCAATCTAAGAACGGGACCGGAATCAGCCCGGCTCCCATGGAAATCCACATGTACTTCTTGACCGTCTTAAATGCTGCGAGCTCTCTTTCGGTCACGGCGTCTTTTTCTGGAACACTTTTTGTTTCGGCGACGACATCTTTTTCCGTCACGATCTCTTTTGCGGTCACGATAGTTGACTCCTTTTTTCGAGCGTCAGTCGTTAGGGTTGGAGTGGAGTAAGGACGTTTACAAGTCCCTTCACACGAAAAACACGAATGTCATGCGGTATACATTAGGGAATAAAGTCCTCCTTAAATGGCCTCTTCGACGATCGATACCGATCCCATGGACCCTTATCTACCGCCAAGGCTTCTTACCCGCGATTGTTCGGCCCAGACCAAGCGCGATTTCAAGCCCCAATACGAATCGAGGTTACCTCTGTGGATATAGGGATTCGACCTGTTAGTGCATGCGAGTCACAAAGATCGTGGTCAAGAGACGACCGTAATTCCTCTAACATAGGCAAGCAGAACGAACGCCCGCAAGTTAAAAATGCTTACTTTTACAAAATGTTCGTAAGTGTTGCTCCAAATCGGGAATTGGTCAGCGCCGAGTCGGCGCGCCACTTATTCTCACCTGCCGTGTTCATGGGGCGGCATACCTTTTAGGCGCAAGAATCGACGATTCGGTGGCCGTTGAAGGAATTCGCGGCGGCGAGCTTTTACACAACTGAGCGAGAGGCCAGGGACTCAAAACGCAGTCCCTTGCTTCTGGCGGTCCCCAGGCTTCTAACCCGGAAGCAGAAAGTTGTCGTATTCTCATCTGAACGAAAGCAGGGGCAGGTCGCGCACGAACCGTTCGACCGTCCTGCGCAACAAACGAGTCAGAATACAATTGACACGCCGTGAGATGTTGGTCTTCGAATGCTGCAGCAATCCACCGTGGTAAACCTGGAACGCGCTCTCGTAGAGGTGTGGTATCGCAAGACGGCAGATCTTTCTGCCGAGGTTGTCAGCGATGCCGATCGTTATCTATCGGAGGAGGAGATCGTGAGGCGAGACCGATTGCACTTCCCGGCAGACCGCCGTGACTTCGCCATCGCTCATGATCTGTTGCGTCGCACGCTCTCTCGTTACTCCGACGTGAGTCCGGCTAACTGGAGATTTAGAGCGGACAATTACGGTAAACCTTCGATCGACAACCCCCAACAAGATCTCGCACATCTTTCATTCAGCCTGTCACACTTGAATGGATGCGTAGGTTGTGGAGTTACCTTTGGCAAACTCCTGGGCATAGATATCGAAAGCTCCGATCGCGTCACATTGCCGCTGGAGATAGCGTCCCGGTATTTTGCGAATCATGAGTGGCTCCGTTTACGCGAATATTCAGAAGACCTGCGCCGGATTCGTTTCATCGAACTCTGGACCTTAAAAGAGGCTTTTTTGAAGGCCGTTGGACTCGGCTTTTCCGGGGCCCTCGACGGCCCCGCATTTAGGTTCGAACCTCCGGACGTGATCGTCTTCGACCCGCCGCCAGGAGTCGATTCTGCGGCGTGGCACTTTGCAGTTTGGGACCTTGGGTCGAACACACGTCTCGCAGCGGCGGTCGCCGGTAGCTGCCGCCCGCGTTTTATACTTCGTTCTGAAGACCTGGAGAGATCCGTTTCAAATCTCATCTGGAGATCTGTCGCGAGTTGATGACAGGGGTCTACGAAAAGAGGGCATTGACCGCACCAAGAGATACACTTGCCAGCATCATGTCTCCCTTCATTGCCGGACCAAATTCAAGATGCAGGTCGCTGTAAGTAATGATTCTCATGCCCCGTGGGGTTGTTTCGGGCGTCTCGTGCATAATATGCGATTGTATCGTATATTTGGCATATGTGGATTCCACGTGGGGTTGAACCCCGCCTGCAACGTTCCGCGAAGACGCGGCCCGTGGTCGTGCTGACCGGAGCCAGACAGACCGGCAAGACTTCCACCTTTCTGCGCCTGTTCCCGAAACATGTGTTTGTCTCTCTCGACCTCCCGGCCGAGGCTGAGCAGGCTGAAAAGGAGCCGGGCATTTTTCTTCAGCGTCATCCGCCGCCCGTGCTCATTGATGAGGTTCAATATGCGCCGGGCTTGTTCCGGCACCTCAAAGTTGAGGTGGATGCCCACCGTACACGCAACGGACAATTCCTGCTTACTGGCTCGCAGAAGTTCACACTGATGAAAAACGTTTCTGAATCTCTGGCAGGCCGTGCCGACATCGTAGAGCTTGAGACCCTTTCTTTGGCCGAGATCCAAGCGGCTTTGCCGCAAACCAAGGTCGAAACAGCCCTCGTGCGCGGCGGTTTCCCGGAGCTGTACGCCAACCCAAACATTGATTCGGCGGCTTTTTACAATTCTTATCTCGCGACCTATCTCGAACGCGATGTGCGCTCGTTAACCAACGTTGGCAGCCTGCGGGACTTCGAAAGATTTCTCCGAGCTTGCGCCCTCCGTTCTGCCAACCTGTTGAACAAAGCAGATCTGGCGCGCGATGTTGGAATTGCCCCTTCAACGGCAAACCATTGGCTGTCCATGCTCGAAGCTTCCGGTCAGATCGTCTTGCTTGAGCCGTGGTTCTCGAATCGAACCAAATCTATCGTCAAGAGTCCGAAACTCTACCTCGCTGACACGGGCCTGCTTTGCGCGCTACTGAATATTCGGTCTGTGGAAATGCTTCGGCAGTCCCCGGCGGTAGGCGCAGTCTGGGAGACGTTTGTTTTCGCCCAACTTCGCGATCGGGAACGCCGCGGGGGGCGCACAGGCAGCCTCTTCTTCTGGCGCGACCGAACCCGCGAGGTAGACTTTGTGGTGGATACGGGCGGACGCCTGGAACTGTTCGAGGCGAAGTGGACGGAACTGCCGGATGTCGGCGATACGGTCAATCTCGACTTTGTCCGCAATGCGGTAGGCAAATCGCGAATGAGTGGTGGTGCTATCGTCTGCCGCACACCAAACAGCTTTCCGCTGGCGAATGGATTTCGGGCGCTGCCTGTGACTGAACTCAGATTAATTTGCCCTGATGGTGTTACAGGAAAATCTGACATCCCCGGATAGCAGAATAATAAGCCGAGGCGCAAAGGCCAGTGTCAAGGCTCTTCGACCGCGAACGCGGCGCGCGAAGCGCGACCTTGACACTGGTCGGGCCTCGGCTATGCTCTGGCTATCCGGGGCATGTCATTCGGGAATGCCGCATCACAGACCTAGACCGAAACCCTGAGTGATCTGATTCATGTGCGTGGTTTGTGGTTCGATCTTGTGCGCTACTGGCTCTTGCTGAATCGCATGCGAATGGGACACATCGCGACTGAGTTCTTGCCCGAGCGTCTGTGCATTATTCGTATAGGTCTGCGCGTCATAGCGTCCACGCGAGACGGAGACATAGGTCAGTCTTTGCGGGTGACGGACAGCTTCTCATCGGCCACCGCTGCTCAGCGCCGCGCTTCGTGGTCTTTGAGGCGGTCCCGCGCCACACGAGCCTTCTGCTTCTTGACCTCGTCCACGATCCCGTCGAACCCCTCTTGCGTCATTGCCTCGCCCTTGACCAGCGGACCCAGCAGGTTCACCAACAACAGCCGGCACGCCGTGATTTCCACCATCTCCGCACTGGGTCGAGGCCCCGTCTTGTCCTGTTCGATCTCGCGCAGGATCAGCCCGCGGATCAGCTCCGCCTGCGTCTCGTTCCGCTTCGCCGCCAGCCCCTCCAGCTCGTGCAGTTCCGCCTCGTTCAGCTTTGTCCCCACGTGATGCACCCGGAACCGCGCCCGCTTTGCCGCTTCCGCCGCAAGGTTCTTCTCATCGAGCAGCGCCATCGTTCCAACCTCCCAGCACCCGCGTTTACGCAAGGAGTCACGGGTTTCCTTACGGAACCCCCACCCACGCTATCTATTAGATGCCAGGATGGTTCCTCCAGAAAGATGTCAAGTTTCCCTACAGTTCCCTCGAAGGGGTGGAGTGTCAAAATTCTTCCGGTGCGAAGCACCGCGCATTTCACAGCTCGCCATACTCCCTCGCCAACGCATTCCACAGACGGACCACTTCCGGCGCCTGCCAGCCGCGGCGAAACAGACTCTTAATCGCCTGCCAATCATCATGGTGAAACAAGATGCGGATACCATTGTCCCGAGAGCGAAGATCGACGCCGACCTTTTCCTCTTCGTCGAACCACGTAGAAGCGAGGAAATAGCGGCCTTCCCAGAAGATCAGTGTGTCGCGGAGATCAAGCCGTTCCAGGATCGTCCGAAGCTCCGCAATTCTCGGGTAATCGAAGAGCGGATATTGCACAGCAAATCTTCCGGGAAAATACAACCAGACGGAAAATTCCGTCTCCGGCCCCCGGTGAAATTCAAGACGGTACTCGCCTTCCTGAAACGATGGCAATGGCCCAGGATTTCTCAACCTAGAATCGGCACCCCAAAATGCACCATCCCGTAGGGGTTCTTCATGGCGGAGATAGTGGCCACGGGCGCACACGCGCCATAGAATCGGCCAGTACGGTCGCAGCGCTTCGTTCAGCTTCTCGATGTTTAGAAATTTCTCGTTGTCCAGAATCATGTAGAGAAGTCGAGCCGTATGAATCGGTCGCGGAGTCTCGCTGTCAGCGTTCTTTAGCGTGTGAATGGTTCGGTTCACGGCCCGTTGTACATCATCGTTCGCAATCTCCTCTGAAGGCTTCGCCGCATTTTGCCTTTCAGAGGGCAGATTGGTGAGGAGATAAGGGGCCATCGGACCCCTCTTTCTCTGTTTGGATACAAGTCCATAAACGGCAAGGAAAGCTTCTAGAATTGCGGCGAGAGATTCAAAGGAAATGTCCGTCTGGCCGGTATTTGCGAACAGCTCTGCACCCTGCTGGCAGTAATAGGCAACCAGGGTCCATTCGGCTTGTGAAAGCGGCAGCTTTGCGTCTACCTTCCCGCGAATCTTAACCAGGGAATCGGTTGGCTCCGAGAGTAGATTTACGAACTCCAATCGATCCTCTTTAGAGGACTCAAGGAGTTGCTTTGCCGCCTCCGATGTTGAGACGGGTTCGCCACTCTTGGCGGCCATGATTTCCTTCAAAGTTTCGAGCCTTTGACGCAGCTCGTCGGAAACACGAATGGAGATCACCGGCTGCTGCAGGATTGGGGTCTTGTCTGCCAAGGGGTCAGCCTCACTAAATATCGTAACGTTACGTATTGACTGTATTGGTACACCTGCGTTAGTGTCAAGTGCAACGTTTGCTCCCCGGTCGGACGACCGACGTCGATGGATTGCTGCACGCTCCGCCAAATAGGCCCGTCCGAAGTTCCGGGATGGAGTAGAAAATGAATCCAGCCGAAGACAACGAACCCTTCGTAACGCCCGAAGAAGCAGCAAACTTTTTGAAGATCAGCCCGGTGACCGTGAAGAAGATGGCTCGGGAGGGCTGGCTTCCCGCACATCCCATAGGCAACGGAGTCCGCAAGCGCTGGCGTTTTCGAATTTCAGAGCTAGTTTCGCACATGCGTTGTCGTGTAGAGTCGGAAGCGTCATCCGTGCGCGCTTTAAGGAGGAAAGCTTCTTGAAACGCACACAGCAAGACGTGGGCACGATTGTCCGCAAGAAGAGAACGCGAGGCCCGGATGTCTGGGTTTGGCGCTTTTACGAAACGGACGAGATGGGCATTACGCGAAAGCGCAGCGTAATGTTAGCGGGAGATGCGGAAGGATGGCCAACGGAAGATCATGCCTGGCAAGGGTCGAGAGAGTTTCGATACCAGCGGATGGAGCAGTCTTCCAGTCAATCGTTCGGAGCCTTGGTAAGGCGATACATGCACGAAGCAATGCCAGAACGGTATTCAACCAAGAAGTCCTACGTATCCATTTTGAAAGTGCACATTTTGCCAAAATGGGGCGAGGCTCCTGTGGCCGAAGTGAAAAAGCCTCTCAAGGTGGAACAGTGGTTGAAGGAGCTGAAGCATTCTCCCAAAACGAAGTCCAACATAAAGGGTCTCCTGCATCGCATTTTTGAGTACGCGATGAAATGGGAAATCTTGGAGACTCAGAGAAACCCGATGCAGTTAGTCGAAATCAAGGGCGTGACGAAACGGGTTCGCAAGAAAGTTGTGCTTACGGTCGAGCAATATCAGGCTCTTCTCGCAGAGCTTCCGTACCACATTCAAGTGATGGTCATGATTGCAATGTGCCTGGGCTTGCGCATCAGTGAGATCAGGGCATTGCAGTGGCCGGACTTTGATTTGAAGGGGCGGACACTGACGTTGACCCGATCTATTGTGGGCCGCTACGTCTGGAACGGCGGAAAAACCGGAACTTCAGAGGACGAAGTCTTTCTGGATTCCAAGCTCGTGTCCGTTCTGGAGGATTGGCGGAAACGATGTGTCGAAACGTCGGAGGCTTGGCTATTCGCTAATGCGGATACAAAACGCCCAGTCCACGGCGACGCCATTCAGAAAGACTACTTGCGACCAGCCGGTGAAAAGATCGGATTGCAAGGAGTGGGCTGGCATAGCTTTCGGCACACCTATCGAACGCTGATTGATGATATCGGCACGCCGCTCGGGGTGCAGCAGCGCCTCATGCGGCACGCCGACATCAAGACGACCATGAATACATACGGCTCAGCATTTGAAAAGACCAAGCGCCGAGCCAATAGCCGGGTAGCAGATCTTGTTTTGCCACCCGCGATCAAAAAGCAACTGAAGGATAGGGGGAAGGAAGTTTCCCTGAAGAATTTGAGGCCCCAAACAGCCGCGATCCAGTGATTTGGAAATTGGGGACTACGCCGGTAGTCCCCCAAATCCGTAAATGGTTGCGGGGGGTGGATTTGAACCACCGACCTTTGGGTTATGAGCCCAACGAGCTACCAGACTGCTCCACCCCGCGCTTTGATGATAACAACCTCGCGTGGAGGCGTCAATTCTTTAGCTGGGGGCGCTGGCATGCGTCCACGATTTTGGTGGGGTCGATGGCGGCGCTGTCGATTTGTTCTTCCAGGATTTTTCCGTCCTTTCCGATTAGGAAGTTTACGCGGCGGGCGGCTTTGTATTTATCCACGTAGAGGCCGTAGGCGCGGGTGGTGTCTCCGCCCCAGTCGCTTAGCAGGGGGAAGGTCACTCCGATTTGGTCGGCGAAGGCTTTGTTGGAGAAGGGGCTATCCATGCTCACACCCAGGACCTGGGTGTCGGCGGCTTCCAGCTTTTTCAGATTCTGCTGGAAGTTTTTCATTTGCTTGGTTCAACCGCCGGTGAAGGCGAAGATGTAGAAAGCCAGCACAACATTTTTCTTGTCGCGATACTGGCTGAGCGTCACATCTTTCAGGTCGGTTCCATCGAAGTATTGCAGTTTGAAATCGGGGGCGACATCGCCGACCTTCAGGGCGGGAGGTGGTGGAGTTGATTTGTTGTCGGCGGCCTGCAGCGGGGTGGTCAGGCATCCCCCAAGCAGCAGCCACGCCGCAATTGCGGTGATTGCGAGTTTTCGCATCGGATTCACTCCTTGGAAGTGTGGGCGTTTATTGTCTCAGCAAAAGGGGGGTGGACGCCAGTGGGGTTGCTTACCTGTTGTTAAACCAGTACATTTCTCTCGGAGATCCAATGGTGTGGCAGGTGCGAAATCTATTTTACATCGCCGCTTTGGGGCTTAGCGCCGCTCGGCGTCCAACCCAGGGGCTAAAGCCAGTGTTCTTATTGAGCGGTAGCGGCACGGCTGGAAGCCGTGCCCTTCCCAAAACCCTTTATCATTCCAGCGCGGTAATCGCGGCGCTGAAAGCGCTGCGCCACCCCAAACCGGGGTTCTTGCGCAGTCTCTTACTCCGTGGGCTGCATGCTTGCGCGGCTCCGCGGTTAGTGATTGTTCTCTGCAGTCGCCCATGAGCTTGCAAACTCTCAACGAAGTCTTTTTTACGGTGGTGGATCGGAATGATCGCGTGGTGGTGATGCACCGGCGATCGATCCAATGGGTTTCCATTTCATCTTTCGAGCTCTATCAGAGCGTGGTGGGGGTGGCTCGTGCTCTTGGGGAGTGGGGCATCGGCAAGGGCGACCGGGTTGCGATTCTGAGCGAGAACCGGCCGGAATGGACGATCGCGGATTTCGCTTGCCTGCTCATCGGCGCGGTGGTGGTGCCCGTCTACACCACTTTGACTGGGGAACAGACGGCATACATTCTGCAGGATTCGGGGGCGCAGGTGGTTTTTGTCTCCACCGAAAAGCAGCTTCTGAAGGTTCAAAGCATCCAGCAGCAAACCGCAGTCGGGCGAATGGTGGTGATGGATGCGGTGGAGACCGCCCATGCGGTGCACATGCAGCGCCTCATGCATGATGGCCCGAAAGAGCGCGATGCGCAATTCGACTCCGCGGCGCGCGCCGTCCAGCCCGATGATCTTGCCACCATAATTTATACGTCGGGAACCACGGGCACTCCCAAAGGAGCCATGCTCACGCACGGCAACCTGGCGTCGAACATTTCCCATTCCCTGGCGGGGTTTGCGGTTGGTGGCGGCGAGATGTGTCTTTCGTTTCTTCCCTTGTCCCACGTTACGGCGCGGCACGTCGATCTAGCCATGCTGTACCGCGGAGTCACCTTGGCCTATGTTTCCTCTCTCGACCAACTGCCGCAGGCTCTGTTGGAGGTTCGTCCGACAATCTTCGTGGGCGTTCCGCGGGTTTATGAAAAGGTGCACGGGCAAGTGGATGTCAAGGCGAAGGGCTTTCCCAAGAAATGGATCTATGGCTGGGCATTGTCGGTGGGGCGGGCTCACCGTGGTGAAATTCTCGCTGGTCAGACACCGGCGTCGTTAGCATGGAAGCTATGCAACCGGCTGGTTTATTCGAAGGTGCGCGCGGGCATGGGCGGGCGCGCCGAAGTTTTCATCTCCGGGGGCGCGCCGCTGGGACGGGAACTGGCGGAGTGGTACGCGGACATTGGCATTCGCATCCACGAGGGTTACGGGCTCACGGAGACTTCGCCGGTCATCGCGGTGAACAGTCCGATGGCGCATAAGCTGGGAACGGTGGGCAAGACCTTGCCTAATATCGATGTTCGTATCGCCGAGGACGGCGAGATTCTGGTCCGGGGTCCTTCAGTTTTCAAGGGCTACTGGAAGCGGCCGCAAGAAACGCAAGCTGCCATGGTCGATGGATGGTTCAAGACGGGCGACATCGGGAATCTCGACGCCGATGGATTTCTGTCGATCACCGACCGCAAGAAAGATCTGATCAAGACTTCCGGAGGAAAGTTTATCGCTCCGCAACCGCTGGAGAACTCGCTCAAGCACAGTGCTCTGATCGCCGAGGCTGCGATTCTGGGGGAAAAGCACAAGTTTCCCGCAGTGCTCATTGCGCCTTATTTTCCGGTGCTGGAGGACTGGGCTCGGGCCAATCAAGTTGTCTTCTCTTCACGCGAGCAACTGGTTGCGCATGCCAAGGTGAAGGCGCTTTATGAGGGGATTGTCGCGGACTTGAACCGCAATCTGGCGCGCTACGAACAGTTGAAGAAGGTGATTGTGATTGCGGAGGAATTCTCGGCGGAGAATGGGGTGCTGACGGCGAGCATGAAGCTGCGGCGGCGGGTGGTGGAAGAGCGCTATCGAACTCGGATTGAGGCGATGTACGCGGAGGCGGAGGCTTCGGGGGTGGTTTCCAAGGATGGGTAGTGGCGCGGAGCTTTGCACCGTAAGCGTCTGCTGCGACCGCCGGTGTGATTAGGAGCGAACCCACTCCCGGCTAGTGATCCACTCGAAGTTGCGAGCGTAAACGCCTGGTTACATCAACTATATGGTCCTAGGCTTCGTGCACTGCGGCAAACTCGGCACTGAAGCTGAGATTTGAGTGGCTGGCATTGCTGATCCGCATAAAAGGTAGCTGTACAACTAGAACCAGCAAGGTAGGCTGTGTCTAACGTCTATGCGTGTAGACCATAGGCATCAGTAGGCGGTGACTTGACTGTTAGATTCGAGTGCATTCCTATGAAGGGCCGAAATCACAGCGAGTCGGGTCCCGCGATTACACTTATTGACTCTAATCGCCCAATTGTTAATGAGTTCTACGAAAGCGGGGAAACGGTTAGCGCCGCATCTCTGGCGGAAGTGAAAACTCCGATCCAGTGAAGCGCTCACTGTGGTCACAGCTGAAGACGACAAAGCGGAAGAGCCCAGGACCAGAATAGTGATTAGACCGACAAGATCTCGGGCATTGGCCCGAACACGAGTATCCATTCCACGATACGGGCTTCAGGGTGACTCCGGATCCAAGTCCAAGACACGCTGGCGGGGTTCTCGGGGCCTCAGCGCAGTGCTCCACCAGTTCAAAGGTAACGGGAGTCTTTATCCACTCTGTTCCGCGTTTTCGCTCGATCAGCACTCTGTAAGCCAACTCTAGCTGCGGACCACGATTCTCGATTGCGAGTGACCCCGGCTGCTCCAGGTTTCGCACGACCACTCTGGAAGAATCGCTCTGGCCAAAACCCCAAACCGTCAGGCTGGCAAGAGTCGCGGCTCGAAGTGCAGTCAGAATGCTCATTTGCGCACATCCGAGGAATGCCACCGCGGAAACTCACGGCGACATGCGTTTCCAACAACCGCCACAGCCGCCGACGACTGATTTGCACGATCCACACAGCTCGTAACCTGCGGAGTTGTAAGAACGCCTGTGAACTTGACATCTGTCGGGGTGCCCCCAAAGGGGCCTCTGGCTGCTGCCCCAGTGCCTGGTGCCCCTAACGGAGTGACCCTCCACTGTGCGTCAGTTGGAGCGGGAAATGCTGTCGGTTGAAACTGTGTCTGCCAGCGGACGTTCCAGAAGAAATGCCCCTGATGGTGGAAGGCAAGAAAAGGATCGCGAACCGTCAGGACGGTACAGAATAGGAATTCCAGCTGAATTTCATGCAAGAAATTCGGCTTACCGGTCAGCGAGTTCATCTCAATTTGGTTGTATCCCTCACCTGGGGTATCGTTGGTTTCGACGTGCACTGCGATCGGGAATGCCCCGACTGCGGGAAGGGTCTGGAATTCGGTTGGATCGGTGGGATCAGTAAAAATCGTGCCCACGGCTCCCGAGGTATCCCGGCAAGCGCCCGGCGGACGGGCCGGAGCACGCCCACGCTGTAGGAAGATACCTCCGTCGCTGTCAAACTGTCCGCGATACTCTGCCCAGTTTGTCTCGACCCATTGTGCCTGTATCCATCCAACCTGCCATCCGACGCGTACGTCGCCTGCATTCCCAGTCAGCTTGACATCGCCCGCGGCATGCATGCCGATACCGGGGTTATAGTTCACCTTTCCACCGGCCATCGTAGGCTGGTCCGCACGTGGTGCGCGGATGGCGGAAATCTTTGCCGAGCCGGCAACGACTGAAATTGCCATGGACACACCCTCGATCCTGCTGACGTGCCGCGATGGGCGGTACTCAACTCCGGTGAGCTGGATCGCCCCCAAGCAATCGAACTGTCCCTAATCCGCCAGCTTGGAGATGTTCGCCCGAATCAGTCTCGAACCCTGGGCGAGTTAGATAGTAACACACCAATGCAAGGCGTCGTAGCGCATCTTTCCGCCAAGGCCGACGACAAACTTGACCGTGGGTTTTGAGTCGCACTCGGCTCAGCGATGGATTCTCCAGTACTCCCACATGACCCACAAGGCCCCGCCAATGAACGCAATTCCGGTTACGCGTAATCGCCACAGGTTAGCTGGCGTCTGCTGGCTCCAGCGGCGCTCCATTCGTAGGTCGGGGGTGGTGTAGGCTCTGTGTTCGTGCCATTTCTTCCTGCGCCTTCGGTTCCACCATGCGTTAAACGCGAGATGTTTCTCGGGGACCAACAGACACAGGACTCCGTAAGCCAGAAACAACAGCGGCCCGAGGAAGAACACGGTCATCAGCACCCGATTCTATGCCGAAACTGCCGCATGCTGACGGTGGATTGCTGAAAAATCGCGATAACGCTCATTGACTGGGTTCTGACTGTAACCGCCTGGTTGCGGCAGATGAATTCTTGGGTCGCCTGCACCTACGGGGCCTGGACCGGGCTGTCTTCGGGAAGCACAGAGATCCTTGGTTGGGGGTCGCTGGCTCGCGGCTCCGGTGCCTCAGGATGACAATCCCATGGTGGCATTCTCGCCTCCCACCCTAACGTCGAGAAGCACGACGTTAGGATGGGGCACCCGTTATTTGTGTGCGATTTAGGTTTGCGCGGGTTCATGGTTGCACGAGCGTGGACGCTCGTGTCTACGCTGGCTCGGCTTTGCCCCGACGAGGCGTCCGGGGCTACGTGAGTGTTGCGCGGGGATCGAGGAGGTGCCAGGCTTCGCGGTAGGCTTCCCAGCGGGCGCATTTGCAGGGGATGTCGGGATAGAAGCGGAGGCTGGTGGAGCCCGCGACGGCTGCGATGGGCAGGATGTACCAGACGTCGACGGGGAGGATGTGGGCTACCAGGATGTCGATATCTTCGGCGGTGTAGGTGATTTTGCCTTTGCCGTAGACGCTATAGATGGGTTGGACGTCGTAGCCGCGGGCGCGCAGGACTTCGGTGCATTTTAGCTGTACGCGCCAGAGGCGGGGGCCGGTGTCGAGGATAAAGTCGTAGCGCTCGCTGTCTCCCCAGGGTTTGGCGACGTCGAAGCCCAGGGTTCTTGCCTTGAGCAGGAAGGCGGCTTCGGAGAGTTCTCCGGTGCGCTTGGGGTTGCGGTGGATGGGGTTGCGGTAGGCGGGATTGCTTGAGGTTTTGGTTGATGGCTTCATGATGGTTCTGGGTACCTTTCGAGTGGGAAAAAGAAAAGGCGCAGCTATTGGCTGCGCCTTTGTTCATCTTATAGATATAGACTAGCATATTCGAGGGGGTAAACCCGCCATTTTTTAGGATTTATTTCTGCCATGGAATCAAGCAAATAGGGGGAATTGAAGGGAAAAGGGGGCTTGACAAGATTTGGCGGTGGCCGGGCATGGGGATGGAAAATGGGAGTGGTTCTGCTTCCGAGAGGGTGGATGCCACGGCGACTTTGAGACTTTTGCCTCCCACCCTCCGCACAGAACGCGGAAGGGTGGGGCACCCATCGTTTATGTGTGTTTTAGATTTGCGGGTGGGTTCGTGGTTACACGAGCGTGGACGCTCGCGTCTACATTCGTTACTTGGCTGGGATCGGGAATCTCGGGCGCATCGCTACTCCTCGGGTGGAGTCTGTAATGCGCTTGCGTTCTGAATGCCGGTTGCGATTTCAGGAATGATGCCCAGGGTGCGGTAAATCGGGTGCACGAACTCTCGCATCACACTCAACTGGGAGGCGAACCAGGCGGCACCGGCAATGCAGATGGTTCCGCTGATCAGGACTGTGCGCGGGGCGCCGATGTGGTGTGCCAGTGCGCCAGCCAGCAGGCTCCCGAAGGGCGCCATTCCCAGGAAGGCCATGGAATAGAAGCTCATCACGCGTCCGCGTTTATCGTCTTGCACGATGGTTTGCAGAATCGTGTTGCTGGCCGCCATCTGAATCATCATGGCGCCGCCGACGAATAGCATCAGCGTCAAGGAAAGCCACAGGAAACGAGAAAGACCCAAGGCAATCAATCCCGTGCCAAAAGCTGCGGCTGCTAGTGGAACCATCCGGCCCAGGCCAAGCACGTTTTTTCTGGTCGCTAAGAACATCGCACCGGCTAGCGCTCCCACGCCCGATGCGCCCATCAGGAAGCCCAAGGTGTGGGCGCCTCCGTGAAGCACCTGGGCGGCAAAAATCGGCATGAGCACGGTGTACTGCATGCCCACCAGGCTGATCAGGGCTAAGAGCAGAAGAATGGAACGGATGGGCACGAAATGGGTGACATAGTTCCAGCCTTCCTCAAGTTCGTGCCACATCGGTTTTTCTGTGCTTCTCTGCTGGACTGCGGCGATTCTCATCGCCAGCAAAGAGGCGATGACTGCGAGATAGCTGAAGCCATCGATGAGGAAGCAATAGCCTTCGCCAAAGGCGGCGATGATGACTCCGGCAATCGAGGGGCCCAGAAGTCGAGCCGTGTTTACCATGGAAGAGTTCAGGGCGATGGCGTTGCCCAGGTCGGCGCGATCCTCCACCATCTGGATGACGAAGGCCTGGCGGGCCGGCATGTCGAAGGCATTGATGATGCCTTGCGCCAGGCCCAGCCAGATGACTTCGCGAATGGTGATGATTCCGGCCAGGGCCAATCCGGCTAGCGCGAAGGATTGCGCCATGGAAAGAATCTGGGTGACAACCAGGGTGTGGTGACGGTTCCAGCGGTCTACCCAGACTCCTGCGAATGGTCCCAAGAGGAAAGTTGGTATGCGGGATGCGAAGCCTACGATGCCCAGGAGCCATGCCGAGCCGGTTAGCCGGTAGACCAGCCAACTGGTGGCGATTTGCGTCATCCAAGTGCCGATCAGCGAGACTGATTGGCCGGTGAAGAACAGGCGATAATTCCGGGAGCGCAGGGCGCGGAGAGCGAACTTCCAGCTCCCGCCCTGGGCGCCTGTTGCCACTCTTGGCTGACTCGGAACCGAGTTCAGTCGCTTGCCTGATTGGGGCCTGGCCATCGACGAAGATCCTAGTGACTGAGCATGGCTGCTAGGTTCGGGTTGTGAGAGAATTCGAGTCCCACGCGTACATGATCGAGTCTAATTATTTTTCGGCGCGAACTGATGCCCGCTAACGATCCAGTTTCGAAAGAGATTAATCCCTGGCTGATTGCCATTGCGGTCATGTCGAGCACGTTCATGGAAGTGCTCGACACCACCGTGGTTAACGTCTCGCTGCCGCACATCGCGGGCAACCTTTCCGCCTCGACCGACGAGGCCACGTGGACACTTACATCGTATCTCGTGGCCAACGCCATTATTTTGCCGATGACGGGATGGCTCGCGACGACATTCGGGCGCAAACGTCTGCTCATGTTATCGGTAACCGGCTTCACCACGGCTTCTTTTTTCTGCGGACTGGCGCCGTCGCTGCCGTTTCTGATCTTCTTCCGAGTCATTCAAGGGGCATGCGGTGGTGGCCTGCAGCCGCTGTCGCAGGCCATTCTGCTGGAATCGTTTCCTCCCGAAAAGCGTGGGCAGGCGATGGCTTTTTGGGCTCTTGGCATTGTGGTTGCACCGATGCTGGGTCCGGTGGCTGGCGGCTGGCTTACCGACAACTACAGTTGGCGCTGGGTTTTCTACATCAATGTGCCGATTGGTGTGCTTGCGTTGCTTCTGACCCAGACCTTCATTTTTGACCCTCCTTACTTGCGTAAGGAGTCGAAGGGCATCGACTATTGGGGGATCGGTTTGCTGGTGGTGGGGATAGGCTCGCTGCAGATCATGCTGGACAAGGGCCAGGAAGATGATTGGTTCAGTTCGCAGTTTATTGTCACCTTGGCCGTGCTCGCGGTCGTCGGTCTCGGTGGTCTGATCATTCGCGAACTCAAAGCGGAACATCCGATAATCGATCTCAGCGTGTTCCGCTACCGATCGTACGCGATTGGCACGTTTGTGATCACGGTGGTCGGATTCGTGCTCTATGGCAGCACGGTTTTACTGCCTCTGCTGATGCAGGAAGTGCTGGGGTATACGGCTACGCATGCGGGCATCACCAATCTGCCTCGCGGATTGGCCTCGTTCCTGTTGATGCCGCTGGTCGGGTATCTCACTGGAAAAGTAGATGCCCGAAAGCTTCTGGGCGCGGGTTTTGTGATTACTGCTCTCGCCATGTACAGGATTTCGCTATTCAGCCTGGGCGTGGCTTCGTGGAATTTCTGGCTGCCGCTCACTCTGCAGGGCGCGGGGCTGGGCTTGATCTTTGTGCCCCTTACCACGGTCACAAACGATCCCATACCCAGAGAGAGAATGGGCAACGCCACCAGCATCTTCAACCTGATGCGCAATATCGGCGCCAGCATCGGCATTTCGATGGTGGAGACGATGCAGGTGCGGAAGGCACAAATGCACATCAATATTTTGGGGGCACACGTCAACCCCGCAAATCCGCGGGCCCGTCAGACCATCGATGGCCTGCGAGCGCTTTTCGTGTCCCAAGGCAAGGATGCTGCCACTGCAACCCGGCAGGCGTACGCGGCAGTCTGGGGGATGGTGCAGCAGCAGGCGGCAATGCTCTCCTACAACGACGCGTTTCGTTTTCTGGCGGTGATGTTCCTGCTGATGCTCCCGCTAGTTTTCCTGATGCGAAAGGCGCGGAAGGGAAAAGCGGTAATGGCACATTGAGGGCCACACGAGGAGGAAACAAACGGTCAGGGCGAATCAATCGTTAGCGGTTACCAGATCCTTGATCTTGTCACATTCTTGCTGGGAGATGACGCGCCGGCTGACCAGGTCGGAGGCGCTACTGTAAGGTCTCCCAGAGGTTATGCGCTCGGTTCCTTCGCTGCTCATTCCCGGTAGGCTTAGGGAAGGTCTGAATAAGTCTCTGAGGTTGGGATCGAATGTGAGCAAGGAGCGACCCTCAGCGGCTGAAAGCCGCATATTCATTGGGCGCGAGCGGCACGGCTGAAGCCGTGCCCTTCCCCATCAGAGCCCGAGCGAAACTTAATCAGAGTTTCCTTAGCAATTGTTCCTTGCTCGCTTTGTTTAAATCCAGCGACTGGTCGCGACTCCATCCTTCTTTCACGCCCTCGGCGAGCGCTTTTGCGTTGCGCTGGAAGTCGGATTTGGCTGGCGCTGTTTTCTCTCTCAGTTCATCGGGACCAGGCTCTTGCGAAGTGCATCCGGCCACCAGCAGAAGCAAGGCGGCGGCGATTATTTTCATCACCTACGATGCGCGCGGAGTCTACGAGGTTGGACGGGGTCGCGGGTCCTGTTGTTCCGCTTCCAGCACAATGCGCAATTCGCCGCTCGCGTCTAATCTTGACACCGACATAGATTTGCAATTCTGCACAATCCAATCAGCGCCGGCGGCTTTGAGTTCCGACTCCGAAGCCGTGGTTCGGCAGGCGATTACCCGAGCGCTGGCAGCCTTGCCTGCGCGAATCCCTGCGGGGACGTCTTCGACGACAACGCAATCCTTCGCCGAAACGCCCAGCCATGACGCGCCTTTCAGGTAGGGCTCGGGATCCGGTTTTCCATTCTTCACATCGTCGCAGGTGAGCAACCGCTCGGGAATGGGTAGGGCAGCCGCGCGCAACCGGACTTCGGCTAGAGGGCGCGTACATGAGGTCACGATCGTCCATCGGTCTGGAGGAAGAGCGCTCAGCAGTTCGCGGGCTCCGGGCAAAGTCACCACGCCCTTCAAGTCTCCAATCTCACCGCGTTCCACTTCGCGGTTCTCGGCCTCATAGTCAGATTTCGGAAGATACTCGCGTATGGTCGCGATACTGGGACGTCCGTGCGCTCTACGAACAACTTCGGCGGGATCGAAACCATGCGCGATTGCCCACTGAGTCCACACGCGGGTGACGGCGGGAGTGGAGTCGATCAGCACGCCATCCAGATCAAACAGAAGCGCGCGGCAAATAATCTGGGTCATGCACCACGATAACAAAGAGTCCGCGCTGCCTGCGGGCTATTGAGGTTCCTGGGCAAGCTCGGGGTTTGGCATCGGTCCCGACTCCAGCTCCTGGTGCCGTTTTTCGCGGGCGGCATTCGACATTTGTGTAAACGTCTGCATCTCGGCTTTCGCCTCCCGGATGCGTCCCAGATGCTGCAGAACCTGTCCTCGCAAGTAGTGAGTGCCGGAGCTGTCGGGACTTAATTTGAGGGCTGCGTCAATCTCAGTCAGCGCTTCCGCGTATTTGTTCTCGCGCTGAAATACCCTGGCGAGTTGAAAATGAGAGCTGGCGAGTTGAGGATCGAGACGCAACGCCTTGCGAAACATCTTTTCCGCTTCCTGATCTTGTTGCTGAAGGTAATACACCTGTCCCAGTTGGTCGTAGTTGTAAGCGACATCAGGCTCGATGGCGATGTCCTTGAGAAACTCCGCCTTGGCTGGTTCGAGATCCTGTTTCTTCAGGTAAGCCATTCCGAGATTGAAATGGACGAAGGGCAGGGCAGAGTCGCGCTTCACCGCGAGTCCGAGCTCGTTGATGGCGTCGTCGTACTCTTCGCGGTTAAGGTGGGCTTTGCCCATCAGCAGATGAAACTTGGGAGAGTTTTGGCCGATCTCGACCAAGTGGATCAAGGCTCGCTGTTCCAGGTCAGGGCGGCCGACTTTGTTGGCCGCGATGCCCAGCACGTAGAGGTAATTCAATTGGCCGGAAGCCTGTGACCAGAGGGGCTCGAGAGTAGTTGCAGCATCGCCATAGCGCTCGACAAAGAAATAACACAAGCCCAGCAAATAGCGCGCCTGGAACGAGTCCGGCGCATCGTGCACCACCGACTCAAATGAAGGAATCGCTTTGCGGAAATCGTTTTGGCGATAATGGACCAGCCCGATGTTGAGCCGTACTCCTGCAATCTGCGGCGCCAGATGTTCGGCCTTGCGCAACATCTCCAATGCGTGCGGCCACTGTTTGCGCCGCATGTAGATCACTCCCAGGTTCGCATACGCGCCTGCAATCTGTGAATTGATCGCAAGCACAGCTCGAAACGCGTGCTCGGCTTCGTCCAGTTTCCCGCTCTTCAGCGCAGCTTCGCCCTGCTGAAATAGCTGCTGAGGATCAGCATTCTGCGAGGAAGGCGCGGAGTGTGGTCCTGGCGTTTGAGGGGGCTGCATCGGCTGCGTGCGGCCGACTTGCGATGAAGCTATCAAGAGGAAAATCAGCCAAAGTCGCATGGTTGAACTTGACACTTGGTTCCACTCTCTGCTGTAGTGTCCGCCAGCGGCAGCATGAATTCAAGCCACGATCATTCACGGCAATGCGATCGAAGCATGAAAAACTCGAAATGAAAAATGCGACGGTCACCATTCGGGACGTGGCGAAGGACAGCGGTTTTTCGTCCACCACCGTCTCCATCGTCCTGAACAACGCTCCCCTGGCGCGCTACATTCCGGCCGTCACCAAGAAGCGGATTGAGCAGGCGGCCAAGAAGCTGGGATACCGCCCGAATTTATTTGCCCGCTCGCTTCGCAGCAAGCGCAGTCACACGGTTGGAGTCATGGTATTCGACATGACCGATCCCTATTGCACGCTGGTGCTGCGCGGCATCGAGAACACTCTGTATCAGTCTTCTTATCTTCCCATCCTCACCGACGTTCACAACGAGCGCAGCCGATTCGAGCGTTATTTGGAGATGCTGCTGGACCGGCGGGTGGAAGCGCTGATCGTACTGGCAAACTGGTTGTTCGTGGATATCGATGTTCTGGCTGACCTGGAAAAGAGCAGTATTCCGACGGCGATGATTGGACGTGAGTTGCGAACCGATTCCATCAGCTCCGTAATGGTCGACAACGAACTTGGGGCTCATGCTGCCGTCGAACATCTTCACTCGCTGGGACACCGCAAGATCGCCTTTATCCGTGGGCCCAAAACTTTGGCGGACAGTGCTCCGCGTTGGAAGGGGATTCGATCTTTCGCGAAATCCAGCGGGTTGGAGCTCGATCCCCGGTTGATTCTCGATCTGCCGGAATCGCGGGATCCGATTTCAAGTTTTGAAGCGGGCTACAAATTAACGGAGGACTTGCTCAAACAGAAGCGAGTTTTTACAGCCTTGATGGCCTTTGACGACATGACCGCCTTTGGAGCGATACGTGCACTCGCGAAAGCTGGTTTGCGGGTTCCGGAACACTGTTCGGTCATTGGTTTCGATGACGTTGCCGCTTCCAGCTTGTACACGCCCTCGCTGACCACGGTGCGCCAGCCCATGGAAGTTATGGGGACGATGGCGGTCAGCATTGTCGTCGAGGGAATCAACGCGGTTCAGGAGAAGCGCGAGGTCGCCGCAGTACACCGCAAGGTGGCGCCGGAACTTGCGATTCGGGAATCAACTCGACGCTTGTTGTGACCTGGATCACGGCGTTGTAGGTCTTCTGCTCGGGTATTTTCTGCTTGACATGGACGTTACCTACCCCACTATTAACACGTTTTAATAACCGTTTTTCAGCGGTTTGTGATCGACTCCGCAAGACATTCCACCAACGCCCGATCGGGGCGCGGGAGTCGGTGGGGCGATTGCAGACCCGCAGTGTGGGGTGATGGCTGGGTTTCCACTTACGTTTCGGTTATTAGGGAGTTGACGATGAAATCCCGTGTCCTGTGGTCTGGTCTCCTCGTGTTCTTGTTCCACCTTCCAGTTGCGCTCTTCGCGCAAGACACGGCTTCGATCACCGGCCTCACCCCACCTCCGCGTGCTGACGCGACGAACTTACTGCGGCGAACGCTTGCTCTAGATCAGCAATCAAGTCGTCCGCATTTTCGATTCCCACCGACAGCCGGATCAACTGTTCGGTCACGCCCATTTTTTGTCGCTGTTCGGCTGAAATCATGGCGTGAGAAGTAAGCACGGGGATGGAAACCAGGGAATCCACTCCGCCCAAGCTGGGGGCCAGTGTGAACAGGTGCAGCGACTCGGTCAAACGTCGTGCCTCTTCTCCCGTGCCTTCCACTTCGAAGCTCACCATGCCACCACCGCCGCGCATCTGCTCCATCGCCACCGCTCGCTGCGGATGCCCCTCGAGGAACGGGTAGTGCACGCGCCGGACTTGGGAATGTTGCGTCAGAAACTTTGCGATGCGCAGCGCGCTCTCGTTTTGTCGCTGCACACGAACCGCGAGTGTCTTGATACCGCGCAGCAACAGCCACGCCGCGTGTGGATCCATCACCCCGCCGAGCGTGGTCCGGGTTTCATGAATCTTTTCAATCAAATCCTTGCGACCAGCAATAATGCCGGAAATCAGGTCGGAGTGCCCGCCAAAATATTTTGTGCCAGAGTGCATGACCAGATCAATGCCGAATTCCGCGGGGCGCTGGTTGATAGGCGTGGCAAAAGTGCTATCGATCATCGTGATGAGGGCATGTTTTTTCGCCAGAGCAGCAGCCTTGTGCAAATCGACAATCCGCACCGTGGGATTGGTCGGAGACTCCAAGTACAGCAGTTTGGTGTTGGGTTGGATCGCGCGCGCATGCTGATCGTACTCGGTAGTATCGACCAATGTAGTTTCGATGCCTAGCTTCGGAAGCCATTGGGTGAGAAATTTCGTGGCGCCGCCGTAGATGTCTCGTTGGGCCACGATGTGATCGCCGCTTTTTAGCAGGGCAAGAATGGAAGTAGTAATCGCCCCCATGCCCGAAGCAAACAGCAAGGCGGCATCAGCCCCTTCGAGTTCTGCGATTGCCGACTCAACCACTGTGTTCGTCGGGTTGCCGTAACGGGTGTAAAACATGTCGGTATGAGTTGCCCGCAGTTGCTGGTCGTTGTCGGTGACCTCAAAGGTCGATGTCTGGTAGATCGGAGTAGCGAGGGGACCGTTCTTTTTTTCAAGGTCGGTCCCTCCATGAACGGCTTCAGTTTCGGGGCGATGCTGATGCGTTTTCATGAGACTCCATCCACGGATTCCGCGGCTTCCCGCAATAGTCTCCTAAGAGTATCGTTCACTGGCGAAGTGAGCAATAGGCACAGAACGCGACATCCTCACATACCTTTATAATTCCAACACCATGGATACTGGTCTGAAGAATCGGGTTGCGATCGTAGCCGCCTCCAGCCAGGGGATTGGCCGCGCCACAGCGGAGGCTTTTGCCGCCGAAGGATGCCGGGTCGCGATGTGTGCCCGTAACGCGCAAACGCTGCAGGCGGCCGCGGGGCGCATCGAGAAACAATACGCCGCCGAAGTGTTTGCCCAGGCTCTGGACGTGACCGATGCAGAGGCAGTGAGTCGCTTTGTCGGTGCCGTGCTTTCGAAATTTGGCAGCGTAGACATTTGTGTTACCAATGCTGGCGGACCGCCGGCAAAAGGATTTCTTGACGCGAGCCTCGAAGAATGGCGAAAGGCCGTGGATGCCAATTTTCTCAGCACGGTTTACTTCGCGCGCGAAGTGATTCCGCACATGCAACGCCAGCACTGGGGACGGATCATCACCATTACTTCCATCACCACTAAGCAACCCGTGGCGGATCTGGTGCTGTCCAATGCGGTGCGCGCCGCGGTTGTCGGCCTGGTGAAAAGTCTGGCCAACGAATTTGGTAAAGATGGCATACTCGTAAACAACGTTGGACCGGGCTACACTGCTACTGATCGTCTGAAGGAATTAGCGAAGACCCGATCCGCGGCTTCGGGCAAGAGTGAAAAAGAAATCTTCGAAGGATGGAGCGCGGACGCGCCGCTCAAGCGTCTCGGCGAACCCCGCGAGGTAGCGGATGCGATTGTGTGGCTAGCCTCTGAGCGCGCGTCGTATGTGACGGGCCAGACCGTGCTCGTGGATGGCGGCCTCTACAAAGGACTGTAATGGAGGACGGGCCTCTGGCCCGTCCAGCTGGGCGAGACGCCCGGCCTCCATTTTGCAGGAGAATTCTCGAAAGGCAAGCAATGCGAGCCTTAGCGTCTCGAATGGCAGTTATGAGCGGTGAGGGTGCGCTGTCCGTCTATGCGCGCGCCAAGGAACTGGAGCGGGAAGGCCGTTCCATCATTCATCTCGAACTGGGCGAGCCGGACTTCCACCCCTCCGCCTCTGTGAGTGAGGCGCTCAAGCATGCCCTAGACGAAGGCAAGGACCGCTATTGCGCGGTTGCGGGCGTTCTGGCTTTGCGAGAGGCGATCGCCACTTATCTTCACGACACCCGGGATCTGACAGTCTCCCCGGGAAACATCGTGATCGCACCGGGCTGCAAAATCGCTCTCTTTATGGCGCTGATGGCGCTGATCGATCCCCGCGATGAAGTGTTGTATCCTGACCCGGGTTTTCCCGGCTACCCCTCCATTACTCTCGGGCTGGGCGGCATCCCTGTGCCATTTGAGCTTTCCGAACGCAATCGTCTCCAACCCGATCCGGACGAAATCGCTGCTAAGATTACACCTCGCACCAAAATCCTGATCACGAACTCCCCGGGCAATCCGACCGGCACCGTCTACACCGACGAAGTGCAGCGGCGGCTGGCGGAACTTGCCGTGAGGCATGATCTGCTCGTGCTCTCGGACGAAATCTATGCTCGGGTCATCTATGGCGGGAAATACGTCTCGCTTATGCGCTATCCGGGGATGGAGGAGCGCACGGTGATCATCGACGGCTTCTCCAAAAGTTTTGCGATGACTGGATGGCGGTTGGGATATGCGGTTGCCCCGCCACGCATTGTTTCAGCGCTGCAGATGCTGGCGGTCAACACCTACACTTGTGTCGCGGAATTCAGCCAGTATGCCGCCATCGACGCACTCCAGGATCGCGAGGGCGCAACTCCTCGCATGGTCGGCGAGTTTGCCAAGCGACGCCAGCAATTCATCCGCGACCTGAACCGCGTTCCCGGATTCCGTTGCTCGCCGCCGGAAGGTGCATTCTATGCCTGGGTGAACATTTCTGAGACGGGGATGAGCGCGGAAGAACTCTGCCGCATTATGCTGGAAGAGGCGGGTGTCGCGGCCATCCCCGGGGCGGCGTTCGGGGCCGCTGGCACTGATTTTATCCGCTTCTCGTTTGCGTCGTCGACCGCTACGTTGCAGGCGGCCGTGGAGAGGATTCGAGGGGTCTCTGTCACGTGGCAAAGAACGTTTGCCGCACACTAGCGAGTTGCGACTGGATGTTCGTCGCGCAATCGTGATCGAAGGCAATGCAGTGGGATTCTAATGGGGAAGGGTGGACTGATGACGAAAGCGGCAAAAGCAAAGCGCGTAACCAAGAACCCTGCAAAGAGGAACGCTGCAGAGAAAAACAGCCCGACTCCAAGGCAAACGAGGCCTAGCGCCGTAAAGGCCGAGCTGAAGCATATTCCGTGGAGTTCCATCGAACTCGAAGACCTGAATCCGCTGCTCCAACGCCAGTTTGTCGTAGGCCAAGACGTTATGTTGGCGCGCGTCCTGTTGAAGAAGGGTTGCATCGTGCCCGAACACAGCCACCACAACGAGCAAATTACGTACATTCTGGAGGGCGCACTGAAGTTTTGGATCGATGGCAAAGAGCTCGTGGTGAACGCCGGCGAGGTGCTGACCATCCCTCCGCACATGCCGCACAAAGCAGAAGCGCTGGAGGATACGGTGGACCTGGACGTATTCAATCCACCCCGCGCCGACTGGATCAATAAGACCGACAAATATTTGCGCGGTGGGAAGTAAATTGCCCTGGACAATATCCCGGTGACCTCAATCCGGACGAGCGACCGCGGCTCATGCGCGTCCAATCCCGTTCAGACAGCGCGACTGCGCTGCATTGGCTGCGATGTCGTGTGCCAGAAAGCCGAGCAGAATTTCCGCTGCGTCAATTGTGGCGATCTGCTCGAGATCGTATATCCCGACTGGAGCCCAACTCGAATAGACGCCGCCGCGCTCAGAGCTCTGTGGCGCCAGCGCCGCACCTCTGGGCTTCCAGTCGACGAAAGCGGCGTCTGGCGTTTCCGTGAACTGATTCCCAGCTTCCATGACTGGCAAGAGATTATCACCCTGCGCGAGGGAAACACTCCTCTGTATGACATGCCTGGCTGCGCCCGCATTGCCGGGCTACAGCGGGTTTATGCCAAGCACCAGGGCATGAATCCCACGGGATCATTCAAGGACACTGGAATGACTGTGGCCGCTTCCGTCGCGCGGCGAGAGGGATTTCGTTGGGTGGCTTGTGCTTCCACCGGCAACACCTCCGCTTCCATGGCGGCCTATGCCGCGCGCGGCGGAATGCGAAGCTTGGTACTCATCCCGGAAGGCAAAGTCTCGTGGGGCAAACTTTCTCAAGCCCTAGACTATGGCGCCGTGACCTGTCAGTTGAAAACCGATTTCGATGGCTGCATGCGCGTGCTGAACGAGGTTGTACAGAGAATGCCGGTTTACCTGCTGAACTCCGTCAATCCGTATCGCCTCGAAGGACAGAAGACAGCAGCGATCGAACTGATGGAACAATTCGATTGGCAGCCGCCCGATCACATCATTGTTCCTGGTGGAAACCTGGGAAATTCCTCGGCGCTAGGGAAGGCTTTCCTCGAGATGAAGCAACTCGGTTTCATCTCAACGTTGCCGAAAATCTCCATCATTCAGGCGGCAGGAGCCAACCCCTTGGTCCGGGCTATGCGCGAGAATGGCGGCAAGCATCTGATCTCGGTGCAGGCTGAAACTGCGGCCAGCGCCATTCGCATCGGAAGTCCTGCATCGTGGAAAAAAGCAGTCGGTGTTCTGCAAGCGACTGGTGGTACCGTCGAACAGGTAAGCGAAGTTGAGATCGCTTTGGCCAAAGCGGAGATCGGTGCGGATGGTATTGGCTGCGAACCAGCTTCCGCCGTGACCCTCGCCGGACTCAAGAAGCTAGTGAGGCAAGATTTCGTCAAGCCAGGAGACAGCGTAGTATTGATGTTGACCGGGCACCTGCTGAAAGATCCCGAGTTCACGCTGAAGTTTCATCGCGGCGATCTTTTCGCCGGAACTGAAAGCGAAAAGGAAGCTGATATTCTTAAGCCTCAGCGGCGCGCGCCCATCGTCCTAGATGCCACTTTGGACGCTGTCATTCAAACGTTGAAAGAAGCGGATGACAGACTGGAAACGTAGCAAGCTACATTGCCAAAGGTAGCGCCGCCGTCTCGGCGCTGTCGTAGGGGCGTCTCCGCCCCCACTCTCGAGAGCAAGATGCCCTCGCGATAGCCGGCAAGATGCCGGCGCTACAAAGTATTCAACAGAAGCCCTTTATCTCATGTTCGACCACAAAGGTAAAAAGCGACCACCGTCCCTGGAGATTGTTCTCCCGGCGACCTCCGCGAACCTCGGCCCGGCCTTTGATGCCGCAGCGCTTGCTTTGTCGATGTTTCTCAAAGTCCGGGCAAAGTCTGCAAATGAATTCTCGATTAAGGCACGTGGCCGCGATACCGAAATCTGTTCGCAAATTGAAAACCATCTTATTCTCACGACCTATCAAGAAGTGCTGCAGGCGGAAAGAAAATCAGTGCAGCCGCTCGCGCTCCGCATCGAGAACCAAATTCCCATTGGCAAAGGATGTGGATCCTCCGCAGCCGCACGGCTGGCTGGAATTGCCCTGGCAGTGCACCTCGGCCGATTACGCTGGACCGATAGCCTGATCGTATACGAAGCAGCGCGGCGCGAGCATCATCCCGATAATGCTGCGGCCTGTTGGATGGGCGGTTTAGCAATTGCACGAGTCTCCGGGGATGGCAAAATGCAAATGGCACATGTGAAGCCGAAAGGGAAGTGGCCGCTGTTGATCGCGGTCCCCAACGAAACCCTGTCCACTGAGGATGCGCGTCGCATTCTACCCAATCAATATTCCCGTGCTGATGCCGTGGCCAACATCCAGAATTCGATGCTGCTGCTGGCGGCGTTTCTTCAGGGGCGCAAAGATATGCTTGCGTCCGCGCTGGAGGATCGCATTCATCAGCCGTATCGTGCATCCCTGTGCCCTCTGCTGCCCGCATTGCAAAAGCTGAGCGGAACCCGCGGAATACTGGGCAGTGCTTTGAGTGGGGCGGGACCTTCTGTGCTGGTGTTTCTGGACCCGAAATCGAATGCGAACCAAGCCAGGATGAGGGTTCGCGACCACCTGCGAGAACACGGACTCAACCCGGAACTAATTCATACGGAGATCACTGCGCGAGGGGGAAACCACCGAATCCGCTGAAGGTCTCGAAGGGAATGAGCCCCGTCCTCAGCGACTCGAATCTTTGTCTGTGCGGGGCGGATGAGTTGTGGTCGCAATGCTGGACAGATGCTGCTGGAAGCTCAAATAAGGTTCGCGGGCGAACCGGTCGGGGTAAGAACTGAGTGCCCGAAGAAAACTGTCTATCTCCTGCTGGACGTCGCGCTCGGCGTCGGCGTCAGATAGGCGTAAAACTGTCGCGTCATGCGTCTTATTCTTCATTTACTACTCCCCTGTGATCGGGCCAGGCTTGCATGGCCCCGCCGCACACTCAGATTGCGACGCGCACCTCTCCCGCCTAAAGGTTTAGTTCGCCTCGCAAATTTTCCTAGCAAGAGGGGGAGCCTGAGAATATTTCCCGTTCTTAGACATGTAAATAGCACTTTCGTGCCATAAGGAATCGCGATGGGACGGAAGAAAAAGGACCGGGTGAGTGCCGGTCCTTTCGATTCTGTCGCGGCTCCGATGTTTACCGGCTGGCCGGAGGAACAATGGCATTCATCCGCAGATATTCCACCATCTGCCCATAGTGATCGAAGCAATGCCCCACGATTAAGGTAGCCATACCCAGCCGTGTAACCGTGCCCTCGCCAAAGGGACTCTTGACGGGACTCAGCAGATTCCCTTCATTAATGGCGCCGACAGCTTTGTGGACGTATGCGAACGAGTCCTTGAGGAATTTCATGATATCCGCCTTGGTCTTCACTGAATCCGGGCCGTTTTCACTGCCGAGTTCAACCGGCGGTTTTTCTTCGAGGATGGCTGCCCCGACCAGGTAGTTGACCGCGGCTACGTGCTTGACCTGCTGAGCGAAGGTGCGCACACCCTTGAATTCGCCGTTTGTGGGCGCAAACGAATATTTATCCTCGGGCATGGCGTCGGCAGCGGGAACGAATTCGCCCTCCACACCGGTCACGCCGCGATCCAGCACTTGAGCGATAGTGCGATGTTCCGCCGGCTTAGCGTCTTGCCCCAGAGCAAGACCGCAACCCACCAGCAGAAGCAGAAATGCAGACCGCCTATTCAGTTTCTTCATCAGAAACCTCCTTGAGAGTCACCATCAATTTGGAACCAAAGCCTGATTAATCTCGCACCACGGACGGTGCGTACTGTAGCTCCTGCGACGTCAGGGGATAGCGTCGCACACTCACCAGTCCAGCGACAAGCGCGACTGCGGAGCACAGGAATGCCGTTGGAATTCCGACGCGGCTGGCCAGCGCACCCCAAAGCGCGCTGCCTATCGCCATCCCTCCCTGCAGCACCAGCAGGTACAACGATAGCGCGCGCGCCCGCAGAAACGAAGGTGACATGGTTTGCGCCGCGACGTTGAGACACGCCAGGATTGCAATCCATGCGGTTCCGCTGGTGAACAATACCAGTTGCAGCCAGCCGAATGTCTGCACTTGTCCCGCGGCGAATGTCATGGCTGCGAACACCAGGATGGCGACGGTGACAACTCCGTCCACCGAGAGTGTACTCCGTAGTCGAGGCAGTACCGCTGCGCCCGCCAACGCGCCCAGCCCGAATGACCCAAGCAGAAGACCGTAGCCGGTGGCTCCGTGGGGACGGGCGACGATTGGGAGCAACGCCAGCAGGGAACTTGCCGCCAAACTGAATGCTCCAGTGCGGATCAGCACGCAACGCACTATCGAAGCACCGCGCACATAACGCAGGCCGGTTAAGATGGCATCGGAAACCCGTCCCGTTTCCACATGCTCAACGTGGGGACGCTTCCAGCGGTACAGAAAAAATATGACCCCGAAAAACGAAGCAGCGTTCAGCAGGAAAGCCACGCCGGAACCCGCAATCGCGATTACAATCCCGCCCAATGCCGGACCCACGGCGCGAGCCACGTTGAACCCGACCGAGTTCAATGCCACTGCAGGCGCGTGCTGTCCGGGAGAAACTATTTCCGGTGTGATGGCCTGCCATGCGGGATCGTTCATCACCGCACCCAGGCCCAGCACGAAGGTGAACAGAAGCAGAATCCAGGGCGTCACATTTCCCAACAGCGTGAAAATGCCCAGCAGTGCAGCGGCTGCAACCATCCAACCCTGAGTGATCAACAAAAAGCGCCGCCGGTCCACCATATCCGCGAGCGCACCTGCCGGCAAGATGACGAGAAAGACCGGAAGCGTAGCCGCGGCCTGCACCAGGCCCACCATCAAGGGAGACATCGTGAGCTGGGTCATCAGCCATCCCGCGCCCACGTTCTGCATCCAGGTTCCGGTGTACGAAATCACCGCCGCTACCCAGAGCGAACGAAACAGAGGCTCACGCAACGGCGCCCAGGGCGAACCGTCTCGCTGGCTGGCCAGGTTTCGGGGGACGGACGTGTTCACCATATCGGCCATGCTCAGTTGCCCGCAATCTTTTCTGTGCGTACATACTCTCGGAACGGCCACTCCCCGTGACGCCGGGCGCGCAGCAGATATATGGTCACACCGCTAATCACGATCAGCGCGGCGTAGCGAATCTGGCTTAATGAATTGGTGCGGGAGACAAGTACAAATAAGAATCCGACCGATGCGGCTAACGCAGGGAGCGGGTAGAGCCACATGCGAAACGGCCGCGGCAGATCAGGACGGCGGATACGCAGCACAATCAAGCCGATCGCCTGCACCAGGAACTGCAAGGTAATGCGAATCACCACCAGCCCTGCGATTACATCCGCCAATGATAGAAAACAAAACAGTGCCGCGACCGCGGCCAGAGCGAGCAGCGACACATACGGAAACCGTCCCTCCAGGTGCACACGCGCGAACGCCTTGAAATAGTTTCCGTCGAGAGCGGCCGCGTACGGCACCCGCGAGTATCCCAGCATCAGCGAAAAAACCGAGGCGAACGCGGTCCACATCACCAATCCGGTCGCGAGATTCGCAGCCCACGGTCCGTAAATATTTCGCATGAAAATCGACACAACATACAAGCCGCGATTGTCTTGACCAGCCTGCATCTCCTGCCACGGCACCACGCCCAGGATGCTGATGTTCATCACCACGTATAGACATCCCACCAAAAAAATGGATAGCAGGATCGCGCGCGGGATTGTTTTCCCCGGGTCTTTTACCTCATCACCCAAGAAGGCGACGTTGTAATACCCCCAATAATCATAAGTAGCAACCAGCATGGCCGACCCCAGCCCCAGGAAGAAATTGTGCGATAGGGTGAACGCGCCCGGCGGAAAACTGAAGGCTCGGGAAGGATCGAAATGACTAAGTCCCGCAAGGATGATCCAGAACATGGTTCCGATCACGCCCACTAAGAGCAGTTTCGAGATCCATCCAATGCTTGTGATCTTGCGATACAGAAGCACCGTGGCCAGCGCAACCATACCAATCGCGACGAACGTCGTTCCCGAAACCAGCCAATGCATTTGTAACCTACCCAACAGCGGAAGGGACACGCTCCAATAGTGCGCAGCGTATTGCCTCTCCAGCCTGGGCCAGAAGTAGGATGCGTACCCGGCGAGGCCAATCGAGCCCGACGCGATCGAAAGCGGTGCACTGAAGGAAAGTTGCCAGACAAAGAGAAACGAAATCAGCCGGCCCAGGCGATTCGGCCCGTAGATCTCGCGCAAATAACCGTAGGAGCCACCCGATTGTGGCATGGCCGCGCCCAGTTCCGCCCACACCAGGCCGTCACACATGGCAAAGATCGCGCCTAAAATCCAGCCGAGCATTGCCTGTGGCCCACCCATTGCGCTCACGATCAGGGGGATGGTGATGAACGGTCCCACGCCGATCATGTCAATCATGTTGAGCGCAGTTGCGCTGCCCAACCCCACCCCTCGAATCAGGTGCGGAGAACTCTGACCGGTCTGGGAGGCGGGCGGCATTCGCTGCGAACTGGGGAACTACCGAGAACCGAGAACTGGAATCCGAGAACTTAAAGCTGAACCAGGAATCACTGACCACGCTTCTGCTTATGTCCGGCACTCAACAAGTTCACATAAAGTCGGATCGCCCCCGGCACTCCCGCTGGCAGTTGACGAAAGAAAGCATATCCCGTGTAGATATACGTCCCCTTGCCGTACTGCGCCTGCAACAAGCCGCCCTTTTGCGGCGACTCTCCGGGATCATGGCAAGCCAGCAGCGGCTTGAAGCTGTTGTCCCATTGGTCCATGAAATACAGCCCACGTTCCTGCACCCATCCGTCGAAATCGTGCTCGGTGATTTGGTTGGGGTAGTGAAAGACTTCATCCTCCGGAGCCAGAATCTCGACCGGAGCCTCCTCAACGGATACGCGGGCCCGACTGAGTTGTGCGGGGTAAGGCGTGAATTTTCCTTTGTTGAAATCAGCGACGCCAGTGTTGTATTGCCCGACAAGCGTTCCGCCGCCATAGACAAAATCCAGCAACTTTTTATTGTTAGCCGCGAGATCCTTTTGCGTGTCGTACGCGCGGATTCCCAGAACAATCGTCTGGTACTGGCTCAGGTCCTCGCTGGCAAGTCTGTCCGCCGGAATCAGAGTAACCTTCATTCCAATCTGTCTGAGCACTGTCGGGATATCATCGCCCGCACCCATGATGTAGCCGACCTTCAAGTTCTTGGGCACTCTCACATCCACGATGCTGATGCGCTGCAGCGCGGGCTGGTAATAGTAAAAGCTGTCGAGATCCTCGCGGGTGACAAGGCTGTAACCCTCGCTGTAATTCACTCCGCCCGAATCCAGAACCGCGCGGATGCTCGCTCGTCCCTCCTTGAGGCTAGACGGAAATGTTTTGAACTCGACCTCTTGCTTCTCGCCACGCTTGCCGAACTCCAGTGCCACTTTCGCGGGCTCCACTCCCCAGCCGGTTGGAACTTCCAGATGAAGCGTCCCTTTGACGGCACCCGACAAATTACTTGAAACCCCAACTCTCACACGGCATTCCGCATCGCCTTCGGTGGGAATCACCTGCTGCCCAGGCTCCAGCATGACGGAAAACGCAGGGACGATCGCGAGCGGTCGCCTTCGCTCCACACCTTCGTCATCCACGAACGATAGGACCACTGGAGATGAGATCTCTGTCTCCGGCCCGTCCGATCCTCCCAACTTATGCGCCCCACCGAAGACGCTCAGGTCGAGTGCCGAACGATGAGTGTGGTACTGGACCGTCGCATGAAATGGAGGCGGTGGGAAGGGAAGAGTAACGTATCGTTCATCATCGATCGTATTAATGCTTTCGGTTTCGGGATCAGAGCGATGCCAGTAGGGACGCGTGTAAGGGCGCGCATCAGCGGCGTCGGCAGGGATGTGCACGACAAAGTTCGCATACTGATCCTTGCTCGGAGCCACGACCAGGACAGCTTCTTCATCAACCTGCTTTGCCCATCCTTGCGGAGCATCGAGCCGCACCCGGTCCACGACCAACTTGTACTTTGAGCCATTGTGAAACCTTACCCTCACCAGAAACTTCTGGCCAGGTGATACGACGGTTAACGCGTCTTCCTCCTTTGGCAAGGCCGTTCCCCCGCCCTGCGGAGGAGCGACGGTTGCTTCGCCCGAGATCTGCATGGCCAGGTTGAGTGCTTCCTGCACTTGTTGCTGTTTCTCGCGAAGTCGTTCTAACAGATCGTTCTTCGACGGCGAACTAATGTCGATGCTGTGTAGGCGGCTGGTGAGCGCGTCTAGCTTCTGCAAAGCGACAAGCAGCGGTCCGGCTGCGTCGTTCGTTTCTTTTTGGCTTCGTTGGCTCGCATCCTGAACGTGATTTGCAATGTCTACCAGTTCTGGTCGCAGCCCAGGCAGCTTCGATTCTTCCGCTCCCAATCGTGACGCCAGTCCCGGCAGACTCTTGTCAATCCCGTCAAAAAAATCCTGCTCATGACCATCTTTATCCGTCGCGGGCGGCAGAACCGAATCCACCAGTTTGTAGTAGGTGTAACGAGGCCCAGGATCTATCGAAAAGCCTCCCACGCCCTGGGAAAGCTGATGCCGCAATCCCTCGAGCGCGAATTGGGCGTACGACATGCCCAGCCTGGAATCCTGTTCCCCGGTATTTAACTTGACGGTGTAGTTTTCCGCCGGACAAGTTTGAGCCCCGAAACCACACACGTTCCCGATGTATAGTTTTCTTGCCTGCCACGGCAGGAGGCCTTCTGTGATCTGGTCTGGAAATCGGTTCGGATCCGCCGCCGCGCGGAATGCTTCGTGCGTAAGAATCGACGAAGCCTGGTGGTGACCATGTCCGTCACGATCGGTGCCTGAAAAGCGGGCGACCAGGACGTCGGGCCGAAAAGTGCGAATCACCCGCACCATATCTCCGAGTGCGATGTCGTGACCTTGCCACTTCTGAAATGTCTCCCCCGCATTTTTGGAAAAGCCAAAATCCGCAACTCGCGTGAAGCGCTGCTCGACCCCGTAGTACCGGTCTGCCCCCAGCAGCTCCAGCGTTCGCAGGACGCCCAGCACGTCGAACAAATTGCTGCCTAACTTGTTTTGTCCGCCCTCGCCGCGATTCAGAGTCAGCAGCAAGACCGTCGCACCCTTCCCCCGCGACTCTAGTGTCAGCATGCCGCCGTCTTCGTCATCGGGATGAGCCACGGTTTGCATCAGGCGCGCAGTGGTTCCCAACCGCAGCAGCGTTTCCTGCAACCCGGCCGCGCCTGTGTCCTGCGGTAACGGATCTACAAACCGAGGCTCCGTTGAACCGACTGGTTTTGGCGTGAGCTGCGCAACCCAGGCGACGGTCAGCAGCAGAATCGGAAAAAGGACAAGGAAAAACTGCGGAGAGCTGGGCCGAACTCGCTGGTGCCAAGCTCCACGGTCATCGTCGGTCATAGATAAAGGATTATTCTTCTCGCGGACGGGAGCCAATATTTTTCCTGAGAGAGTGTCTTACTCATCGACTGATTGAACCCGAAAAGGATAGCCGCAACCCACCACCAATCCTACCTGATTCACTGCCCCTGTGGGTTGCGCACGCTTTCCTGGCACTGGTGGGAGGCGGTCAGCACTGCATCAAAATCCTTGCTGCTGCGCATGTTTGCGAGCAGCGGATCAGACAGCAGAGCAGAATAGGAGCAGTAGTTTTGGTCAACCGCGGCCTTGATCATGTGCAGAGCGATGTCAGTCTTTCCGCAGAAAGCCATAATCGTTCCCTCGTAGTACCAGCGCTCGGGATCAGGCTCTGAAAGCACGGAAGCCTCCACGACGGCGGTGATTCTGTCCAATTCGGAAGGAGGCCGCATGCCCAGGCACGCCTCCGGCAGATCCCGATGATAATGCGCGGCCGGCGATACCCTCTTGACACTCTCACGCGCCTCCGCCAGCTTTCCCTCGCGCAGTAGAATCGAAAGGGTTGCGAAAGCGGCCCATTCCGAGCCGGCATCCAAACGAACAAAATCCATCGCGCGCTTCGTTTGGCCCAACTCCATGAATCCCCAGGCGCACGATCGAAACTGGTAATCTCCCGGAGATAGCTCCAGCGCGGTATCACACTCACGCGCCGATTCCTCTTGCATCCCGGCATAGCGGAGAACATAAGCCAGGGTGAAGTGAGCCTGGCCACTCTCCGGACGGCTCTTGACCAAAGCTTGTGCGGCGGCGTAGGCCTTGGTCAACTCACCCCTCTCTACACGGTTTGTAATCAACTGGCCTGCCGCCGCGATCCGGCTGGGATCAAGCGCCAGCGCACGTTCCGAGGCTTTATTGGAACGCTGGAACATCTGCTCTCCGCCGTTGGAGTAGTCGGCGTCATAGTAGGAACGCACGCCGAGTTCCTCCCAGGCTGGCGCGTAGTTCGGATCCACTTCCACCACGTGCTCCAGCACTGCGATCGCATCCTTGTTCGGTCCAGCATCATGGGGCAGGGCGAGGCTGTGCAGGTAAAGATCATAGGCTTCTTGGCTTTTGGGACGAGAGCTGGTATCGAGAAAGCTGCCTGCTGCACCTAAGATGGGCAATAAGCCCTGGCGAACCTGATTGGCAAGCTGCGCTTGCAAGGCGATCAGGTCCTCGCTGGACGACGTGAAAGTCGTCTGCCACAACATCCGGTTGTTCTTGGTTTCGGTGGCTTCCAGGGTTACCAGCAGATGGTCCCCTTGCCGCAGGAAGTGCCCAGTCAGTACGCTGCCCACATGCAGTTCACGCCCCACTTGTTGCGGGTCGAGGTCAGGACTTACATATTTCCGTGTCGCTGCCGAAGGGCGCACATCGAGCGAACGGCTGTGGGTCAACACATTGTCAATCTCGTCGGCCAGCGCAAAACGCAGGTAATCCACGCTGAAGTCGCCGTTCATGTTCTGCAGCGGAAGCACCGCGACAGCATTCCCACCGGCGCTCGCGCCTCCGCCGCGATGCTTAAACCACCAGGCTCCCACGGCCGCCAGCACCGCAATCAAGAGCCCGGACATCCCCAGCAGCAAGTACTTCTGCCACGCGCTGGAAGTCTGGAATGTATTTGTGGCTAAGCGCAGGGGCGCTTCCCGGGACTTGGTCTTGATCGATCCTGATTCGGTTGCCTTCTTGACCCGCTGCAGGTCCGCTTTCATCTGGCTAGCGCTGGCATAGCGCTTGTCGCGGTCCTTTTCCATCGACTTCCCGATGATGCCCTCCATCTGCGGAGGCAGAAGCGGATTCAAGGTTCGAGGCGAAGCTGGCTTGTGATGCAGCATTGCGTCCAGGGTAGTGACCACGTTCGCTCCCTGAAACGGTTTCTTGCCGGTAGCCATCTCGTAGAGCACCACGCCAAAGGAAAACAGATCACTCCGCGGGTCGAGTTCCTCGCTGCGCGCCTGTTCGGGGGACATGTAAACCGCGGTCCCGGGAACTACGCCAATCGCCGTCAGCGAATCCTCATAAGGAGTTTCCTCGCTTGCGGCCACGCCCTGGTCGCGTGACAGCTTGGCCAAACCAAAGTCCAGAATTTTCACCTGCCCGGTATTGGTAAGAAATAGGTTGGCAGGTTTGATGTCGCGGTGAATGATGCCCTTGGCGTGAAACGCCTCCAGCGCCTCTGCCACCTGCGTCGCGATGTCGAGCAGTTCCTCAAGCTCCAGCGGCTTCCCGTGGATGCGTTGCTTCAGACTCTCACCTTCCAGTTTCTCCATCACGATGAAAGGATGGCCGTCGTTGTCCTCGATATCATGGATGGTGCAGACGTTGGGGTGATTCAACCGCGAAGCGGCGCGGGCTTCGCGCTCGAAACGGTCCAGAGACTTGCGGTCACCCAGCAGATTGTCGGGAACGAACTTCAAGGCAACGTGACGGCCGAGGCGTACATCTTCCGCCTCATAAACCACACCCATGCCGCCGCCACCGATTTTTCCCAGGATGCGATAGTGGGAGACTGTCTGGCCGACCATGGGCGAAACCGCCGTTCGCGGCTATGTTAGGCCGCGCCGAGGCTGAGGTCAACCACCGCGTGGGCTAGTGTCATATCGCGCGCTGGTACGCTGGAGTGCTCGCGGCCAGCGGCGGGTTGAACTTTTCCCGAAGCTATGTAAATATCCTCGCGCCCGTAGCCGTTTTGTCGGATGGAGACGACATGGAAATTGTGCTGACCAAGGTTCAAAAGCTGGTTGCTCTTGCACTTGCTTTTCTGCTCATGCTCGTTGTGGTGCTTTCCACCGCGCATCTGGGTTTCCTGATTGCAGAAGAGATCTGGAAGCCCCCAGGTTTCTTGTTCCAATGTAAGGTCTCCTCGACATCTTCGCGTTTTTCTTGCTGGTGCTGATCAGTGTCGAGTTACTGGATACGCTGACCTATGTTAAGAAGGATGTCATTCACGTTCGGGCAATCCTTGAAGTGGCCCTGATTGCGATGGCAAGAAAAGTCATAATCGTGGAGCCCACCAGCCTTTCTGGCCTGACCATGTTCGGGATGGCTGCCCTCATTCTGGCCCTCGGCGTGGCCTTCTATTTTGAGAGACAGACGCCGGACGGCGTTCTGTCAGTTCACCTGTTTCCGTGTCCAACATCGCAATCTGCTGGTAGCGCGTGTGCAAATCACAACCTATAATCATCATCGCTCGGATCCTTTCCTCGGAGCCTTGGTCGCTTTAGCGCCACCAAGTCTACTCGCTCGCAAGGAGCCGACACGGTTATCTCATCAGGCGTTGGCGTTGCGGGCAGAATGCCAGGATCACAGAGATATTCTTGATGACCGGGACCGAAAGTAGGTGATACAACTGCTGAAACCGGGCGGGTTCGGGCTGGCGGAAGATGAAAACCTATTGGCTGTATTCGGTCTCATAGTGAGGTTGCTTATGATCTCGGTTTTGACTCCATTGGGATTCCTGGCGCGGAGCGGGTTGGTCTATCGCGACTGCGTGGCGGTGGTGGATGAAGAGCGGCGGGTGAGCTACGGACAACTGCAATCGCGGGTCCATCGGCTGGCTTCGGCGTTGGCTGGGGAAGGCATCCATCCGGGGGATCGGGTTGCGGTGCTTTGTCGCAATCGCCTGGCGGCGCTTGAATGCCACTTCGGCGTGCCGTTGGCCGGAGCGGTGCTGGTAATGCTGAATACGCGGCTGCAAGCGGCGGAAATAGTCACGATTCTCAACCATTGTGGCGCCCGGTTGTTGCTGGGCGAAGCACACTTGCTACGTTCCCTGGAGCCGCTCAGAGAGGAATTGAAAGGTCTGGAACGAATCGTGGAGGATTATGAGAGTTTCCTGGAGCGAGGCGATTCAGCGTTTCAGGGAGTCGCGCCGGAAGAAAACGGAGTGATCTCCATCAATTACACCAGCGGCACCACGGGGTTGCCCAAGGGAGTTATGTATACCCACCGTGGGGCTTATATGAATGCGCTGGGTGAGGTGGTCGAGCACGGTCTTTCGCCCTCTTCCATCTATCTGTGGACTCTACCGATGTTTCATTGCAACGGCTGGTGCTTTCCCTGGGCAGTGACCGCGGTGGGCGGGCGCCACATTTGCCTTCCGGATTTCGATCCGAAGCGGGCGGTTGAACTCATCCAGCGGGAAGGCGTTACCCATCTGTGCGGGTCGCCGACCGTGCTGTTGATGCTTACGGAATACTGCCGCAAAGAGGGCATCCGGTTTGGCAAGCAGTTGAAGATGGTTACGGCAGGCGCGCCGCCTTCGCCGGCGGTGATCCGGGCGGTGGAGGAGATGGAAGCTGAGGTGGCCCACGTTTATGGCCTGACCGAAACTTACGGGCCGCATACCGTGTGCGCCTGGCAAAAAGAATGGGAGACGCTGCCCTTGGCCGAGCGTGCCTCGCTGCGAGCCCGGCAGGGGGTTGGCTACGTGGTTGCCGGGACTGACCTGCGGGTGGTGGATGCAGAGATGAAAGACGTTGCTGCGGATGGCAGCGCTCTCGGGGAAGTCGTGATGCGAGGCAATAACGTGATGGCGGGGTATTTTCGGGATCCCGAGGCCACGGCCCAAGCCTTCACCGGCGGCTGGTTTCACTCCGGCGACCTGGCGGTCATGCATCCCAATGGCTATATTGAGCTGCGGGACCGCAGCAAAGACATCATCATTTCGGGCGGCGAAAATATCTCTTCCGTGGAAGTGGAGAAAGTGCTCTGCGATCACCCCGCGATATTGGAGGCCGCGGTGGTTGGGGTTGCCGATCCCAAGTGGGGTGAAGTGCCGCTAGCCCACGTAACCTTACGGGACGGTATGTCCGCGACGGAGAAAGAGATCATAGAGTTTTGCCGGAGCCGTCTGGCCCATTTCAAGTGCCCCAAGTACGTAGAGTTCAGGAGCCTGCCGAAGACTTCTACCGGAAAGATCCGCAAGAACATTCTGCGGGCCGAAGCCCGCTCCAAAAAGGCTCAGGAGGTTGTGCCGTAAAAAGTGCCAATCAGGCTGCTCAGACGCAGGGCTGCGTCGTAGTCCTGTGCGGTGCGGATTGGTCTAATCTCCATCGCTCACCGTCTTACAGCAATTTCGTCGTATTCGGCATTAGAACCGAGCCACTTGAGGAACACGATCTGGCGCCGGTAACGACCAAAGAGCGCTGTCAGGCTTTGCCCGGCTGGACAGCCGGGGGCGGCTGTCCCCCACGTGATTCAGGAGCCGAATCTTTCGGCAGCGCGGGCTCTGGCTTTGGCGGCCTCTTCTTCACGATTCTTGGGCGGGGCGGTGGTTTCCAGGGAACGCAGCAAACGATTCGAGATGGCGGCTACTTCCTCGACGGCAGCCAGAAATATGTCCTCGTTGGCCTTGGAGGGCTTGTTAAAGCCGGTGATTTTTCTCACGAACTGCAGGGAGGCTGCGCGAATCTCTTCCTCCGTGACCGGGGGATCGAAGTTGAACAAGGTTTTAATATTGCGGCACATTGCTATGACCTCAGGAATTAACCCGACTAAGCCTTCGAGCAGGTTCATCTTAACAATCCTCGGACGTTTTTGCTCGCATCCAGAACCTGGTGAACGACGCCAGAAACACCTGTAGATGCCGAATGGGGGCTGCCGAAAGCTGCCGAATGGGGCTTGACACGTGGTCGTCGTAAGCGCAGACTTGCCGTCGACCCGCGCGGTACTCAGCCGCGAGTTTGCCCGGGAGATCAGTAAGACTGGCTCCCATACCCTGGAAAACAAGTTATGACCCTGGAAGCGGCTGACTTTGCGCGCGTGTGTGAGCAGGCGAGTGCTGAAGGCAGGGGCCTTCCTACAAGAACGATTCAGGTCAAAACCGTGGAGGAGTGCTATGAATGACAGACTGCAAGATTGGTTCTCAGGGATGCGTGTATGGGCAACGGCTACGCTGGTTTTGTGCGTGCTGGGAATTTCCGCGATCCCGTCCGCGCAGGCACAGACTTACCAGGTGCTGTTTCAGTTCCGAGCGGGAGTGGACGGGTCTGGTCCATATGCAGGGTTGGTTTCGGACCTGGCCGGCAACCTGTACGGAACGACGAACGTGGATGGCGCGTTCGCCTCCGGAGTGGTGTTCAAGCTCAGTCCGGCGGGAAAGGAAACCGTGCTCCACAGCTTCAGCGGGACCAGCGGGGACGGGGAGTATCCGTTTGACGGTTTAGTGCGGGACGCGGCTGGCAACCTGTACGGCACAACCGCCAACGGCGGGGTTTACGGAGGCGCATGCGGCGGTTTCGGCTGCGGAATCGTCTTCAAAGTGGACAAGACCGGCAAGGAGACTGTGCTTTACGCCTTCAACGGAAATCCGGATGGGACAGGTCCTTACGGCCGCTTATTCCGCGATGCGGCCGGGAACCTATACGGCACGACCTTGAACGGCGGGACGTTCGGCGCGGGAACGGTGTTCAGGGTCGACAAGACCGGCAAGGAAACTGTGCTGTACAGCTTCAATCCCAACAATGGGCTGGATGGGTTTCTTCCTTATGGTGGGTTGGCACGAGATTCCGCGGGTAACCTGTACGGTACCCAGGGAGCCGGTGGGAAGTTTGGCTCCGGGACCGTATTCAAAGTGGATACGACTGGAGCGGAAACCGTGCTGTACAGCTTTGGCACGCAGAGCGGAGACGGCATCTTTTCTACAGGGGATCTCATCCGGGACACCGCTGGCAACCTGTACGGTACGACACAACAGGGTGGGGCGTCCGGCCTCGGAACTGTGTTCAAGGTGGACAAGAACGGCAACGCGACCGTCCTGCACAGCTTTGCTGGCGGGACGGCGGATGGCGAGCTTCCCTTCCTTTCGGGTTTATTGCGTGACGCCAAGGGCAACCTCTACGGCGTGACGAGTGAGGGCGGAGCTCACAGCTTCGGAATGGTTTATAAGCTGGATTCAACTGGTAAGGAGACCGTGCTGCATAGCTTCACTGGGAAAGACGGGAAAATTCCCTACGGAGATTTGATCCTGGGCAAGACCGGCAATTTGTACGGCACGACCTATGGAGGTGGGGCTTATGGCGGCGGGGTGGTGTTTAGAATCACTCCGTAAATCGCGAAGGGGACCTTAGGATCCCCACCGGTTCACTGTCTCAGCGTCAGGGTTCCTAGCATAGCCTGTTGTTTGGCGATCAGGGACTGCACCCCTTGTCCCGCGAGGTTGATCATCTTTGTCAGTTGTGGTTCGTCGAAGACCTGGTGCTCGGCGGTGGCTTGGACCTCGACCAGTTTGCGGCCGGCGGTCATGACGAAATTCATGTCCACGTCGGCGCGGGAGTCTTCTTCGTAGCAGAGGTCGAGCAGGATTTCGCCGTCGACGATACCCACGCTCACGGCTGCGACGAAATCGCGCAGCGGGGCTGACGTCAGGGTTCCGGCTTCGACTAATTTTTCTAGGGCGAGGCCCAGGGCGATGAACGCGCCTGTGATCGACGCTGTGCGGGTGCCTCCGTCGGCTTGGATTACGTCGCAGTCGATCCAGATGGTGCGTTCGCCCAGTCTTACGAGGTCGGTCACGGCTCGCAGGGAGCGTCCGATGAGACGCTGGATTTCGTGGGTGCGGCCGCTGGAGCGTCCCTTGGTTATCTCGCGCGGGGTGCGGGTCAGAGTGGCGCGGGGGAGCATGCTGTACTCGGCGGTGATCCAGCCTTTGCCGCTGTTGCGCATGAATGTAGGAACGGTTTCTTCGATGGAGGCGGTGCAGATTACGCGGGTGTTGCCGACCTCGATGAGGACCGAGCCTTCGGCGGTGTTGATGTAACCGGGCACGATGTTTACTGGGCGCATCTGGTCGGGAGTTCGGTTATCGGAGCGATAAAACATACGGGGGGATTGTAGCAGGGAAGAGTAGGGTGAGGGGGCGCACAAGGGGGAAGCTATCACGACATTCAAGTGGGTGACGCACGGGCGAGACGCCCGTGCTCCATTAGTCGTTACTGGGCGTTCTGCAGTTGGGCGACTACTTGGGTTACTGCCGGCACGTCGTAGAAATTCGAGAGGTCGGCGTGGCCGGCGAGCGTGTCGCGCTCCTTGCCTTCGACCAGAATCTTCACCCGAGTGATACCGGGGATGTTTGCGGACAAGGTTTGGACCAGTGAGACCACGGTGAGTTCTTCGACCAGCACGCCGGAGCGGTGGCCGTCGGCGAAGGCGGCGTTGAGATCGATGACCGCGAGTCCGGGATCGACGAGGTAAACGTCGCGAATTTCTGAGCCAGCGCCTAAGGCATGCGGCGAAAATTTGTCGAGATACAGGGTGAGCAAGGCGCGAAGCATTTCCGCGGCGCGCTCCTGGCGTCCCGCAGGCAGGGGGATGCGAACCGGCTTGGGACGTAGAACTCCGGCGTCGTCATACGCGACATAGAGAGTGGCCTGCTCCGTCACGCCCGAAACCGGCGGGGCTACGGGTTGAGTATTCGCCGCGGAATCTTCGCTGCGATCCACCCGTCCACGCATTCGCCAAACGTAGAGGCTCATTCCCAGTGTGATGGCCAGGAGGACGGCGACGCCGATGATGAGGTGGCGCGGGATCATCGTCCCGCCTCCAGCTTTTCGCGAACGCCTGCGATACCGGCAGCGATTGCCCCAGCGATCATTTGCTGGTAGGCGGGAGAATTCAGTTGGGAAACGTCGTCGGAGGGAGGTGCGACTTCCATTGCCAGAGCTGGCGTGGTGATGTTATTCAGCGGGCGGAGCGGGGCGATTATCGAACGGGCCGGGATCTGTCTGTTTTGCAGTTCCGTTACCAGAGCGGCTCCGGCGGATCGGCTGAGCAGTTGGAATGCGGTTTGCGCCGCATCCCAGTTCAGAAATGGACCGCGAGTTTCTGCTTCGGCGGGAACCAGCGCGGTGTATACGCGAATGCCATTGCCCTGGGTTGCGGCATGCACACAGAGGTAAATCGCCGGATGGGCGGAGTTGGTAAGGCTGGCGCGCTGGTCGAGACTGAGCGTGGTGTCACCATCGCGCAGGAGCAGCGTCGCCAGGCCGCGATTATCGAGTTCCTGGCGCAGGCGGCGGGCGAAGGCGAGAGTGACATCTTTTTCTGCCAGTTGGCCGGTGAGCGAGGCGCCGCGTTCGTCGCCTCCGTGGCTGGGATCGACCACGGCAAAATAGCGATGAATGGCGGTGGGTGCGGTTGTGATCGAAATGGGGGGGGACGCGTTCGGTTGGGGCTGAGCGGGCGCTGTGGCCTGAGTTGGCGGGATAGCTTGCGGAACAGGCTCAACGATGATGGTGTGTCCGTTGTTGGCGAAACTCGCCATGAGAGGGACGCTCGCCGCGACGACGATTTCAGCTGCTCCGTTGTTTTCCTGGAAGCTGGCGGAAGGAATGATCTTGCTGTCGAAGGTGAGCGCCTGAGAGCCGGGCGCCACCACGGCTTCATGGTTGAACGCCATGCGCAACTTTCCGGGTTCGGTGGCAATCATCGGATTCACCGGCGCGGTAAAGTTCATTACCAATTTAGGGGGCGTGGTCTTGCTCACTTGAGCGGTGAAATGTACGGCGACATTGCCGACGAACAAGCGGCGCGAATTTTGGTTGAACGTGACCGGGCCTCCCAGAATGCGCGGCATTAGCGTGCCTAGGCAGGAGAGCGGCACCAGGCCACGGCGGTTTTCCAACAGGAAGTTTGAGGGTAGATCAAAGTCGCTGCCATGAATGCGAGCGCGAGTTTTTCCCGCTGTGAACTCGCTATCCACGTCGTAATAGCGGAATTTCCAATGCGATCCGCTCAGCTTGGCGCTGACGTTGCCCAAGGGTTCGAAGACTTCGAGCAGGCCAACGTATTCGTCGCCATTGCGCTCTAGCACCGGGAGGGTGTAGTTGGCGGCGTTGGAGTAGATGGTTATGCGCTTTTCTTCTGGAGAGCTGTAGAGGAGAATCGAGGAGGCCAGGACGACGGCGGCGGCGAACGCTCCAGCTGCGGGGACGAGATGTCCCGGCGGCCGGCGAGACGCCGGCGCTACCATTTGGCGCGGTTTACTCCAGCGCATAAATTGTCAGGCCACTGAGTAACTTGGGGTAGAAGTCGGTGGATTTTTGCGGCAGGACTTCGCCGGCGAAGGCGATATCGCGCACCTGCTGCATGCGGACCGGATTCATCAGAAAGGCTGCGTTCGCCGCTCCCTCTCGCACCCTGGCCAAGGCTTCCGCTGCATCGCGAAGGTAACTGATGTTCGTCTGATCGCGGATGGCTTCCTCGGAGATTCCCAGCACGCCTTCCAGCAGGCACTTGTGCAACTGGACCACATCGAGGGACTGCTGGCGGAGCGAGAGGCCTTGAAAAAGGTTGGAGGCGAGAGCGCTGGGCGTGTCGAACAGAAATGCACGATTGGCCGTTACCGCGAGCAGAGCCGTGCCGCTTTGCCCTGCCTCGCGCAGAATGCCGACGGCGCGGGCGGGATCGATGGATGGATCAACTTCTTCCACGCTGAAATAGGATCGGGCGCGGTCGCGGAGCGTGTCGGGAGAGAACGAATCCAGCCCGTGCACTACGCGATGAGTGGGCAGGATAACCAGCCCAGGACTGTCCATATTGATGAAGGTCATCATCACCAGTTCGTAAGGGGCGAATTCCGGGGTGACCGAATCTGCTCCGTTCATGCCCCGGCGCTCGTTGCGGTAGTTCATGGCGGTTTCGTAGCGGTGATGACCGTCGGCGATGATCAGCTTCTGGTCGCGCATCTTGCCGCAGACGAGTTCGATGAGGGCGGGATCGGAGACCCTTCGGAATTGATGCAAAACTTCATATTCATCCCGGACCTCTATACCAATTCCCATATCTGTTGCGGGGTTCGCCGACAGCGCTCCGTCGATCTCGGCGGCAGGGTCGCTGTATAGCATGAAGAGCTGGCCGAAATGCGCCCGGGTAGCGCGCAACAGCTCCAGACGGTCCGCCTTAGGTTTGGCCAGAGTTTGCTCGTGGCGATGAACGATGCGGGCTGAATAGTCTTCAATTTTGCCCAGGGCAATGAAGCCCCGCCGCTCCAATTCGGCTCCCCCGCTTGGGGATTGAAAACGCTGGATGTATTGGTATAGGGATTGCTGTGGATCCTGCAGGAAGATGCCTCGCTGGCGCCAATCCTGAAAGGATGCGGCGGCCCGAGTGTAAATGTTTTCTCCTAAATGGTCGGTTGCTTGCGGCTTGCCAAGAATGATGCGAACCAGATTGTGGGGATCGGCATCATAGTAGCGGTTTTGCATCGCCGGTGTGATCTTGTCGTAGGGCTGGGTGACAACCCGGGTCAGATCAACCCGGGCGGGGTCATAACGCAAAGCGCGGAAGGGTGCGATGTAAGCCATAGCCGGAAAAGGGAATTGTACAAGAGAGGCCCTTCGGTTTGTGGCCGACTCAAAATCCGGTGCCTGCTGAAAGGGAGTCGGCTTGACATCCGAGGCAGAGTCCAACTGTAACCGCCGATGGAATTTGACAGATATTTGACAAGTGGATTTCTACGGCATGATTAAATCGGAATAGCTGCGTCGTCCCCGAATCGACTTGTGAAACGCTGTGCAAACATGGAACACCATTGTTGCGTGGCGAAAAAAAGGCTGACGCCACGGGGATTGAGCTGTGGTACGATCAGCCTCAATGAGGTATTTGTGGGCCGCCATTACAGGCAGGGGTGGTCTCGTCGCCTGACCACAGACCGCGATCTCCACCGGATCCCAAAAGGGGCCGTGTTGTGTGCGATAAGGCGGGCTCTCGTTTTCGGGCTGGTTCTTGTTGCAACCGCCGCAGTCATTGGCGGCCTCGCCCCAATCGGTTTGGCGCAGACTCCCATCGATGATGTTCACGTTACGCCTCGGGTAGAGACTTCTAAGCCCAACCCCACTGACCTCATAGATCCATCTCTGAGAACTCATACCAAGCCCCTCAAGGTCGACGTCAGCCTGGTTCTTGTGCCCGTCACGATTACGGATCCCCTGAACCGTCTGGTCACAGGCTTGGACAAAGAGAATTTCCAGCTCTATGAAGGCAAGGACCAGCAGGATATCCGCCACTTCTCCAGTGAAGACGCGCCCGTATCGATCGGGGTCATCTTTGACATGAGCGGAAGTATGGCCAGCAAAATCGAGCGGGCCCGCGAGGCCGTGGTCGAGTTTTTCAAGACCGCCAACCCGCAGGATGAATTCTTCATGATCGCGTTCGCGGATAAGCCGCAGGAGGTCTCCGACTTTACCTCTTCGGTGGAGGAGATACAGGGCAAGCTGGTGTACACGGTTCCAAAGGGCAGGACGGCGCTGTTGGACGCAATCTATCTGGGCGTCAGCAAGATGCGGCAGGCAAAGTATCAGAAGAAGGCGATGCTGATCATCTCGGATGGAGGTGACAACCATAGCCGCTACACCGAAGGCGAAATCAAGTCACTAGTCAAAGAAGCGGATGTGCTGATCTATGCCATCGGGATTTATGACCACTACATGGCAACTCCCGAGGAGGCATTAGGGCCGGCTCTGCTGGGCGAAATTGCGGAACTCACGGGCGGGCGTTCTTTTACCATTGATAACCCCAACGACTTGGGCGACGTGGCCACAAAAATTGGCATTGAATTGCGCAACCAATATGTACTCGGATACCGTCCAAAAAACCCCGGGCACGACGGCAAATGGCGTAAAATAAAAGTGAAATTGATTCCGCCCAAAGGTTTGCCGCCGCTAAAGGTGTACGCCAAGACGGGGTACTATGCTCCTTCGGAGTAGTCGGATTCCGGTTCTGGTAATTCTTGTTCTTTTCACCGCCTTAGCGTGCCGGCATCAGGCAGGCGCAGCACAAGTACCCAGCCCCACAAACCCGCAGCAGGCGCAATCGCCGCAGGGTCCAAGTCAGCCACCGCAAGGTCAGACCGCTCCAACCCCAAGCTCGCAGCCTCAAGATCCTCAAACTCGAAATCAGAAAAATCAGGTTCAACAGAACCCGAGTCAGCAGGACCAAGCTGAGCCCAGCCCGGGGAAACAAGCTCAGGATCAAGGGCAAGCGTCCAGCGATAGTGGCGTCTTCGTCTTCAAGAAGGAAGTCGAAGAAGTCGTCCTGCACGCTACCGCCATGGATGATAAGAACCGCCTGGTTACGACCCTGGACAGGAGCGCTTTCAGCGTCTTTGAGAACAATCAGCCGCAGACGATTACTTCGTTCCGGCACGAGGACGTCCCCGTAGCCATGGGCATTGTGATCGACAACTCCGGCTCCATGCGGGAGAAGCGCGACAAGGTGAACAAGGCCGCGCTAAACCTGGTACGTTCCAGCAATCCTCAAGACCAGGTCTTTGTGGTCAACTTTAATGACGAGTATTACCTCGACCAGCCTTTCACCAGCGACATCAATAAATTGCGCGAAGCGCTGGAGAAGGTCGAAGCCCGAGGCGGCACGGCGCTTTACGACGCGATTGTAGCCTCATCGGACTACATGAAGAAGAATGCAAGACTACAAAAGAAAGTGCTGTTCGTGGTGACCGATGGAGAGGACAACGCCAGCCGGGAATCCCTGGAGGAAGCGGTTCGCCGGCTGCAAGAAGAGAACGGCCCCACGGTCTACGCCATCGGCTTGCTGGGCGAGGAGAAAGCGCGTCGTGCCCGGCGGGCGCTGGAAACCATTGCGCAGCGAACCGGAGGGCTTGCCTTCCTTCCCCGCACCCTGGATGAAGTGGATGAGATCAGCCGCACCGTGGCCCACGACATCCGCAACCAATACACCATCGGATACAAACCTTCGACCCCGAAGAGCGCGGGCGGCTACCGGGCCATCCACGTGGAAGCACGCGCTAAGGGATACGGCAAGCTCGTGGTCAGGACCCGCAGCGGCTACTACCCTGGGCAGGAGCACGCGCCGCAGTAGGTCCCTGTTCTGATTTCCGTCACAGACCTAACGGATTTTTCTGATCGACTTACTGCAGGCACCCGCCGCGAAACTCTTCCAGGCTGCGCCAAACGTCAACAACATCATTTCTCGTTGTGGACTGATGCCTGCATGTTGTCCCAATCGTCACGCAGAATGCAGCCTTCAGCACCCACGTCACGGGTGATAACAGTCACCGGTCGGCCATTGACAATGGCGCTCTTCCAGTTCACCACTTCACCAGAAGTGATCACTTCACCAAAAGTGGCGCCGATCTTCGGATTCGTAGCTTTTCCCGAACCTGGAGCAAACTCGATATGCTCGATGACAAGGTGAGCTAGCTTACCTACTGCTTCGTTTCTGTGAGTGCAATCTGACAAACCAGCCACGCCAGGTCGCTCAGTCTGGTTCTGGCACACACTTAGGTGCGCGAACGAGCCGACTAGAAGTAGAACACCAGCGGTGAATAGAATGTCGTTTTTCATGTCTCCCACCACATCTAGCCCACCGACATGATAACTCTGTTTTGAACAAGAATGGCACGCGAAAATCTAGTTCATCCTCCGGACGGCTTCAGTTGGTACGATGTTGTTGCAACGAGAAAATGTCGTATTAACTGCAACGAGACTCTGTCACCCCCTTTCTGGTTAAGTAACGGCGGCTAGGGCGGGGCGACCGCCCAGGTTGTAGATGCGGGGCATGGGGTTTTTTGG